>Ga0210043_1001095_pt1 | contig 25002 bp, 18 predicted proteins | sample CryGeymet201501t_FD_183990 | JGI IMG/M metagenome (GOLD analysis project Ga0210043, IMG submission 183990) | Groundwater microbial communities from Crystal Geyser aquifers in Utah, USA - Crystal Geyser metaG 2015-01t (SPAdes) (version 2) | ecosystem: Environmental > Aquatic > Deep subsurface >... | reverse complement strand
TGCTGGCCAGTCTTGGCGACACTAAGTTTTTTTATCCGCCGGCTGGCGTCGGGGAGACGCAGTTGCACGAGCGCATGGCCGGACTGCTTCGGATCTTAGAAAGTCTAGCCCCAGAGCAAAAAACGGTCGCCAACAAGATAATCACACTTCAAGAGAAGATAGAGGAGTTAACAGCGCGCCTAACCAGCACGGCCTCAGTATCTTTTAAGGGCTCCTTCACGCACGAACAAAGGAACGAGATTGTGGTATTATTCTTGGCAGTGTTGCACATGTTGGCTAACCGAATGGCGGACGTAGACCAGGAAGGGCAGTTTGGGGAAATAAGGATTCGCAGAACCGAATAATTTCCAATTTACGAATTTTCAATTCCTGCCTGCCGGCAGGCAGGTTCAAACAATGAATTAATTCTGTAATGTTTTAAACATTGAAAAATTGCACAATTGAAAATTGTTTAGAAATTAGAAATTGAGAATTGGAAATTAAAACGAATATGGGTCTATTTGGAAGCAATAAAAACAAAGAGCACGAAGTGCACTTAACCATAGACGCTCTGCCCGGTTCCTTGGAGGCGCTGTTGTTTTTGTACGGCGACCCCATTGAACTAAAAAAGGCGGCCTCAATCCTTGGCGTTAAAGAAAAGGCATTGGAAGAGGCGACTGATGCCCTGGCAAAGTTTTTAACTGACTCAAGGCGCGGCCTGGTGCTTGTGCGTCACGATAATAAGCTGCAACTTGTGACCAGGCCAGACCTAGCGCACCTACTGCAAACGCTTATCAAGGCAGACCTGGCTGAGTCTCTAACACCCGCGGCCGTGGAGACGCTTGGGATAGTCAGTTATGCCGCGCCCGTGACCAGAGCCGAAATAGACTACATCCGCGGTGTGAACTCCAGCTTTATTTTGCGTCAGCTCATTTTGCGCGGCCTTGTCGAGCGAAGCGCAGACAGCAAGAGAGCCAATGCCTATGTTTATCAGCCGAGTATGGAGTTTTTGAAGCACCTCGGACTTATGCAGATAGAAGAGTTGCCGGAGTACGAGAGGTTTAGGGCGGCCGCGCGAAGCATTGGGTCTGCGAATAACGAATCGGAAAACGAACCAACGAATGCAGGCGGCGAAGATTCTTCGGCTGCGCCTCAGAATGACAGTGAAAAAGCGGAGCCCGGCGGCTTGATCTAACCTTTAAGTAGTCATTGTCTGCTACTATATAGATATATGGACCGAAATTTGTTTAAAAAATTCTCAGAACAGGTACGTGACCTAAGTCAAAAGGGATTTTCCACATTTCCCACCGGGGACCGATCTTACTTTGGCCACGTGCTTATCGTAGTTGGAGTTTTGGCAGTGGCTATTTTTGCCGGCATCCGACAAGCGCCGGAAGATGCCGGCGCCACCGCGCGCATCATTGTTAATGCCGAGGCCACTGCTTTCCAGCCATCTGCTATTTTAAGCGAGAGTGGCGAAGAAGCGGAGGAAGGACTAGAGATCGAGCCAGCAGTCAAAAGCATTGTTGAGGGGCAGGGGTCTGACGCTCTGGCCGACCCAACCATCCAAGCCGCACCAACAATAACCACCGATCCTGTTGTAGACGCGGACGCGCCGCTTGTCATCAACCCGGCTGCCGCCTTAGTCCGCGACCTGGACGCGCAAAACTCCGCTTTTCTACACGCGGGTTCGGCCAGCTGGCCGCTTGCCTCGCTTACAAAGCTGATGACCGCTTTGGTTGCCCTTGAAGAACTAGGAGGGGACGCATCCGTAGTCATCTCTGCAAGCGCCGTTGCCACCGAAGGCGTGGCTGGAAGTTTTTCAGTTGGCCAGGAGTATCTAGTCAAAGATCTGGTCGCGGCCATGATGACCTCCAGTAGCAATGACGCGGCTGTGGCCCTGCAGGAGGCGTACGACGCCAAGCAAGCCCGGTCTTTGAACAGCGCGCCCGCAACCGGCACTTCTCCCTTTATCCTCTCCATGCGCGCGAAGGCAAACGTCCTTGGGATGAACGATACGTTTTTTGACGACCCCTCCGGCCTTTCCGCGGTTAATCAGTCCACGGTCCTAGACGTAGAGAGGCTTGCCCGGGCCATTTTAAAGACTCAGCCGGATATATTCAACCTTTCGCGTCAGTCAGAGGTCACTATTACTAACCAGCTAACCGGAGCTAAGCGCACCATCCGCAGCATTAACCGATTTGCCGGGCGCAGCGACTTCCTTGGCGGCAAGACCGGTTACACCGACCACGCCGGAGAGAATCTTCTCAGTCTTTTTAAGCACGGCGAAAAGACCTATCTGATTGTAGTCTTTGGATCGCAAGACCGGTTTGGCGAAACTTTGAAATTACTTTCGTGGACAAAGGCCCAGTAACACTTAATTTCCAATTTACGAATTTTCAATTCCTGCCTGCCGGCAGGCAGGTTCAAACAATGAATTAATTCTCTAATGTTTTAAACATTGAAAAATTGCACAATTGAAAATTGTTTAGAAATTAGAAATTGAGAATTGGAAATTAATCTTGCCATGATCAGCGTTATTTTACTTCAAGTAGTTCGGGTCCTTGGACTGGCCATCCTCGCGTTTTTGGTCGCCTTTTCCATAACCCCGCTTGTGGTTTCGTTCATAGAGCGTCTTCGACTAAAGAAAAGAATAAAGCCGGCCTCTGAAGTGCCGGTGTTTGCAAGGTTGCACAAAAGCAAGGAGGGTACGCCAACTATGGGCGGCATCATCATCTGGGCCACAGTCCTTATTTTAGCGGTCCTTTTCTGGCTGCTGGACGGTCTGGTCCCGGGCGGATTTTGGAACTACTTGAACTTTGTTGATCGAGCGGAAACATTTGTGCCGCTCTTCGCGCTGATGATTGCCGCCGCTGTTGGTTTTGTCGACGACTGGCTCGGCGTTCGCGGCGTTGGCCCGCGGGGTGGAGGACTAAAGATGAGACACCGGCTAATGTTATACCTTGCTCTGGCCGCCCTTGGCGCCTCTTGGTTTTACTTTCGTCTAGACTGGGACGTTGTCCGGATACCGCTTGTGACCGAAGGCCTGTCCCTGGGTTGGTGGTACATCCTCTTCTTTATTTTCATCATCGTCGCCAGTGCCTTTTCCGCCAATGAGACCGACGGCCTGGACGGCCTGGCCGGCGGGGTTATGCTTTTCTCTTTTGTGGCACTAACTATCGTCGCCTTTGTCTTGGGCAGATTCCATCTGGCCGCGTTTGGCGGCGTTATCATCGGCGCCCTTTTGGCATTTCTTTGGTTCAACATTTACCCGGCCCGATTTTTCATGGGCGACACCGGCAGCATGTCGCTTGGTATCACCATCGGCGTTATAGCAATGCTGACCAACACCCCCTTGCTTTTACCACTCTTCGCGCCCATTTTTGTTTTAGAGTCCGGGTCTGTACTGCTACAGCTCACCAGTAAAGCGACCAGAAAAAAGAAGATCTTTTTATCAACGCCCATCCATCATCACTTTGAAGCGCTTGGTTGGCACGAAACAAAAGTAACCATGCGCTTTTGGATCGTCTCCATAATCTCCGTCACCCTTGGCCTGGTTATCTTCTTTTTGGATAGATTCATTTAGTCGTACAAGACTTATAACTCGTATATACTAAGAACATGAAGCGCCGCACCAAACAATTTATTTACGGAGGAAGTTATCTGTCCGTCATCCTCATCATCTTCGCCAGCGTATTCGCGATTGTGCACGAGCCGGTTCTCAGTTGCTTTGATGGTAAACTAAACCAGAATGAAGAAGAAGTTGACTGTGGCGGCGTCTGCGCGTCGTGTGCTTTGAAAACAGTCAGACCAATTCAACTTGGAACTCCGGAAACTGTTATAATTTCAGCCGGCTCAGGCAGTGCCAGCCAACTGCTCACCGTCGTTGAACTGCGCAACCCAAACAACAACTTCAGTGCAGGTCCCATTACATATGAGCTTGGTATCTTTACACAAGGCGGCGAGCTTATTGATGTTATCACCAGGACAACCATCCTTTACGCAAGCGAGGTTCGCTACGAGATCCAACCAGTCAGTATCACCGGTGCAACTGGCGTTACTGTCCTTGCAACCACAACCGCCACTCAGTGGCTGGAGGTAGAAAAACTGGCCCGACCAAACTCCCAAATTCGAAGCCAGCGCGAGGAATATAGTCCGGACCAAAGGACGCTGACTGTCACCGGTATTTACAAGAACACAAACACCTTTTCCGTCAGAGAGGTTGAGCTGCACGCGCTCATCCGCGACACCGGCGGCAGCCTGGCCGGCGTTGGTAAGACTCTTATTCGCGACCTTGCGCCGGACGAAGAGCGCGCCTTCCAAATAGTTCTTCCTCTTGCCGTCACCATCGCGCCAGAAGACTTAGCCTCGCCAATAATCTCAACCGCGATCCGTAGACTTTAGCCATAGAAATTGATTCAAGGTATAATCCGGATATGCTCAGCTACTTCCGGCGCCAAGATTGGCTTTTAAACGGAGCGGTTTTTTTTCTCATCGGCTTGGGCCTGCTTCAGATATACAGCATTAGTGCAGGTGGCTTGTTCCCGCAACAACTTCTCTGGGCCGGCCTTAGCATCCTTCTGATCTTCGTTTTTTTATACACAGACTGGCGGGCACTTATTAGTTATCGCTGGATAATTGTCTCCATCTACCTACTCGCCATTGCCCTACTTATTCTTACTTACTTTTTCGCCCCATCAATCAGAGGTATTCGGAGTTGGCTGGTTGTCGGCCCGCTTCGCTTTCAAGTCTCCGAGTTTGCAAAACTTGCCCTGATAATCTTTTTCTCATACTACTTTGTCCGGCGGCACATCTCCATTGCTCGCCTCTCTAATATCATCCGGCCGTTTATCTACTTCGCCATCCCGGCCCTACTTGTTTTTCTTCAGCCCGACTTGGGAACAGTTATAGTCTTGTTCGGAATCTGGGTAGCATTCCTACTTGTCTCCGGTCTTCGCCTTAAACACATCGCCATCGGCCTAGTCATCCTTGCTATCGTTGCCGGCATCGGTTGGACCAGCGTGCTTGCCGACTACCAAAAAGAGCGCATCATCGGCCTGTTCCAACCCGGCTACGACCCGCTCGGAGTGAACTACAGCACTATTCAGTCTAAAATAGCAGTCGGCTCCGCCGGTCTTATCGGTAAAGGCTTTGGTCAGGGGACTCAGGTTCAGCTCGGCTTTCTGCCGGAGTCCGGCACCGACTACATCTTCTCCTCGGTCATGGAGGAGTGGGGGCTTCTTGCCGGCATCTTGGTGCTGGCCGCCTTCGCCGTTATGCTTTGGCGCATAATCATCATCGGACTTTATGCCGAGAGCAACTTTTACAAATTTTTCTGTCTTGGGGCGGCCAGTATGTTCGTGCTCCAGTTTACCATCAACACCGGCTCAGCAGTCGGTCTACTACCTGTTATCGGCATTACCTTCCCCTTCCTAAGTTACGGGGGGTCAAGTCTATTAATTAATGGTATTATAATCGGTATTATTCAGAGCGCCACGGTCCACAAGGCGCTGTCCTAGAAAGTATTCACATTATCTAGCCTATGATCCAAGACCATCCAACAGTAACTTCTCGCTTTGCTAAGGCAGTTGTCGGCCTTTCTATTGTCGCTGTTCTTTTTGTTCTCTGGCTTGCTTACTTTATGTTCATGCTTAGCCCCGTCGCCACCTCGGGCGAGGGTCTCCAGCTCAGCCTTGACCCAAACGTAACCATCATTCCAGTCCAAGACATGAACCCAAACGACTTGATCCCGCCCTTTACCATTCGTCGCGGCGACAGCTTCACCGCGATAGCCGAAGGCCTGGAAAAACAAGCGCTTATTCGCTCTGCCCACTTCTTTAAGTTATACGCCTTTGTAGCCGGCTCCGCGGAAAAACTAAAGCCGGGCCTATACACTCTAAGCCCGGCCTCAAGCAGCCTAGAGATCCTGCGGGAGCTTGTTGTTGGTCCGGGCCAAGAGGTGAGCGTCTTAATAAGAGAAGGGGACACACTTAGCCAGATAGAAGAGCGCCTGGCAGACTTTGGCGTTTTAGATGCGGGCGCGCTAAGCAAGCTCTCTCTAACCGATCCAATTACGGAGATTCGTAGCGGCTCAAGTACTAGTACGAGTACAACACCCGCCTCGCTAAAAGAGCGGTACCCATTCCTCTCGCGAGCCGAGTCTTTAGAAGGATTCCTGTTCCCGGACACCTACCGATTTTTCTTTGATTCAGAGCCGGTTGATGTTGCCGAGGTGTTGCTGTCACATTTCGAGAAAAAAGTCGCGCCACTTATCCCAAGCGAACGACCAATAAACTGGAACGAGATACCGGTGCTCCGGCGCGGCATCTTTACTATCAACGATATTATCAGCGTCGCGTCCATGATCGAGCGCGAAGTTCCGGACTCCGAAGAGCGCCGTATAGTTGCCGATGTTATTTACAAACGCCTGCAACTTGGCATGCCTCTTCAGATAGACGCGACTGTGGACTACGCCAAAGAAAACGGCACCGAATTTGATACTTACGAAAATCCGGGCCTACCGCCAGGCCCTATTTCCAACCCGGGCACTGACGCTATCGAGGCAGCCCTTAATCCGCGCATCTCTCCATACCTTTATTACCTATCCGATCCGGAGACTGACGCCACCATCTTCGCCCGAGATTTTGAAGAGCACAAGGCCAACAAAGAAAAGTACCTGCGGTAGTTATGTTTAAGTGGCGGCAGTGACCCCCCTAAGGTAATTTATTTCTGTCATTCCCGCGTAGGCGGGAATCCAGGAAATTAATGTTGCAATATGCAGAGAAGTTACTATGTTTATATATTAGCAAGTAAGCGCAATGGGACTTTGTACATTGGCGTGACCAACGACTTGGAAAAACGTGTATATCAGCATCAGCAACATCTAATACCTGGATTCACGCAGAAATATAATGCAACACTTTTGGTATATTATGAGGAGACAGGCAGTGTTGAGGCTGCCATTCGTCGAGAAAAGCAGCTCAAGAAGTGGAATCGCGCTTGGAAAATTAGAAAGATTGAAGAGCAGAATCCTGAGTGGCGCGATCTTTCAAAAGGATGGCGGTTGGATCCTACGATCAAGCCGGAGGATGACAGAAAGGTTTAGCGAGGATGACAAAGGGATTTAGTGCTCACAATCCAGGGGAAGGAGCTGGATTCCCGCCTACGCGGGAATGACAAAAATAGGAGTTTCGTAATTCACGGCTTAAGGGGAGGAGTCGCTACAGGCGAAGGGTACTTATCCACAGTTTCGGTATTGACAGTTGACGGATTATTTCCATTGTGATAGACTCGTCCTTAATTGCTTGACGAGAAGCTCCGTTTTCAATTTAAGGCAGTTCCCTCCCATCTACTGGGCTGCCGGAGGCCCCATGACCTCACACTTCACCCGTCGGTAACACAAATTAAGAAACTAGAAAGAGGCCTTTACCTGAATGCCTCTATTTTCTTTTTTTTGGGTTTGGTGAAGAGCTTTTCGTTGTTATTTATTAAAATTCACTAAAAATTCATCCTCCTTATGCTCCGATTACCAGCGAAAAAGTTTTCCGCGTCTACCATCGCCGACTTCGTCAGTATTGAACAGCCAAACCTTGCCGAGATTCAAACAAGCTCATATCAATGGATCTTAGAAGACGGCCTTCGCGAATTGTTTGACGAAGTCTCTCCTATTAAAGACTACACCGGCAAAGACTTAGAGCTCCACTTTTTAGACTACTACTTTGACGAGCCTAAGTACGACGAAGAGTTTGCTAAGCTTAAGCAAATTACTTTTGAAGCCGCCTTGCGCGTCAAGGTCAAGCTCATCAACCGCAAGGGAGGTTTGCCCGGTACCGGCACCGGCTCCGTGGTCAGTGAAAAGGAGCAAGAGGTCTACATGGGCGACTTCCCGCTAATGACCGACCGTGGAACTTTTATCATCAACGGCGTGGAGCGTGTTGTGGTCAGTCAACTTATCCGAAGTCCGGGCGTGTACTTTACAGCCAGCGTTACTCGCGGCCGCAAGTTCTTTGGTGCTAAAGTTATTCCAAACCGCGGTGCATGGCTGGAGATTGAGACTGAACTGGACGGCGCCATCACCGTGAAAATAGACCGTCGTCGCAAAGCGCCGATCACCACTCTGCTGCGTATCTTTGGCCTGGCAGACAACGAAGAGATCCTCCGCACCTTTAGTAAGGCCGACTCCGGGGAGACTAAACACATCGACGCCACCCTGAAAAAAGACACGGCTGAAAATGTTGACCAGTCCTATATTGAGATTTACCGCCGCATTCGTCCGGGCGACCTGGCGACCGTTGACAACGCCCTTTCTCTTATCGACGCCATGTTCCAGCGCAACGATCGCTACGACCTCTCTGCCGTCGGCCGCTATAAGATGAATCAGCGCCTTAAGCTGGACGAGAATAAAGACACGCAGTTGCTGGATCAAGAAGACCTAGTGGCCATCATCGCCGAGGTCATTCGCCTGAACAACGAACAAACAGCCGAGCCGGACGACATTGACCACCTTGGCAACCGCCGCATCCGCACCGCCGGCGAGCTTTTGCAAAACAAGATCCGTGTTGGTCTGGCCCGAATGCGCCGCATTGTCCAAGACAGAATGAGCACCTACGACATCGCCCTGCTCACACCGGTCCAGCTCGTTAACGCTCGGCCGCTTGTTTCCGTGGTTCGCGACTTCTTCTCTTCCAGTCAGCTAAGTCAGTTCATGGACCAAATAAATCCGCTCGCCGAGGTTGAGCACAAGCGCCGCATCAGTGCCATGGGTCCGGGCGGACTAACTAGAGAGCGCGCCGGTTTTGACGTGCGTGATGTCCACCGCAGTCACTATGGTCGCCTCTGCCCGATTCAAACACCGGAAGGTGCGAACATTGGTTTGGTAAATCACTTGGCCAACTACGCCAGACTCAACAGTCTCGGTTTTTTGGAAACTCCGTACGCGGTTGTCAAAAACGGGAAGGTCAGCAGTGAAATAGTCTGGCTAGACGCTATCGCCGAAGAGACCAAGAAAATTGCTCACGCTGGTATCAAACTAGAAAAGAACGGCGCCATCAGTGAGAAGCTTATTAGCGCCCGGGTCAAAGGTGAGCCCGCGCTTGTGGCTCGCGAAGAAATAGATCTTATTGACATCGCTCCGCGTCAGTCTATCAGTGTCGCCACCTCCCTTATCCCATTTTTGGAGCACGACGACGCCAACCGAGCCTTGATGGGTTCAAACATGCAACGCCAAGCTGTTGTTGCCGTTCGCGCCGACGCGCCGTATGTTGGTACTGGCATGGAAGAAAAAGCCGCTCGCGACTCCGGCTATTTAATCGTCGCCGAAGGCGACGGCGAGATAACAGAAGTGGATGCCGGCCACATCACCTTTAAGGCTTCTAGCGGTAAAGGCAAAGAAGCTCTCAAGACTTACAAGCTGAACAAGTTTAAGAGAAGTAACCAGTTCACCTGCATTAGCCAAAAACCACTGGTAGCCAAGGGCCAGAAAGTGAAGAAGGGCGATGTGCTCGCAGATGGACCGTCAACAGACGGTGGCGTCCTTGCACTTGGTCAAAACCTGACTGTGGCCTTTGTGCCTTGGAGCGGTAACAACTTTGAAGACGCTATTATCATCAGCGAGCGCGTTGTTCGCGATGACCGCTTCACCTCCATTCACATTGATGACCACGAGATAGATGTCCGCGACACCAAGCTTGGTCCGGAAATAACCACTCCGGATATCCCGAACGTCTCCGAAGACAAACTTAAGAACCTGGACGAAGAAGGGATTGTTCGTATTGGCGCCGAAGTAAACCCCGGCGATATTTTAGTCGGCAAAATCAGTCCAAAAGGCGAGAGCGAGCTGACCGCGGAAGAGCGCTTGCTCCGCGCCATCTTTGGTGAAAAAGCCCGCGACGTCAAAGACACCAGTCTTAACATGCCACACGGCAAGCGTGGCCGAGTCGTGGGCGTGAAGATCTTTTCTCGCGAACGCGGCGACAAGCTTGAGCCGGGCATCATTAAAAAGATCCAAGTGGAAGTTGCCCAGCTTCGTAAGCTGCGCGTTGGTGACAAGCTCGCCGGCCGCCACGGAAACAAAGGTATTATCTCCCGCATCGCCCACGAAGAAGACATGCCGTACTTTGAGGACGGAACCACCGTGGACATTGTTCTAAACCCGCTTGGTGTGGCCAGCCGTATGAATATTGGTCAGGTTCTGGAGACCATCCTTGGCCAAGCCGCCAAGAGTCTTGGCTACCGGGCTCAAACCCCGGCGCTTGACGGTGCCACCTGGGAGCAGATTCAAGAACAGCTCACCGAGGCCGGTTTGCCAAATACCGGCAAGGCCTGGTTGCATGACGGCCGCACCGGTAAGAAATTCAGTCAGCCCGTGACCACCGGACAGATCTACATGCTCAAACTGAACCACTTGGTTGAAGACAAGATCCACATGCGCTCTATCGGCCCATACTCACTGATCACTCAGCAGCCGCTTGGTGGTAAGGCGCAGCACGGTGGCCAACGCTTCGGAGAAATGGAAGTCTGGGCCCTGGAAGGGTACGCGGTACCGTTTACGTTGCAAGAAATGTTGACCATAAAGTCCGACGATGTGATGGGTCGAGCATCGGCGTATGAATCTATCATCCGTCAGGAGAAAATAAAGAATCCGTCCACTCCGGCCGCCTTTAACGTGCTCGTCAACGAGCTAAAGGCACTCGGTATTAACGTGGAGCTGCTGGATGAAGATGGCAATCCAATGAGTCGTGAAAAACGAACCCGTAAGACTGGCCACGAATAGACGAATAATCACTAATCAGACGAATAGACTACAGACAAAAGAATTAGATTCGTAGATTCGTGATCATTCGTAATTCGTGAGAAGCGGAAAACGAGATTAGATTCATACGGAATATAGTTTTCACGAGGAATATAAGGTTAAGAAAAATTTTATCTTGAGCATGGAGTTTAAATCAATCCGCCTAAAAGTTGCCTCCCCGGAAGACGTCCTTCGCTGGAGCTACGGAGAAGTGACCAAGTCCGAGACCATTAACTACCGGACACAACGCCCGGAAAAAGACGGCCTCTTTAGTGAGCGCATCTTTGGTCCAACCAAAGACTGGGAGTGCTACTGTGGTAAGTATCGTCGGATTCGTTACAAGGGTGTGGTCTGCGACAAGTGTGGCGTAGAGGTCACCCGCGCCATTGTTCGCCGCGAGCGCATGGGTCACATCGCCCTGGCTACCTCTGTGGCGCACATCTGGTATCTTCGCAACGCACCCAGCAAGCTAAGTCTGTTACTTGGCGTCTCTCTGCCTAAACTGGAAAAGGTGGTTTACTACGCCGCCTTTATGGTCACAAATATTGATGAAGAGGCGCGCGCCCAGACACTGGAGCAAATAGAGGCCGAGTTCAAGTCTCGTAAAAAGGGTGCTAAGGACGAGGGCATCACTGTCGACGACCTGAAGACCGCGATGAGCGACGTTAAAAAGCAGGTAGAGGGCCTGCATGTTGGTCAGGTACTCACCGAGAACGAGTATCACAGTCTGGCCACTCGCTTTGGTAATGTCTTTGAAGCTCACATGGGCGCCGACGCTATCCGCCGTATCCTTGCTCAGATAGACCTTAAGAAGTTTGTTAGCGAGCTTAAAAAAGAAATAGAAAAAGGTGTTGGTGGCGTTGCTAAGGAGGCTCGTCAGATGAAGCGTTTGAAGATAGCCACCTCCATGCTTAAGCACAACATGCGTCCGGAGTGGATGATCCTGACCGCCTTGCCGGTTGTTCCGCCGGATATTCGCCCAATGGTCGCGCTTGACGGAGGTCGCTATGCAACCAGCGACTTGAACGATCTTTACCGCCGCGTCATCAACCGCAACAACCGACTGAAAAAACTGATGGACCTAAAAGCGCCGGAGGTTATCTTAATAAACGAAAAGCGCATGCTCCAAGAGGCTGTGGACGCGCTGATTGATAACTCTGCCCGCTCCGGCAACCAACAGATGAACGCTCAGCGCCGTCCGCTCCGCTCTTTGGCCGATATGCTCAAGGGGAAGCAGGGCCGGTTCCGTCAAAACTTGCTTGGTAAGCGCGTCGACTACTCCGGCCGCTCTGTTATTGTGGTTGGTCCTCAGCTAAAGCTTACGCAGTGCGGACTACCAAAAAAGATGGCGCTGGAGCTGTTCCGGCCGTTTGTCATCGCCAAAATAATCGAGCGCGGCCTGGCTCACAACGTTAAAAACTCCAACCGTCTTATCGAGGCTGCCGGTTCGGAGATCTGGGAAATTCTTGAAGAGGTCATTCAAAACCGCCGCGTCCTGCTTAACCGCGCGCCAACATTGCACCGCTTGGGTATTCAGGCTTTTGAACCGTTGTTAATTGAAAACCTGGCCATTCAGCTCCACCCAATGGTCTGTACCGCGTTTAACGCCGACTTTGATGGTGACCAGATGGCTGTGCATCTACCGCTCTCAGACGAAGCGCAGGAAGAAGCCCGCACTATCATGCTCAGTGGCGTCAACTTGCTTAAGCCGGCAACCGGTGATCCGATTGTCTACCCAACTCAGGATATGATCCTTGGTATCTACTACCTAACCCGCATCGAAGAACAGGGTAAGGGCGCCGGCCGAGCGTTTTCTTCGGAAGAAGAAGCCTACTACGCTTATCACGCAGAGCTTATTGACATCAACTCGCCGATAATCGTGATGCTAGACCCGACCAGCCGTCACGGCAAAAATGCTCAAAAGGTAGAGACCAGTCTTGGTCGTATCATCTTTAACGAAGCCATGCCAAGCGCGTTTAACTTCATCAACGAAGCCATGAATAAGCGGTCGCTTATTAAGTTAGCTGCCAGAATAATTGAAAAGTTCGAAGCCAGCGAAGCCGCGGAGTATTTGGACGCTATGAAGAACCTTGGTTTCAAGTACGTGACCGAATCCGGTATCACCTGGGGAATTGACGACCTGATAATTCCGGCTGAAAAAGGAGTGCTCATTCAGGAAGCACAGGAGGCGGTCAAAGCCGTTCACTCCAAGTACCAGGAAGGCTTTTTAACCGCCAGCGAGCGCCGCGCCCGCGTCATCACTATCTGGACAGATGTTCGTAAGCAGATCTCCGCGCTTGTTCCGGCCGCGCTAGACCCGAAAGGATCCATCTTCTCCATCATTGACTCCGGCAGTCGTGGTTCCTGGACTCAAGTTGTGCAGGTGACCGGTATGAAAGGCTTGGTGCAAAACGCTCGCGGTGAGACCATCGAGTTGCCAATAACTTCTTCCTTTAGAGAAGGATTAAATGTGTTGGAGTTCTTCATCGCCACTCACGGCGCCCGTAAAGGTACGACAGACACCGCCTTAAAAACAGCCGCCGCCGGATACCTAACTCGCCGGCTCGTAGATGTTAGCCAAGACATAGTTGTTCGCGAAGAGAACTGCCGCACCAAAGAAGGTATAGACATGAACCGCGATGATGGCAAAGAATACGATCACAAGTTTAGCGACCGACTCTTCAGCCGCGCCGTCGCTGATGACGTCAAAGATGGCCGCAAAACCATCGTCAAGGCAGGGGATATAATAGACCGCGTCACTGCCCAGCTTATCGAGGCCACTGGAGAGATAAACACTGTTCGCGTTCGTTCTCCGATAACCTGTAAAACGCTTTACGGAGTCTGCGCCAGCTGTTACGGATTTGACCTTGGCCGCAACCGACCGATTGCCAAGGGTGAAGCGGTCGGTGTTATCGCCGCTCAGTCAATTGGTGAGCCGGGAACCCAGCTGACCATGCGTACCTTCCACATCGGAGGTGTAGCTGGTGCTGACATCACCAACGGTCTGCCTCGTGTGGTGGAGATCTTTGAAGTTCGCCCTCCAAAGGGTCGCTCGTATCTGGCCCACGAAGACGGAACTGTCACCGACATAGAATCTCGTGACCTACTCCGCATTGTGAAGGTAACCACGCTGGGAGGCTCGAAGCCGCTGGTGACCGAGTACCTAATTCCAAAAAGCTCCAGCCTTACCGTGAAGGTAGGGGACGAAGTCAAGAAGGGCGAGCGCTTGTGTGAGGGCCACGTCGACCTGCGCGAGCTGATGGAGCTCAAGGGTCGTAATGAGGTGGAGCGCGAAATTGTCCGTGGTGTGCAACAGGTGTATATGTCTGAAGGTGCCGCCATCAACAACAAGCACGTCGAGATAATCGCCCGCCAGATGTTCAGTCGCGTCAAAATAAAAGACCAAGGCGACTCCGAGATGATCGTCGGCGAAATAATTGAAAAGTCTCGCTTCCTGGAGATAAACCGCCAGCTTAAGAAAGAAGGCAAGCAGCCAGCCAAGGCCAAACAGCTTCTGCTTGGTATCACCAAGGTGGCTCTTTCAACTCAAAGTTTCCTCTCCGCCGCCAGCTTCCAAGAGACCGCCCGAGTGCTTATCAATGCCGCTGTTGAAGGCAAGGAAGACCTACTGCGCGGTTTAAAGGAAAACGTTATCATTGGACGCGCCATTCCGGTCGGATCTAACTACCTTGGTCAAGGCGGCTTTGTAGATGTTGCCGCCGAAGAAGAGGCCGCCGATGAAGAGCTGGCCGCTGGCGCCGCCTAGGGTTAGGGGTTATGCAAGATTGACGCGCCGACCCTATTCTGTTATTCTCTAAACACTAATTATGGAAGAAACCACAACAAAAACAATCGCCTACGAGTACGCCTTTCTGCTCAAAATAGGCACAGACGTCGCCGACCTAAAGGCGATCCTAACTAAGCATGGCGCACAAATAGTCTCCGAAGGGCCGATTGTAGACCTTCAGCTGGCCTACCCGATAGCCAAGCAGGGAACTGCTCAGTTTGGTTACTTCGGTATCACCCTTGACCAAGCCAGCGGCGAGGACCCGATGCAAGATCCCTTGCAGGATATCGCAAGAGAAACGGAGCTCTCAGAGAACGTTCTTCGCACCCTGGTTGTAAAACCACCAAAAGCACCAAAGCAAAAAGAGCGCAAGGCAGAGTCTAAGCTACGTCGCAAAGACGAAAAAGAAGAGATGATCCCAAAAGTGGACAGAATGGACAACTTGAGCAACGAAAAGCTAGAGGAAACTCTAGAGGAAATACTTAAATAGCTTATTAGCTGATTAGCTTTTTAGGCAAGTAGGTCACACCATTTAAATCCTAAACAGCTAAACAGCTAATAAGCTAATAAGCTAAACAGCTAAAACATGAATCTAAACAAAGCTTTCATAATCGGCCGGCTAACGGCAGATCCACAACTGCGAAGCACCAAAAGCGGACAGAGTGTCGCTGCTTTCTCCTTGGCCTCTAACCGGGTTTGGAACGACAAGAACAATCAAAAACAGGAGGAAGTGGAGTATCACAACATCGTGGTCTGGGGCAAGCAGGCAGAGATTGTCAGCAAGTTCCTGCTCAAAGGACAGATGGCTCTCATCGAAGGTCGCATCCAAACTCGCAGCTACGAAGACAAGCAAGGTCAGAAGAGGTACGCAACCGAAATAGTTGCCGAGCGAGTCCAGTTTGGGCCAAAAGCGGCTGGCAGCTCTAGCGGCGGCAGTGGTAATTCTCGGCCAGAGGCCAACTGGCAGTCAGCCTCCGCCAACGATGAAAAAAACGACAGCAGCCTGGAAGATATCCCAACCATCAACATAGACGAAGACATTAAAGAAGAAGATCTACCATTTTAGCTGATTAGCGCAGTAGCTCATTAGGAGCCGCGACGCTAAACAGCTAAGAAGCTAAACAGCTAAAAAGCTAACATTTATGAAACCTCAAGCAAAATTCATTCAAAAGCAGTGCCACTTCTGCTCTCAGAATATCGCTCACCCCGACTACAAAGACACTGAAACCCTTAAGCGGTTTGTCTCCGGTCAGTCAAAGATAATTCGACCAAAGTTTACAAACGTCTGCGCCAAGCACCAGCGCCGTTTAGCGCTAGCAATAAAGCGCGCCCGTTTTCTCGCACTACTGCCGTTTACAAATAGCGTCCGCTAGTAATTTCAATCTTCTGGGGATATGGATGGGGATGTACAGCTTATAACCCAATTCGCAGGGCGCTGGGCCCTGTTGGATTTTTTAGGTGTCTTTTTTGCCACCTACGTGCCAATTATCATTGGCCTGGTTTTTCTGATCGTTCTACTAACGCAAAAAAACCGGCGCTACCGCGCCTACGTTTTCTTCTTCTGGCTATTTTCAACACTGCTTACCAGTGGAGTTATAGAGCCGCTAATAAACTTCCTTTTTCCGCGCCCCCGACCGTTTGTCACCTATGAACTCGTGCCGCTTATCCCAATGGATTCGGCCAATCCGTCTTTCCCATCCTGGCACGCTGTTTTCCTTTTCACGCTCGCCACTGTGGTCTTTCTGGCGATGAGCCGCAAATGGGGCGCCTGGTTATACATACTGGCGACGCTCATAGGCGCCGCTCGGGTCTTTGTCGGTGTACACTACCCACTAGACATCATCGTCGGCGCCCTGATTGGATTTTTAATACCGGTTTTGGTACAGTTGTTCCTACCGTCCACCGACAAACCTAAACCCAAAACCGAGCCAACAGAGGAGGTTGAGGTAGGGGAGACGGAGGAAGATGGGCTAAATCACGAATAGAATTCGTGATCGCCCGACCGACTATGTCGGTTTAGGGCCTATAGTAAAGTGGTATTACGCGCCCTTCGCATGGGCGAGTCTCGAGTTCGATTCTCGATAGGTCCACTGCTTCGCTCATTGAAAGACAACGAGCTACGCGGTGCAAGCAGACGGTGAATTACGAAACTCGGAAAACTTTTCTTTATCGTCATTCCCGCGCAGGCGGGAATGACAGGCTGGATTTTGAAAGGCCTTTCGTCCACTTGGCACTCTAACTTAGGCTCGTGGTATCCTAAGAGTAATGGAGCAACAACGACAACAAGAGCAATCGGAGTTCGTCACCAAGGCTGAACTCAACAAAGAACTCGAAGGCCTCGCCGGCATGATGAGTCGCGGATTCACTGCAATGAACGAGAAATTCGATGCCATGAGCGAGAAATTCGATGCTATGATCGAGGTTGTAAGAGGTATAGCGGATCGCACAGAATCAATCGAGAGCGCCTTGCGTCAAGACCAAACGCGACTTGATCGCGTTGAGCAGAAGGTTGGCATCGATCGATAGGTAATCGCCAAGAGCGACGTCACAAGCACCAAAAAAACGGCTCACATGGAGAAAATGTCCATATGAGCCGTTTTTTAGGGACCTAGTTGCAGGCTACTGCTAATTAGATTATTGTAAGAAACAGGCGGCTTGGCCGTCTTTACCTATGCCTGGACAGGATCGTATGCAAAAATTATTCATGCGAGCTTACGAGCAGCACAGCGATGCTATTTTTAGGCACTGTTATTTTCGTATCTCTGATCGCGAGCGCGCCCAAGAGCTAATGCAAGACACCTTTACCAAAACCTGGGACTACCTCATTAAGGGGAACGATGTGGAAAATCTCCGCGCCTTTTTATACCAAACCGCCCGCAACTTAGTCATTGATGAATATCGCCGTCGCAAACCGGAAGCCTCTCTTGAGAAGCTGCAAGAAGAGAAGGGTTTTGATCCGGCTAGCAATGACCACAAACATATAGGAGAGTCATTTGATCTGGAAGTCCTTAAAGAAGCTCTCGATGTTTTAGAAGAGGAGTATCGCGAAGTTGTAACACTCCGCTACATTGATGGCTTAAAGCCGCGCCAAATAGCCAAGTTGCTAGATCAGTCTCCAAATCTGGTTTCAGTGCGTATTCATCGAGGTATCGCAAAGGTCAGACAGCACCTGGAGAAAAAAGAACAAGACCCAAATGAACAAACAGCTTAAAAAAATCCTCAAAAAAAGCCGGCAAATTAACCTCACCCGACAGGAAAAAGAGGCCGGCAAAGCCGTGTTGGCTGCACACATGCGCGCTAACCCGGTAAGAGAAAATACCTCCGGGCGTCTTTGGATACTGCAAAGATTGTTTATAAATCAATATCTAGCAAAAACCATGCCAATTGCAGTGCTCCTAATAATCGCGCTTTCCGGTGGTGCTTCGCTAGCCGCGCAAGGGACAGAGCCCGGAGACGCACTCTATCCGGTCAAGGTCAGTGTTAACGAGCAGGTTCGGGGTTGGTTCACCTTCTCTGACGAAGCTAAAGCTGAGCTAATGACCGACCTGGCCCTGAGCCGTCTGGAGGAGGCCGAGATTCTAGCCACGGAGGGCAAGCTAGACAGTAAAACACAGGCAAAGCTTGAGCAGCGCTTCGCGCAGAAAATTGAAGCCGCACGATCCGCCATGGCAAGGCTTACGGCTAACGGAAAGGTTGACGCCGCCACTGCCATCACCGCTAATTTTGAAGCGGAATTAGCTGCGCACGAACAAGTACTTGCTCATCTAGGGCAAAATCAAGGCAATCATTCACTAGCGGCGCGAGTCAGCAATCAGATAGCCGGTACAGCGGCGTTGCCGTCAGAGGTAGCCATGGACGACGCCAGTACAATGATGGTCGAACAAGAGAGCACCACATCCGGGGTCAGCCCGGCTGGTCATGTTATATCAGCCGCCGAAGGAAAGATAAAAGCCGCCGGCAACAAAATAGAAGAGGTAGAAAAACTTCTGGACCGTAAAAATGAAAAGCTGAGCGCTGAACTAAAATTCTCAGTTGAGAACCGGCTCAAGGTCGCCAAAGAGCTACACACTGAAGCCCGGGCACAGTTTGCCGCTGATGTGTACGGTGAAGCTTTTACTCTTGCCCAGGAAGCGCATCGCGTGGCGCAGGAAGCCAAAATAATCCTGGTCATCCAAAACGAAACAAAAATTGACATTAATCTACCAGAGGCTGGGCGCCTTCCGGATATGCCAACAGTTGACGGCCGCAGAGTTCAGCCCAGTCCGCCAGATGCTGACACCGGTTCCGGGGTTTCCGGGCAAGTCCAAGGCGCAGTGAACGCACAAATCAATCTTTAAGCTAAAAACAGGTAGTCTTGCGCGTCTTTCCGAAAAAGGCCATAAGGTGTGGCTTTTTTTCGTGGTATACTGAGAAAAAGAGTATGTCTACCGCTGAACGTTTTAATCCAGAAGAGACTCAGTCTGACCTTGGTCCGGCAATTGATGAAGCCTATAAGATGGCTGGTTTGCCGCGGCCGGAGGCAGAAGAACCTGCTGAGCACATCCCCACACTGCAACCGGAGCCGGAGGAGAGACCTGTTTTTGTAGAGCCAGATAAGGCGCAGGAGATTGATGCGGATATTGATCCGAATTCAGAGGCTATCCTAGGGGAGGAGGCGGTGCGCTTAGCTAGAGCGGCCAAGGAAAAACGTCGCGAGATCAAGCAGTTACAGAAGGCCGCCGCCTCAAGGGGTCCTGGTAGTTATCCTGCCCATGCAGGGTTACGCTATAAAAACGCCGAATTAGGAGAGTTAAATCGCCGGGCACGCGAGGAACGCGCTAGAGATTTGGGCGAGGTGCATCCGGCCGAGTTTTTGCGGCGCTCGGTGTTTGAGCATGCCACTGCGGCGCTTAAGGATAAGGCTTTTTTGCAAAGCCTACACGAACACAACGAAGCGGTTGATCGCCTAACGCCGTCGCAACTAGCCGAACGTTATACGCGGTATCAGGAGCTCTTGAAGCGGGATCGGGGAGCGCGGCATTCTGCGCCAGACGCGCGCCGGGCTAATGAAGCACTCGGCAGCCTTGTGAATGACATGCCCCCGGAGCTACTAAACGCGCTTGGCAAGGGCTCAGAAGTCATCCAACGCCAGGCGGTCTGGCTTGGCGAGCGGTTGCGGGCAAGCAAAGAGCGGGCGAGGAAGCTAGAAGAGCAGTTACAGCTACGGGAGCGGATAGCGTCTGCGCCGCGCCGGCTGACCAGTAGCGCGGGCATGTTCTTTGGCAGCATGCTGGAAGGAATTAAGTCGCGGACCAAACGCGGCACTGCCGGCGCCTTAAACCGTCTGCGCCAGCCCTTTACCGCGCTTAGGCGTCGCCGACACCAGGCAGAGCCAGAGGCAGAACAAGTTCAAGCAGTAAGACACGTGGCCGTGGCCCTATCCGGAGACTCTCCGGCTGACATCGAGGAGAAGCGAAAAGCTATTGATCTAGTGGCCGCTAAAGAAGAGGAACGGGTGGCCAGCGAGGCGGCCTGGACTAAACAACAACAAGAAGCGGCGCACAAGCGACTAAAGATGCTGATGAGCCGGGAGCGCCTGTCGCGCCTGCGAGATGCTCAGGTGTATTATGAAGCGGAGATCATGAAGCACCCGGGCATTTTTAAGCAGTTCTTGCCACGAACAAGCAAAAGACCTCTGACAGAGGCAGAGACTCAGCTGGAGTTAGACTACGTAGTGGCGGCAACCATCAACACTAAAATGGATGCCTTGATAGAAGAGGTTCATCTGGATGAAAAAAACTATCAAAGCAAGTTAAAGAATACACTAACGCCGTTTTTTAAGAGAAGACAACTTGGCTCAAAGTCGCCAGAGGAGATTAGGAGTTTCTTTAAAAAAGTTTTCACTGCCAAAGCCGAGGAGCTTGAAGAACGAATGATTCATGCCGAGGCAGGAGAGCGCGAGGTGTTAAGCTGGAAGAAAACGGCGCTTGAAGAAATCATCCAAGAGTTATCTTCCAAGAATTATCTTCATGATAAAGTTTGATAGAGAAAAACTAGAGCATCTGATAGCAGCCGGCCAGTGGGATATGGCGCGGCAAATGCTAGAATCATTTTTGGATAATCAAGAGTCGCACGATGATGATCCAGAACTGCAGGCCACGATGGCGCTCGTGTATCTGAGCGTGATGTTGAAAATAAGTGAGGCGTATGAGCAGTCGCTGGAGTACGCTGTTAATCAGATCCGAGGCATCAAGAAAGCCGCACATGAGACAAAAGAAAAGTTAGACAGAGATCGCCTTGAATATCAGATGAAAAAGCTGCTTAGCTGATTAGCTTCTTAGGGAAGTAGGGCGCGGCAAAAATTCGTGCGAATTCTAAGAAGCTAAACAGCTACAAGTTAATAAGCTGCTGCTACTTCACTTGCACTCCCGGCGGAACGTCGGTCATGGGCAACAGGGGAACGGGCTTGCCGTCAGCAGACGATGGCATCAGCACCATGCCACAACTCATTACGCCGCGCATTAGTCGCGGCGCGAGATTGACGAGAACGGGGACCGTCAAACCAACAACTTCTTCGGGTTGATAGTGCAGGGCGATACCGGCGGCGACCGTCTGTGTTTTATCACCTAAATCAAGGGTCAGCTTTAGTAGCTTGTCTGCGCCTTCAATCTTTTCCGCGGCAACTATTTTTGCCATCCGGACATCCAGTTTCTCAAAATCATCGTATGTAATCATCGGCTTCATGATGTAGGGGTTAATTTTAGTATGAAATTTAGATTAGTTTCAAAACCTGTCAAGGGGGTCAAGCGACTTTTTGGCAACATGCCTAGGTGCTCGGCGCGCGGCCTTTTCGTGACGCTTTTTGTAAAGAGCAAGGAGGTCTTTTTTGGTAACTAGATAACTTCGACCGGCACGACTAGCGGGGAGTGTACCGTTTTTAATCTGTTTAAAAACAGCTATCCGACTAATGCCAAGTATCTTGGCTACCTCAGGGGTAGAAAAAAATCTTTCAGTCATATGAGCATCTTAACACAAAAAGAAACGTTCGTTAACTAAAGTTATTAACAATAGTTAACCTAAAAGAATCATTGGTTAACTAATCAAAGCTAAATAGCGCGTAAAACAAAAAATGTGTTTTACGGAGGCAAAAGCGAAACTTCCACAAATTAACGCTTTTTATTACTCTCATGTCTTATTTTTTGTCATTCCCGCCTGCGCGGGAATCCATATCATATCCTGGAACACCTGGATTCCCGCCTGCGCGGGAATGACAGAAAAGGGGTCTTCGCAACAACAGCCATACGACTAAAAAAAGCAAGCCAAATTCTTATCCCCAGCTAAGCCTACTGCTAGGCTAATTTTGAAAAAACAGCATGATATAATTTCATTAACAAATTGGGGTGCGTAGTAACCAAACAAAACTAAAACAAATTCGTGATGAGTAGCCTGGGGAGTCACAAATTATTTGCAAGACCACTGGTCGTCCTGCTTTCCTTGCAGCTTGCATTTGGGTCTGGATTTTTCGGTCTGGTTTCCGAACTCCCAAGAGCAGAAGCCGCGACCGGTATCCCAACAATTTTGTCATACCAGGGAAGGCTAACCGACAGCGACGGGGACTTGTTAGGTGGCGCCTCCGGGACAACCTACTACTTCAAGTTTTCCATTTGGGATAACTCAAGTGTCGGCAGTGGTACCAAACTCTGGCCGAGTGGAAGTCCGAGCTCCGCCTCATCCACAGTGACCAGCGGCGTGTTCAATGTAAACATTGGCGACACCGCCGCCGGCTACCCGGACGCGCTAGACTACGACTTCCAAACGAACAAAGACGTCTACCTGCAAGTTGAAGTATCAAGCGACGACGCCACTTTTGAAACTCTTTCTCCGCGCCAGCGAGTGACCTCCGCCGGCTTCGCCATCAACGCCGGCACCTTGCTCGGCTTCACTCCAAGTCAATCTCCAAGCGCTAGTAACATTCCCGTTTTGAACTCTGGTAATTTATTGCTCGCCGGTACCAACCCGCAGTTAAACGCGACCAGCACAAATACTCTTACCTTGCAGGGCGGCACCGGTACCGGTGATATTCTGTTCTTTTCTTCGTCAACTAAAATTACTTCTAGCGGCGACCTAACTATCGGCGGAGATCTAACGGCGTCTGCATCTACAACCTTTGGTGGCGTCGCCTATACTTGGCCGGGCGCAGATGGCGCTAGCGGCTACGTCCTCAGCACAGACGGCAACGGAACGCTTTCCTGGGCACTTGACCAAACCGGTGCCGGTGCCGCCAGCTACTGGATACTGGGTGGATCTACTCTATATACAACGAGCACCGCCACAAGCGTCGGTGTTGGCACCGCCTCACCAAGCTCTACATTGCACGTAATCGGTACTTTACAAGCAACCGGAAGTTCTACTCTCACAGACCTAACCTTTAGTAACGCCACCGCCACCGGCAACCTGCAGACAGCAACGCTTAATACGACCGGCGCTATCAATGCCTCCAGTACATTAACCGTCACCGGCCAAACAACTCTCGGTAGTGCCAGCTCCACCAACTTTTCTGTCTCCGGAACAATATCTCTTCCCGCCGGTTCAATCGGAAGCAGTGAGCTGGCCAGCTCCGGTGTAACCGCCGGTAGTTACGGCTCAAGCAACGTTATCGCAACCATTACTGTAGACGAAGATGGTCGACTCACCAGTGTCTCGACAAGTTCAATCAGCGGCCTCACCACCTCCGAGTTTGCGACAACTTCAATTTCTCAGTGGAACAACGATGCAGGGTATGTGACCAGTACCACTGGCATCACCGCCATCAACGACCTCACCAACAGCACCACCTCCATCATCGGCACTTCTAACCGCATCACCGTCTCCACCTCCAGCCCGAACGTCATCACCTTCACCACTCCGCAAGACTTACACACCTCCGCCGCCTTCACCGTCGCCACCTTAGACACCGGCCAAGGCGCCAATGAGCTGTACGACATGGATCAGAATGTCCTCACGACCTCTGCCGTTACCTTCGCAAATGTAACGAGCACCGGCAATATCCAAACCGCCACCCTCACCGCCAGTGGTGCTGTTAACGCTTCCAGCACCCTAACTGTCACCGGTGCGACTCTTCTTCAATCCACTCTCGGCGTCACCGGCGTCTCCGCCTTAGCCGGCGTCACCTTCACCAACGCCACCGGTACCGGCAATCTTCAGGTGGCGACCTTGAACACGACTGGAAACCTAACAATCGCCGGCGGACTTATAATAAGTGGCGACACCATCAACGACTTCAACGGCACTGGTCTGACAGTCTCCGGAAATATTCTTAATGTCTCCGGCCTCACCACCTCTGAGTTCGCCACCACCTCAATCAGCCAGTGGAACAACGACAGCGGCTTCATCTCCACTGCTCTTATTTCTCTGGGCGGCCAAACAGGGGAGACTCAAACCTTCGCGACCTCAACCTCTGCAGACACCTTCACTATCGTCTCCTCCGGCGACACCCACACATTCACCATTCCAAGCAATCTTGACTTCTTCACCAACGACTCCGGTTACGTAACCTCCAGCGGCATCACCGCCATCAACGACCTCACCAACAGCACCACCTCCATCATCGGCACTTCTAACCGCATCACCGTCTCCACCTCCAGCCCGAACGTCATCACCTTCAACGCCCCGCAAGACTTGCACACCTCCGCCGCCTTCACTGTCGCCACCATAGACACCGGTCAGGGCGCCAACGAGCTGTACGACATGGATCAGAATGTACTCACCACCTCCGACCCAACATTCAACTCTCTAACCCTAACAACCGCCCTTAGCGAAACCAATGGCGGTACAGGATTCAGCACATACGCAACAGGAGACTTACTTTACGCCAGCGCCGCGAATACACTGTCTAAGCTAGCTGACCCAGGAGGTAGCACAAAGTTCTTATTTATAAACGCTGGTGTTCCAAACTGGAGTGCCCTAGCTACCACCGATATTACCTCCGGCGTGTTTACTGTTGCCCGTGGCGGAACCGGCACTTCAACCTTACCCGATAACGGAGTTTTAGTTGGATCAGGCACTGGAGCCATCACTTCCTTAGGTGTAGGTACGGATGGGCAACTGCTTATCGGAAGCACCGGTGCAGACCCTGCGTTCGCTACGCTTAACTGCGATGCCAACTTAACCTGCACAACAGGCGCTGGCACGCTAGAGATTGACTTAGACACTACGATTAGCGGGCTGACTAGCCTAACAACAACGGGATTAACCTTCACTAACGCCACCGGCACAGGCAATCTTCAGGTTGCGACCTTGAACACGACTGGAAACCTAACAGTGGCCGGCGGACTGATCATCTCCGGTGACACCATCAACGACTTTAATGGCACCGGGCTAACGGTGGACGCCAATGTATTAAATGTCTCCGGCTTAACAACCACCGAGTTCGCCACCACCTCAATCAGCCAGTGGAACAACGACTCCG
>Ga0210043_1001091_pt1 | contig 25083 bp, 38 predicted proteins | sample CryGeymet201501t_FD_183990 | JGI IMG/M metagenome (GOLD analysis project Ga0210043, IMG submission 183990) | Groundwater microbial communities from Crystal Geyser aquifers in Utah, USA - Crystal Geyser metaG 2015-01t (SPAdes) (version 2) | ecosystem: Environmental > Aquatic > Deep subsurface >... | reverse complement strand
TCCATATTACTTGTTAGCATCATAATATTTATTAATTATTTTAAAACTACCATTTGCATGTTGAACAACAACACCTTCAAAATGATTACCATTTGGTAATTTCTTTATTCCTTTGGAATACTCTTCAATCAGTTCTTTTGTGAGAACAACATCCTTTTCAAGTATAGGAACTCTTTCAAGTCCAAGTTTATCACAAACATTTACAAAATAATGTGGAGAACCTTTATGTTCATATCTCCTTTCATCTAAATTATAGATTGAAAAGAATGCTAAAGAATGTGGTAAATTACTATGTGGATTTACTGAACTTGATTGAATTCCATTACCATATGATTCACCTCTGAATGCAAGCGATAAATTATGTTCTTTGCAATATTCAATAATCTTATCTTTAACTTTAGGTACATGAATACTATACCTATTAGGTTCGTCTTGATTAATTTCAAATCGTCTACCAGTTAAAAGATATTTATCATCAGCAATATAATAACCATGAGTCGTTGATTGACCATCCACTTTTAATGTGAGGTCAACGATTTCACCATACGGAATTTTATCTTCCATATTTTCAAATCTTTCTTCGTCCGTCTTACCAAGACCATATGGTAAACCACCAATAGCGGATTCATTTGCTGGTAAAGGTGGTTCGTATTTGGTTACACCAATAAGTTCGGAAACTTCTTTACCAATAGCATCAATATAATACTTTCTCCAATATTCAGGAGATGCTTCAATGGTTGCCCATTGCTCGAAAAACAATTCTTTAAAATTTTTCCATTTACTTAATGGAGCAACCACACCTTCCGAAAATTCACCTCTTAATTTTACTGCCTTTACCCTTTTAGGGGAATAGCGAATATATTCTTCTGCCCATTCTTGGTCTTGGGGGAGTACAGTATCTGGTTGTATATAAACAACCAAATCACCTTCCTTATGTAAACCAATGGGTACTACTGCTTGATAACCAAGAACGTTCACAATTTCTAATGCATCTGCATTTGGATGTGCAGATAATTTTGTAATTTTTTCAATCGTTGCTAATTTCATTTTATTTATTTACTGGTAAAACCATTTATACCTCTAATTATATTTACAACCGTTAACGACAATTTTCAATTTTAGTTCCAGTGTTCATATCATATTTACTCATTATATCAATTCTCTGTTCATCACTCAATGAATCAAAACTGTTGTTAACAGCAGATAAACGCAATTGTGCGTAATCTTCCATAAAACGATAAAAGTCTTCACATTTGAATGAAATCCTATCTGTGTTGCTAACCATATATGTGTCGTATTTATTACTGTTTATAGCCCAAAACACATCAGGCTTTAGTTTCTTATTCATTCTTTTAATTTAAGAAAAACTACACAACAGTTAGTAGTATTAACCCCAAGAAATACAATAATAATCTTTCTTATCAGATACATTATAACTTATTTTAAAACCTTTAGCTCTAAGAATATCTCGTGTTTTAATTTTAATTGAATCATAAATATATAAATCAGCTTCTCCTTGTTCTGCGTTTGCCTTAATTTCCAATAGAATCTTATTTAATTCATATTCATATACAGAATCTGCAATTTCTTTTGCTTGTTTTGCATCCAATTTTTCTATCTCTTTAAATTTTTCTTCTGTTTTCATAATCACAGTGTTTTATTAAGTATTTTATTTTATTCCAGAATCACTCCCACAGCAATGGGTTCTTCTGTACCCATAAAAACCACTACATTTACACTGTTCAAATACAATACATATACCTTTTTCTGTATTTTTCTTTTAAAATGCATTTACCTCTTTCCTTTTTTAGTGGGTATTAAGAATACAATAATCCACACACATAATAGAATTATAATTCCAGATAAATTTGTATCCATGATGCAAATATAATTAAAAATTTTTAAAAAACAATATTTTATGTTCTAATTTCTTCGAAATCAACAGTAGGTACGCTACCGCTAAGTATTGCATTGCCACAAGTAATTAATCCTTCATCTTCATCCCTTGAAGGAATAAATACCAATACATCAAAGCCAGCCTCTTTCAATGCTTCTTCTGATGGTTTGTAAGGAGTGAAATAATCATATCCACCAGTGGTTTTAATATCATTCTCAACACAACTATTTGTTACGTGTAAAGGTGTTATTTTAACCAGTAATCTTACTTCGGTTGCAGATATTTTTTCCTCTGCTTCAAGTTCAATCGTATCAAATTTACCATGTGGTACGTAACTTTCTATAAAAGACTTTCTTGAACCATAAAGTACAACTGAACCAATTGGGTATAATTCTCTTATTTTGGTATCAACTTGTTTCGCCCACTGACAATTGAATTTCATGTCATGTAACGGTTGGATATGTTCTATCCTATCGCCATATGTTTCTTCAATCATCTTCTTACGTGAAGTATAATCAAGAGGATTATTTCTTGTGTGAATTGCTGGTGACACACCTAAGAAGATAACAACTCTGTCATGCTTCTCTAATACATGTTCAATTACTGCTTTATGACCAGTGTGGAGTTCGTGAATCTGAAATCTCCCAATAATAACCGCAATATCATATTTTTTTACTACTTCTTTCATGTTTCATTATACGTTTAAATATTATTTAAGGTTACACTAATAATTGTCATTCTGACACAAATATGATTAATTAAAATAAAAAGGGAAAGTACCCTTTTGTATAAATACTAAAATATTTTATAATTGTCGTTTCGACACAAATTATTTTAATTAAAAAGAAGGTGATTAAAAATCACCCTCCATTACTTGACAACATTTTAATCCAAGTTCCCTCCATTTATTACACATAACGTTTCTATCATCATAAACAGAAAGTACATTAAATTTACCTTTAATATATTCGTTATATATTTCAGTTTTAGTTATAACGTCTTTTCTAAAATCATTTTCTGGCTTAGTGTATAGAAAATCGAAAGGAATATTATTATCAATCAACCATTTTTTTGTTTTGTCATAGGACAATCCATCCCTACCAGTAACAATAATAATCTTATAGTCTGATTTTTTATATGTTCTAACTATTTCACGAATTTTTTCATCCACCACATCAACATCTACCTTGTCCCAATCAAAAGGACTGCGTTTTCCTTGCATATGTGCAAGGGTGCTATCCATATCAAAAATTACTGCTTTTGGTTTATTGTTTTCTTTAAATTCAATCCCTTTTGCAATATATGGCTTCTTCTTTCTTGTTGAGAAATCAAAGTTGAGTTGAAATAAATCAAGATAGTTCTTGTACATTCTCTTCAACACTTCATCGCCCACAGAACGCTCACGATTCTTATCTCTTTCCATAGCAGTTTTCAATGGTATGTCAAAGATTTTGAATTCAACATCTGCAAGTTTTTCACAAAACTCAACCATAGAAACCAAATACTTATAATTAACATTTGTTTGGTCAACAATAACATTGTACTTATTCTTGATTGCTCGTGTGATTGTAAGTTCGACCATTTCTGTAATGAACTTCTCACCCTTTGGGTCAAGTATTGGCTCGTTTCTAAAAGAATATCTAAAATCATCACGTGACACACAAACATAGTTGTTGTTATCACGCAAGAACTTAGTTCTCCACGTACTTTTACCAGATGCTGGTCACGGTATCCCCACGCATAGAATAATCTTCTTGTTGCGTGAGGATACTTTTTCTAAATTTTTCATCATATTTTTTTAAAAATTTAACATTTCCCTTTTCGTAAAGGACTTTCAATTCATTATACGTAAGTTTTGGTGGTTGGGTTACACACAATCTAATCAAAATTAGTGATTCTAATCTCACACTACATATACACTTAACCGTTAGTCATAATTATATGTGTAACAAACATCCCACATCGGTATATCGGTAACTATCTGCAATCAATTCAACTTTATCTAGTTCCCTATCTTTAGTAAACCCTAAGTCGTTTTCATCAAGAAACTTTCTAACCTTTTGATATGCATCGTCTGAGTTATCGGCAATAACATAACTTGAACCATACGCAACACCATTGCTGCAATAAGTCATCCCTCTAAGGGTAACTCGATAAAGTTTTTTACTATTTTCCATAAATAAGCACATTATATCTTGTAATCAATCAATTTTTGTTCTTTGCAATATTCTTTGTATGTCATTGTTGTACACATCATATCCACATCTAACTATCCATAGTCAGCCCTTATATTCCAAAGTTTTATTTTAAAAATAACGGTACATAACACTTTATATACTGCATGACTTACTTTTTTCAACATATGTTTCATATTTTTGTTTTTTATTCTGCACTTATAATCCTTATATCTTTTACATATTCTTTAGGTAAATCAAATATCCCAACACTATGCCAAATAGCATATTCGTATTGTCGCCCACGAGTAATTGTTATTTTTTCATCCTTTTTAATGGTGAAATTATCTAATTGTATTCTCTTTTTGGCTTTTGCTTCTGCTGCCCACATAATTTTTATTGTTTATATTAACATTTAACCCCAAACAGGGGTTTTTTTGGATTAAAACGAACGTCTACCCAGATTAAACTTATCCTATAAATCGGATAAGTGCTTTCTTACTTTCATTTAACCTTGAATTGTACTTTTTCATCCTATTTATGCACATCCAGAGGTCATTAATAATACCATTATTATGGTGAGGTTCTTCTGTGGGATTTTTTTCTCCCTTTTCGAGTTCTCGAACATCTTTAATAGTATTAACTTTCTCAAAAATAATACTGGACATTTCTTCCTTGTAATTTAGTTCACAATTAAATGCATCCAATAATTCAACAAATTCTGGACGACTTTTTTTTACATCAACATCATTATTAATCACATATTTAAGGTTTAATTGCCACCCCTAACACATCCATTGCGGGTTAGGCTGATTATTGTTATATTATGCTACTAATAAAATTCATTTAAATTTTAAGTAAAAATAAGAAATAAATATTGATTTGTCAATTTTATATTCTTATTATTTATTTTCACATTAAACCTAAAATTTTACTAATCTTTTTTTTATTGGCAGATGGATATATAGGTTTTCTATTATAATCTCTATATTTATCAATAGTGTTGATAATATTTTTCCTATATGCAGTTCTTGCATCCTTAATATCGTCATAATCAATAGAAACATCTGATTTCATTTCAGTATCATAAATTGTATACCAAATAATATTCTTTTTTCTATTTTTTATAATAGTAAACCTTTTTCTTAATTTTTTTAATAGACTTATATTCATGTTATTTTTATTTTCTTATACGTAAAAGATTTGTAATGGTTACGAATTATTAAATTTATTTTTTAATTCTTGGTATTTCTCCCATTCGGGGTCGTCAATATACTTATTTTTTTGTTCCTCAATTTCTTTTTTCAAAGTAATATTATTATGAACTACGGTAATAGTCAACAAAAAAAACCCTACCCCAACAAGAATTCCATACCATACGTTTTCATAACTATTTGAAACCATAAATGCAAATCCTGATGATATTCCAGTTATTATCATAAAACTAACGAAACTCATATAATTACAAGCGTCTACAAAATACTTAATTATTTTTTTCATTTTTCTATTTTTTTAATTTATTTGGTTTCCAAGTTTTTTTCCAATGTTCATCTGTTGATACATGTTTTGGTCTTATTGCTTTGGCAACACACAAATCAAAATCTTCATATGAAAATGAGTGGGCAACTCGACAAACAATACCTTCTTGTTTGTTGAAATCTAAATCTTCATAAATTTCTTTAATTACTTCATAATCAAAAACCCCATCATATAGTACTGGTACATGTAATATATTAAGATATTCACACCAACCAACAAAATCATCCCAAGAAAAACACTGATTCTTATCATTCCATATGCTAAACGCATAAAAAAATGATTCTAAATTTTCATATCTTATTGAGTGTTCAGCGTACATATTTTCACCACATAATCGTAAATGTGAGGGTAGTTTATACTGAAAATTAGGTATAAACCCCTTCAACCAGTTTCTTGATTCATGACCATCATCAATAACACTCCTTGGGTGATAATAATTATTGTAAATATTTGAATTCTCGCCATCTAATTTTAGGGTAACAATAATCCTATCTGCGTTTTCAAATGCATGTGTTGTGATTAGTCTTCTATCATCATTTTGTAATGATTGAGAAAAATCAAAATGTGGTGTTTTAGGATATTTTATTGCTTCTAAATAATTCATTTTATGTTAAAATTCTTCGTTATAAAATTCATTAACCATTGCAAGATAGAAAAAAAACATTAATACTGCCATAACTCTACCTATTGTTTCAGTAAATAACTGCCAATGAAGGATATTAAAATCCCAAGCAATAAATGAACATATTAGATATATAATTCCTAAAAATATTATAGGAAATGTTTTATGTAAGATATTCCAAATTTTAAGTTTATTTTTCATGTTATTTAAGTTCTTCTCTAATTTTCATAATTAATCTACCTAAGTGATTTTCACCTACGTTTGGATTTACTTTCAAATCCACACACCAATAATTACCTTCTTGAATGTTTTGATTTCCAGTTAATAATAATGCTGTTTTAAATGGTTCTTGTGTGAACTTTAGTTTTAAACAATGCTCCATTACTAATAGTTTAACTTCTTCCCAATCTTTTCTTAATTCAATTGTTTTTGAATATATTTTTATTTGTTTTGAAGAAATATTTTTGGTTGTACATAATTTAATCCAAGAAGGTTCTGATGATTTCTGTGCTTGATATGCATGTTCAACCGATGGATACTCATGTCCTTTTACATTTATAACAACTGGATACATATTGGATAACCACCTATATTCTTCCTTCGTAAAACAATCTATCATTTCTTATCACAATTCAAAGTTAAAACCAATATTCTTTAATCTGTCGTAGGTTACCTTATCGAACTCATACATTTTAGCTTGTCTACCAACATGACCACTGGATTTGAAAGTGGTTTCTTTCAAGAGTCCAAACCCTAATATTTTCCTATTAAAATTACGTCTGTCTAACCCAACATCTAAAATAGCAGAATATAAACTATATAACTCTCCCATTGTGAAAAATTTTGGTAGCAATTCAAACCCGATTGGTTCGTATCTCAACTTATTACGTAATCTTTGTAAAGCAAGTTGCATAATTTCTTTATGGTCGAATGCTAAATCCTTTTTAAAGGCTTCCTTAACTTCAACCCATCCAACAACATCAGCGTGTTCAGAGGAATTTAAAGTCTGGTTTGCATAATTAATTAAACCATAGTGTGCTATTGATATTATTCTTTGTCTTGGGTCACGATTAACGTCTGTGAATGTATATAATTGTTCTAAGTAATCTAAATTAAGACCAGTTTCTTCTTTCAGCATTCTACTTACAGCATCATTAGCAGTTTCATCTTCTTTGATGAATGCACCAGCTAATGCATATCTACCCTTAAAAGGTTTAACATTACGCTTAATTAATAATATATGTAGTTTTTCTCTGATATATGTGAATACAACAGCATCTACTGTTATGTTCGGATATTTATCCATTTAATATTTTATTTAAAATAAATTTATATATTGGTTTACTATACCACAAGCATACCCAATATCTACCTTTCTCGTCAACCCTATGTGCACAGATTCCTCCCAATTCTCTCGAAATAGTTGAGTATTGTAACTTATTCACTTCAATAGGTGTATTTGATTTTATTTCCATATCTATTTATACGCAAATATAATGGAAAGGTTACATATATGCAAGCTAATCGAATGGACAGTGCTTACATTTTTTTAATGAACGGCAGCAGAAGCCACGTTCTAAGTGGAATTTTTTTGTGAAGACGTATTGACCTTGTTCGTTAATGTAGTAGTCTTCTTTATTAATTAATTTTTTCTTACTCATTAATTATCTCATTAGCAACATTATATAATTGATAAATGCTAAGGTTACCTTTCATTAAGTCAATTTCTTTGTGTAACCAAATAATATTCGTTGACACATATCCTATTTTTGGGTCTATAAGTGAAAGTGCAGCAGTTGTTTTATCTTTGTCGTATGGGTATCCAGTTAATACTATTTCTCTATTCGTTATAGCACAATGCCCTTCTTGTTCTTGAAATTTTGCCCAAGCTTCTTCTATTCTTAAATTAAATTTTATGTTTTTTCTCTTTACTTTAGACTTAAATTGTGACCAAAAATCACCAGATATTAAACCAACACCTTTTCTACGTTTATTACCAGCAACCTCTTTTGCACAATTAAAACATTTGGTTGTAGAACCATTCATTAAATTATTTAGTGGTATGTATTCTTCTTTACCACAATTACATCTACATAGCCAATGGGTGAGATTATTTTTTCTGATTGTCTCATTAGAAATAATCTCCCACTTACCAAATTTTTTACCAATATCAAGTATTAGTTTTTTATTCATAATCTTTTACAGCAAAAGGCTTTCTTGTTTTAAGATAGTCCAAATTCATTTCGTTTTCATATGCCTCTTTTTCAGCAGGAATTGCCATATAAGCTTGTCTTGAACTCATACCTTTTTTTGAGAAATAACCACCCAATATTCCTTTTAACCAACAAGCAATATAACTCCAATACCACATAATCCACCCAAGAATTGCACCACGTTTTTCTATTTCATCATTAACTTGTGCAGCATGAATTAATTCATGATTTTTAAGTATTTCTATTTGTTTTGGTGTTTTGTTTTTTAAATAAATAAACACATATGGTATTAAAGTAATTCCAGCATATTTTCCAAGCCAAGGTTTTTTTAATTCTTTAAATATTATCTCCATAATTTTAGATTTTATATTTATAAATACTTAAAACCAAAGACTAAATATAATCAATATACTTAGGGATGTCAGAAAAGTAAAAGATGTGGTGATATTATTTCATAACTATTTGATTATCAACACTATCCGCAATTTCCTGAACCACAATTTTTGCATGTAAGACACCCTTCAACATACTCTAAAGAGTCTGAACCACAACTTGGGCAAGCTCCTTTTGCTTCACCATTATTGATATATTTTTTTAATACCCTAATAACACCAGCTTTCCAAGTATTTAAATGACTACCGTCTAGGTTAAGTGAATCTATTAATTCAATTGCAAATATGATTGGCATACCATGTCGTAAGACAGCACTAATCGTTTTTGCTATATTCCAAAATTCAGGATTAAATGTGTGATTAAGACCCGTGTGAACTTGTTTTTCACCATTATTATCAACATATTCTATATCATATCTTGACTTTTTATTTCCATCCTTATCAACAACTTTATTTTTTACCACTTCACAACTTGTTAAAGATGTTGGTAGTTTTGACAATCCATTTTCCAATCTACCTGTGAATAGTTCATATGGTCTACCTTCTTTTTTACCAACAACAGCAACCCATTTCTCAAGATTATTTTGAAATCTTACAATATCAGCATCTAATCTTTTTGGTCTTTTTGGTGCATGATTATCCTTAAACAATTGTTCTTCTTCTTTTTGTTTCTTTTGACTTTCTGTAATTAACACACCGTCTCTTGAACCATCACGATAAACTGTAATCCCTTTGCAACCGACATCATATCCCATCTGATATACTTTTGAAACCGTTTCTTCTGATGCGTCTTTAGGTAAATTAACAGTAACTGAAATAGAATGGTCAACATGTTTTTGAATTCTACCTTGCATTTCCACTTTCTTAATCCAATCAACATCTTTTGATGTTGCATTATGATATGGTGATTTAGTAATTAATTCATCGACTTGTTCTTTTTTCCAATTATTTTTAACATCATATACATCATAACCATTTATTTTCATCCACAACTCAAAGTTGTGATGAAATACTGGATATTCTGTCCATTTATCACCCTGTTCATCCACAAAATCAACACGTACACCTTCTTCCTGTGGATTAATCTTTCTTCTACGTATATAATAAATTAAAAAAGCATTTTCAATACCAGAAGTTGTTTGTGTGAGCATTGATACAGAACCAGTTGGAGCAATTGTAAGTAGTGCAATGTTTCTTCTACCATATTTTTGCATTCTTTCCCATAATTCAGGTGCTTCATCTTTTATGCGGAGAATAAATGGATTTTTCACCTCACGTTTTGCATCGAATATAGGAAATGAACCTCTTTCTTCTGCCATAATAACAGATGATTCATATGCTTTAAGTTTTAAAATTTTATGTACTTCTTCTGAAAAATCATTTCCTTTATCACTTCCATACGTAATACCCAACGCAGCTAGCATGTCACCTTCACCTGTTATACCCAAACCAGTTCTACGACCTTGTTCTGCCATGTATCTAATCTTTTTCCATAAATTATATTCAGTGTTTTTTATGTATTCGGGTTCAGGGTCATTTTTTATTTTTTCCAACATAATATCTATTTTTTCCAACTCCAAATCAACAATATCATCCATTAAACGTTCAGCAATAATCACATCTTCTTCGAATTGCTCCCAATCAAAATATGCATCTTTAGTAAACGGATTTATAACATAACCAAATAAATTTATTGCCAACAATCGGCACGAATCATGTGGAGGAAGGGGTAATTCACCACATCTTCGTGCAGAAATACCATTAACAATTATGTTTCTACCAATATCTTCTTTCAAACAAAACACAGGTTCATTATCACATTTTTTTGTTGAAACAATACTATCAACAAAAGATTTTTTTATGATAAATTTGTGATTTACCATCATTTTTTCTTCTTTAATTGGGTCACCAATAAAACCAATAGATTCTCTGTATTTAACAATAGCACCAGCCAAACTAATTAATTCATATTGTGTTTTAGTTTTATATTTTGAATAACCACCCTTTCCATTTGGTAAATCTGTTAATTTTGAATCTCTCCTTTTATAAATTCCAAAAATCATACCGTTTGAATGAAGTATTTTTTGCACTTTTTCTAATAGTGGTAGATTACTTTGTGAAAGCCTTACACTAAAACCATTTTTATGTGTACCTTGTATTGAGCCATCACAATACATTAACCCAGCAACAAAATATTTACCAATATTTTTTGCCGAATTATTCATTATAAATTCAGGAATATCTTGTTTTGTTTTATGATTATATCCATATTCATCAAACAACTGAGCAACCCATGCAGAAGAAATTCTAGTTTTATTATTTTTTTCATCATAAGATGAAAAATACTTACTCAATTTTCTATTTAATTTGTTTGTTTTTTCACCAAGCGACTCATATAGTATATCAATCAAATTTTTTACAACACTCTCCATTCTAAACCTATCATCACCCCAAAATTCAAAATGAACACGACCCCTATTTTTATCAAATGCACCATCACCACACACTAAACCAATTAATAGTGCGATTATTTCATCATTTGTTTTTGGCATAATATTAACAATACTATCGTTGTTAATATTTGGGATTGATATTAATATTTCATGTTCAGGTGTTAAATCAATTGCCTCAATCATCCCAATTGTTGTTGCAATCAAATGTTCAGGGGTACATTTTACTTTAAAACCCTTTGATGTTGTAATTTCAATTATCTCTGCATCTCTTTGTGTTAAAAACACGTTGCTTGCATTCCTTTTTATAACACCAACGGCATTATTATCAATTTTCCAATTATCTGGATTTTCCTTACCTTCATCAACATACGATATTCTTTTATCGCAAAGAATCACATTATCTTTCTTCGTTAAAACTAAGTCACCAAATTTTGAATATCCGTTTTCTGTTAAAAGATATTCACTCGAAGGGAAGCAGGGATTGGTGCTTTTTTCCACCCAATCAACACCATAACAAGACGGTATCGATTCTCGTAGTATATTATCAAAAAATAATATTCCCGGTTCTGCCGACTTCCATGCATTATGAATAATTTTTTTCCATAATTTATTGGCATTAATTTCTTTTATTACTTTAGGTGTTTTTGATTTTATTGGATATTGTGTTCTAAACGTACTGTTATTTTGAACTGCTTTCATAAAACTATCACCAATCTTTACTGAGATATTTGCACCAGTAACCATGCCCTTTTCTAATTTGGCATCAATAAAATTTTCAGACTCAGGATGTGCAATATCAATTGATAACATAAGTGCCCCTCTGCGGCCCGAATTGTGAGCATAGAATCCATTTGCCCAAAATAGGTGTGTGTCAACCAAAACCAAATCATAAACATTTGATTCACTCTCATATTCAGAAATTTCTTTAATATAATCTTGATAAAGTACTGGATTTGTGTTTTTAACCTCAACATTATCTTCATTTAATCTTCTTAAAACATTTGTTGATAAATATTGTGTGTTATCAGGAATGTATGGTTTTACTATAGTATTTGACTCAATTAAATCTTTTCTTTTATAATTCGACAAAAAGCAATCCCTACCTGCCGATAGTGTTGCTTTTTGTAATTTTAACGATTCTGTTAGTTCGTTAAACAATTTAGTTTTACTATTTGCCCCAACAATACATAATGAATATTTGTTTTGCCAATTCTTTTTACTTCTATCTTCAACATGAAGTTTCGATAAAATTCCAAATGATGATAAAATATATTTAATATTCAATAAAAATTCTTTATCTATTGAAGTAAAGACATATCCTTTCTTTTTATCTGATGCATATCCATCTGCATCAAAATATCCTGAGATAAATGCCAATTGTACATCTTTTGGAGAATTTATTATTTTTTCTGGAAAAATTAACTCACCAGCTTTTTGTTTTGCAATTTCGTTGTGTAACAAAAATTTATGAATTTGTTGTGATGATTTTCTTAATGTAAGCCAAGCACCGTCATTTTCTTTTTCGTTTAATTCACAACCAAAAATATTAAACCAAATTTCTTTTAGTTTTTCAATTATTTCTGGTCTATCCAAAGCACATGCTAATGATATTTCGGTATTAATAACATTATTTGTTTTTTCAGATATTTTTTTATCAAAAGACCCATCACCATACATATATCCCAAGAGATATCCTAAATCGGAGTTTAATTCATTTGGCAGATTATGTTTAATCAATCTATTGCCCGAATCATCATAATTTGGTTTAATTAATTTTACATATTCTTTATTTTCATATCCTTTTCCCCAAATCATGGTAATTTGGTCATCAATAGAAAATTCTTCAAGTTTTTTTTCACCATTCATTGTATGAAATACATGGTCTTTTGAGGCAATAATTTCGTTGCCAAATTTTGTTTTAATTTTATATGTTTTCTTTTTATTTTTTAAAACATCTACAACCAAAACCCATTCATTTTCTGTCCAAACATAATCACCATTATTAATTTCAGAAATTTTCTTTATACCTTTTTTTGTTAACACTAATGTTGATTCATGTAGACATTGTGCAACTTCTCTAGTACTATTAGAATATCGTTCCATAAAAGGCACTATACCTGTGCTTGTTTTTGCACTATTATTCACCCTACTATCTTTGGGTCTTATGTGTGAAAGGTCATGACCCACACCTCCGCGTCTTTTCATCAACTGAATTTGTTCTTCGTCTATTTTCATAATACTTCCGTATGAATCAGACTCATTTCCAATAACAAAACAATTGCCGATGCTTGTTACTTGAAAATCATTCCCAATTCCAGCCATCGGACTTCCTTGTGGAACTATTTTTTTAAATCCTTTTATTTTTTGGTGTATTTTTTCTACACTAAGCGGATTTGGGTATTTATTTTCTATTCTTGCAAGTTCTTTTGCTAATCTCCAATGCATATCATCAGGAGTTATCTCATAAAGATTCGACTCAGAATCTTTTAAACAATATTTATTTATCCAAACATCCGCAGCCATTGTATCACCATTGAAGTAATCAATTACTAAAGGTTCTATTTCTTTTCTCGTAAATTTGGACATAACATTACTGTCCTTTGTTTTTAAAACCAAAGGTTTTTCCATATAATTTATTATTTTTTATAAAAGTTATTGTATTTTTTCAATATAAGATTTTATTTACTTTTTGCAGTCTTATTTTTTTATGTGCTTATAAATAGTTAAAAAATATTTAAATATACACCAAAAAATAGATTTTATTTAAAAACATTTTTATTAAAATTAATAAAAAATTACAAAAGTGCCTTTATTCTTATATATACACAAAGATAAAAAAAGGCATTGGAAAATCCAACCCCTTTTAAAAATAAAAATTAGAATTAGTTTTCTTCTTCGTTAACAATATTTGTGGTTGTTATATTCCCTTGCGAAGTAATAATAACATTACCTGTTACATTAACAGCATCTTGATTATCAACAACATTTAAGTTGTTTTCATCACCATCGAAAAGATTTTTACTAAATGTTGAATACATAGAATCTGTTGTTGCAATATTTCTATATTTCATAGTTGCTGTTGACAAACTATTAAACATGGTTGAGTTACCATCAGATGTATTTGCATATGTAAAAGTGTTACCACCTGAAAACCCTAATGAAGTACCAACATCAAAAGCATTTTGGTCAGCAGCAAGATAAACAAATTGCCAATCTTCCTTTTCTTTCTTCTTGATTAGTTTTTTCACCATATCAGCAGTGTATTCTTTACTTGTATTTTCATACCCATCTGTTACTATAGCAACCAAAATTTTATTTGGAATATCATTTTTTTTCAACGAATTTAATTCGTCTGTAATAGTGTTGATAGTTCTACCAATGGCATCATATAAAGAAGTTGAACCACGTGGACTCCATTCTTTGCGTGTCAAAGGTTCTACTTTTTTTAAATCAACGTTATTATAAATTAAATCATATCTATCATCAAATAATGCAATAGTCATGGATGCATCATCATCCAGTTTTTTCTGATTTAATAGAAATTCATTAAAACCACCAATTGCATCTTCAATTATAACACTCATTGAGCCAGAACGGTCTAATATTGCAGCAATTAAGGTTTTTTCGTCTGTATTGACGACTTCTGTTACGGTTGTAACAGTTTTTTTGATTGTTTTTTTCATTTTTAAACAAGGATTAAAATAATATTATTATAAGACGTAAACTTAATAATAATAATTCATAATGTCAAGTTTTTGACAAAAATGGGTGATTATCTAATATCACCCATTTTACTGCTAAAATGAAATTTTTCAGATTGTTCTAATTTAAAACCTCTTTGTTCTGGTTCTTTAGAAAAGTTTATTTTCTTTTTATATTTTCGTTCGTTTATAATACTATTACTATCTAACACATTATCATATTCAAACCACACACCCTCAGAATAATATTTAGATTCATCTTTAATCCCATCTTCTTCGTATGTCATTGCAAGAAGTGTTTCCTGTTCTTTATTGTTATATAAACAATATGTTTTTCCTCCATCTAATACGTACTTCTGAATTTTAATCTCTCGTGTTTCTTTTATCATATATAATTGTTTATTATATATACGAAAAATACTTAAAATGGTTTCACTTTTCTATTTTTTTTAATATAATAAGGTTTATCTTTAGCACACAAAGCGTTTGGTCCATTCTTTCTTTCATTATAAGTTATTTTTTTTAACTGATAATTTGATGAATATGCTGGACATTTATATGAGGATGCACATGAAGTAAAAAACACCACACCAATAATCAATAAAATACATTTAATTTTTTTCATTTTTAATTACATTATAGAGTTATACATTTTTTAAACACAAAAATACATATAACTTTATTAATTGTCAAGAGTTTTTTAAATAATACTTTGATAACATATTAGTAACATACATTTCACCATTACCAACTAAATTTGTGGTATTTATAACTATAATTTAAATGACTATGAAATTACTATTATTATTGTTTATGCTTATCCTGCCAATTAAAGACGATGTAGTAACTATAATGGTGGTAGATGGAAAAACCAAAGAAGAATTAATTGGTGTTAAAATAACTGCTAATGGTAATTCTTATTACACCGATTTAGATGGGATTGCAAGAATAGAAATCTCTAATACTGACTCAATTAAGATTGAATACCCATCTTATAACACCACGCTTAAAAAAATTGAAAATTCTGCCACCATAGAACTTCATTCAAAATAATTTTACCAAAATATTGATTTCTTAACATTAAATTAATATATTTAACATTATGTTAATGTATTTATATATAAACCTATAATGTTATGAAAAAAATTATATTAATAATATTCGCATTGGGATTGTTCTCTTGCTCCCACAAGATTTGTTTAACAACACATGATGGAACAAAAACTAAAACGATAAAATATCGTGGTGATGTTGTTGTTGATGAAAACTACGTTCGTTTTACAACAATAAAAGGTACAAAACAAGCACCTCCAGTGAATATGTATAAATATAAGATAAGTAATTAAATTAACTTTTCTTGACGTTTATTAACAAATTCATTTGCAAACGATGTGTAATGACCCTCACATTCATCATATGTTATTTCATCATATGCTTGAATAGCATTAGCAATGAGAAAAATTAACTCACCATTTAATTTTTCATCTTCTTTAATTAAATTTAAAATTGTTTCTTTTTTCATAATAATAAATACTTAAACATGTGCGCTCGGAAGGAATCGAACCCTCTTAGCACAGGGTAAAAACCTGTTTCCTAACCAATCGGACACGAACGCATATTATAGTAATAATTATACATTAGTACCAAAAAATGGTACTGTTCGCACCTTATTACTAAGTACACCCAAAAGGAATTGAACCTTTATCTCGATAATTAAGAGTTATCTGCTTTACCAATTAAGCTATGGATGTATATTTTTTGTGGGAGCAAATGGATTTAAACCAAATTAGCTTTTTTAGCACCCACCTTTACGTGTGGGCGAGAATCATCACTTCACAGTACTCCCATATGTGCCACTGGTAGGACTCGAACCTACTAAGCCGAAAGGCAAAAGTTTTACAGACTTCCCTAACTCTCCAACGTTAGCGCAATGGCATTTATGTGGGGCAGGAAGGAATCGAACCTTCGCGTACCGGTTTACAGACCGTCCAGTTCCCTGAACACTACCCCAAATTTTAAACATAAAAAAACCCTGACTCTTTTTATGGAATCAGGGTTTCAGTTAGTTCTTTATTTTATATTATCTTTCTATAATGTTAGAACATAGAATACCTATTCCATAAGAGTTTTTCTTATAGTTTTTATAATACTTTTTATATGTTCCAACGTTTCTCATTTTTTTTTCTTTAAATGTTTTACAAATTTACTACTATAAATAATACGTAAAGTCAAGAAAAAGGTTACAAAAAAAGTATTTATTTTTAAAACATACATTAAATGAAGATAAGAGAGATTTTTGATATTAAACTATTTGATATTATCAAGGAAGAGATTGATAATATTATACAGGAAGAATATAATGATGAGGATTATTATTATTCGTATGAGGAATTAGCAACGAAAATAATGCAAGATTTTTTGTATAACAATAATAAAGATTTCACCAAAAACATTTACTGGTCTGTAGTACCATTTCAACTTTTAAAATCAACTTGGGAAGATTGGGTCAAGCTAAATGGTATGATAAGATATCCTAAAAACTTAGAAAAGATTGAAAATTTGTTATATAGAGGTATTATGAGACTCGATGTTATTAACTCAATGTGTGGACATAGCGAAAGTGGTGAACATTATATGGATGAAAAGAATGAATATTTAAATGAAGTTGTAGATAACTATTTACTATGGAAAACACAAAAACCTATAGATGTTAATCAACTACAAATAGATTATACTAAAGGTGGTGGATATGGTAATCCAACACCAAACACAAACTATTATGTTAGTCAAAAAGAACAAAATCTATTTAATTTTTTAAATTGGGTATATAATGAAAATGATTTACAAGATTATTCATTAGAAATTGCTAAGGAAAATTTAATTAAAACACTTTTAGATAGATTTTATGACTATTATAGTGTAGACCCCAAAATAGGACAAAATTATGTTAGTGATTATGGTTTACAACCGCTAAAGAAATTATTAATAGAATTGATGAATGAACAAAACCCAAGTAGGAAGATACCCATTTTAGATAAAATATTAAACGTTGCACACCAAAGGTCTGATTTAGCTGGTTGGTTAGTACAAGGTGGTAGTAACTCCTTATATGAATTATCTGGATTTGGAGAACTATCACCAGAGGAATCATATTAAGATTTTCTTTTTGGATATGGTTTAAAATTTATTTTTATTATTTTAATATTCTTTCTTTTGGTTCGTTTGTCACCTCTAAAATAGAAATATCTATGTTTAGAGTGAACGGTTACTCTTTCAAGAGTACCACCCTCATTTTTAATGATAGTTTCTAATTCACCCTTTTTTGTTGTACCCCAATGTTGTCTAACACTTCTTGAACCATACTTCTTACCATTTATTATGTAATTTTCTCTGGTTTTACCTTTTCTAAGTGCTCCTACATAATACCAATTACATGCTTGGTATATTGTGCCTATTTCACCAGCATCTGGGTCAACAGTTGCTGTTACTATCCCATACTTCGTAGGCAACAGTTTAACGGATTCTGAAATCAAATGAGAGTTAGTATTCTTGGGAGTCCAATGTAAGCACACACCCCTATTTAAAAGGATAATTTTACCAGTATATCCATACTTATCCCATACTCCTTGATTCTCTGCATATTCTTGTCCGAATATAACCACTCCACCACAAACATCACCGAAAAAGATACCATATTGGTGAAAGTTTACGGCTGCTATACATCCAAGATATTCATATTCTTCAATTATTTTTTTGGCAAATTTTAAACTTACTGGTTTTACAACGGTTTTAATTAAACACAAATCTAAGTCTTTCCAATACGGATTTACTTGTTCTTCTATTTGTTTTTTCAACTCTTCTAATATATTGATGCGCTGTTCCAGCAGTTTCTAATGGATTCTTTGGCATAGTTATTGTATTTTTACAATCGTATTTATAATTAAACCCTTAAAGTTATGAAAAAGTTATTTATATTCCTAATGTTTGTTTTATTTTCATATTCAGGTTATACACAAGAATATGATGATATGTATTTTAACGGAAGCGACCGTGTTGTTGTAAAAACAGTTACAACTACTAAATATATTAATCCTGATTATCTTGATACATATATTAGTGAGCCAGAAACAACAACTAATATTGTTTATAGTAAATATCTAAGACCTAACTATAATTGGAGTTTTTCATTTAATTATGATTACTGGTATCCATATTCTAATTATAATTGGTATAATTACTACCCACCTTACTACGTACACAACTACTCTTATTATGGCTACAACCCATATTATGGAAGATATTACTACCCACCTTACTACCAACATCACTATTATAATAATTATTCATATATGCATCATTATAATGAAAATAAATATGTAAATTCACATAAAACCAACGTTAAATATCAACATAGGACAACTAGAAATAGTTATGTTCCAAGTAATACAAGGGCAAGTAAAAGTACACAAAATAATTATAGAATTAATCAAAACACAAAACCAAATAATAGGGTAAGTAAAACATCTGAATATTCTAAACCTTCACGTACACAAAATAATACTTATCAAAGGACTACTCCAAATAGAACGAATAGTAATACCTATCAAAGGAGTACTGCTCCAAGTAGAACAAATACATACCAGAGACAATCTTCACCAACTTATCAAAGAAGTACTACTCCTACACATGCACCAAGTAGAAGTTCAGGAAGTAGAGGTAGACAATAAAAAAAGGAATTTTTAATTCCCCCTTTTTACCATTTTTAGATTTTTTTCGAGTAATTTAATTATCAAAACATTTTTATTTGGTTCTGATATCAAATAAAACTCATTTAATTCTTCATTATACTCATATAACTCATTACGATTTTTAAAAATGATTAAATATTTAGTATCATCAATTTTTTTCCAATTACCCCATTGAACATCTTCCGTTGTTGGGTCATTATATCTTTTCGTACTAAGCATTACCTTATTTTCATATTCAGAAAAAAATATAGTACTACTTTCACATCTTGAAATTACTGTTGATGATATCACCAACATTAGTTGTAGTTTTTTTTCTGATTCAGAAACATCATAATTATTTGCCTCTGCACTATCTAACATCACATCATAATCTATTTTATGGTTTAATGCAAATTTCCATTCACCTAAAATAGGATTATTGTCTTGTGCAGACAAACCCATTGATACAAACACGATTAAAATTGTTAATAACTTTCTCATAATATTTTTATGTTTTTTCTATAATATTAATATACGTAAAAAATTCATATTCAAAGTATTCATTTTCTTTATATCATAAGATTTATGATGAATGTACTATACACATGAAAAAAAGAAGGTGAGTTATTCACCTTCTTCTATATAACACATTTTTTCATAGCATGGCTCTACTAATTTCCATATAATATCATCATATGGTTTATTTTCAAACATTTTAAATCTAATAGATGATTCCCCCTCTTTTATTAATAAATTTGCCAATGCAAAGTCTTTTTTAGTTGGGTTTATATTTTCATGTTTAAAATTCTCCATTATTTTATTGAAAATATCTAAATTAATTTCTTCTGTTGATTTGTATGTTTTATTTATTTTTTTCTCCCATTTTTTTATCCATTGAAAAAATTCGTCTGGTGTATCTTCAATAATTTCATCCAAATTAATGTTATCACGTAAACACACCCATATGTCTTTAGATGAAGTATTAAACATAATTTTATGATATTTAATGTAAGACTCAAATTTAATTTTCATTCTGAAACCAGAAGAAAATTTAACAACAAAACCTTCTTTATTTTCAAGGTTAAGTGCCTTCATATATTCGAAATCCCTTTTACCATCGTAACGGTTTACGATTGGAAAAACTTTATTATAAGTATTATACATATCATCATAAGACATTTCAAAACCATTATTGTTGTTAATAACAGTTAATAAAACAAGTTTTTCATCCTTACCGTAATTTATAACAATACGATTTTGACTATATATACACTCTAATATGTAAGTATTGTTTTTATCTAATTCAGTCGTACCATATTTAGTAAGTAATTCCGTACCTTTAATTGCTTGTTCTGAAATAAACGAACCTCTTGAAGCCACTATCCATTCGTCATAGTAAAAAATAGACATCAATGACCCATCCATTTTTTCATATGCTTCCCATCCTTCATCAGTAGGTATGTTTGGTAAATCATCATATGCTTCATATTCTTCTTTATTAAAGAATTTTTTCATACAACGGGAAACAATATTTCCTTCTGAATCAACCACAAGTCCACGACTGCTTAATGTCACAATATCCCAAGCACGTTCATATTGACATGTTTTGGAATAGTTTAAAATCCAAAGATTTTTGGTTGGGTGCTTTTGTATAATCAACAATTCTCTTTCAAGATAGTCATTGATTATATCCCACGATAAGTTAGTAAGTACCCTTTCCATTATTTCTATTGTATTTTAAATTATAAACTATTTTTTTAATATATTTTTACGACATTTTGAACAAGTACATATTTCTGTTCTAAATCTACCACATCCCTCTGAGTATATGTAACCATCATCAATTAATTCCTGATATTTACCATTATCCTTCCACCTTTGTAATGTTTTTGGATTGGTTATTCTTAATATACCTGAATAATTTTCTATTCTCATGAATTCAAAGTAATTCATTTTTATATATGTTTACTTTGTAAACCAATTTCGTATTGTGTTGTGATTTACCAGTGTGAAACCTTAAACACTTATTGCATTTATAAGCCACTTGTTTATGTATGAATTTTGGGTTCTCATTCATTTTATGTGCCCATTTAACCGCTTCTTCAAACGTTTTAAACGTTTTCTTAGCAATACCATTAGCATTCATACACTGTCTAAAACTACTCATATTTTAAAAACCATTTATCATATATTTGTTTTATGAATTATTATTTGATAATGGTGAATGTTTAAGTTGAACTTCTTTAATTACTACTTTATCTGTTTTATCTATAATACTTGATATTGCCTTTTTTAAATGTTTTCTTATAAAAGCCTGATTTTCACCATTTTTTTCTTCAACATCATCAATATTTATAATTTCAGTATTAAACCCTTCATTTTTAAGGGCAATTGAAATTATTTCACTTATTGTTGATTTTCCTGTTGCGCTATAACCAGCGACACTAATTATTATTTTATTCTTTTCCATTTTTTTTAAGAATTTTAATTATTCTACCTCTTATATTAAATCCATTTGCCCATTCAGCATTTGTATTAGGAACACCAAAAATATCCTTATATATTTCACATGCTAATGGTAATAATTCCCAATATTTTTTTGATTCTTTTGTCATATTAGAGTATACGTAAAATTTTATGAAAGGTTACAACTTTTGGAAAACAAAAATAGTTCCATACTTATTTCTGACATATTTTTCCGATATGACTCATTCTGGAAATTTTATATAAACAGGTTTTACATTGTCAGTTAAAAAAACACCATTTTCCGACCTAAATATTTTATGTCCTTCGAAACTCATTAATTTTGCATGAATCTCAAGTAATAATACTTTTTCCTTTTTTGCATATCTTTTACCAACATCCAAAGCAGTTTCTTTATCATGACTCATATGAACATGTTGTCTATTCATTTTAAGCAATCCATTTTTACGAATTGATTCTATATTTGCTGATGTAGTACCATGATATAAACTAAAAGGTACTCTTTCAGAAGGGATTGCTTTCAAACCAACATCAACTGTTTGTGAATGTCCTTGACGTGCTCGTATAAGGGTTTTATCCTCGTTGTATTCGAACCTTTTCTTGTTATTGTTGTCAACTATCCAATCAAGGTTTTCTGCTGTTAGAACCGTTCTTTCGAGAACATTAATTACAGAAGCATATCCATTTTTATCAACAAAATTCTCTTTATGTCGTAATAGATATGAAACCTCTTTACTTTTATTTATTAATTCTTTTTCGGTTTTCATTTTATTAAAAATTACGTTCAAATACAAGAAAAGTCATATCATAAATATTATTTTCATCTTTTTCTACTTTATTTGCTGTTATTAAATCCCATCCATCATTATCATATTTTGAGAAATAAATACAATCATTATCAACCCAATCATCAAAATCAACAAAAATAGATGTGTCAATAGCAGTGATATATAATTTATCAACCAGTTTATTATTTAATGCGTATTTGTAGATTTGTCCACCACCACAAATGAATATTTCGTCAGAACCCTCCATAGTTTTTGCAAGAGCAATTGCATCTTCAACGGTAGTTACTGTATTAACACTACTATAATTAAGATTAGGGTCTTTTGATACAATAATGTGCGGTCTACCTTTCAATGGTTTACAATCAATTGATTCAAAAGATTTTCTACCCATAATTATTGGGTGACCCATTGTGGTATCTTTAAAATACTTAAAATCTTTTGGTAAATGCCAAGGCATTTCAGAACCTATTCCGATAAGATTATTCTTATCCATTGCTGCTATAGCTGATACAATCATAATATTTTAATTTAATTAATTTCGATTAATTTTTTTCTTCTGATTTTCGTAAATAATTTGATGATTTCATTTCTATTTCAAATTGAAGTTCTTGTTTAAATTCATCTAAACAAATCTCACACAAGTCAAATGGACTACCATTAATACCTTCTTCACCACATTTTTGACATTTAACCTTTAATATTTTAATTTTATTTGCAATATACCATAAACCACCCTGATTTTCAGGGCGTTGTATTTCTTCAAAATCTTCCATTAATACTTTTTTCCACACTCTTTTTTCACCACTAGCTAGTTTCAATTTAAGATGTGGAGCAACTGGTTGTGCAGTACAATGCCAACCTTCTCGTACTGCAAACCCCTTTGTTGGATATGGTTTGGAATTCAACCATTTATTGTATGGTAATCTTACCTTATTGTTAATAAACAGCGATGTAATCTTACCTTATTGTTAATAAACAGCGATGTAATCTTACCTTATTGTTAATAAACAGCGATGTTATTTCGCCCGATTTTAATTCTCTAAAGAGTTTATATGCTATTTTACTCATATACGTAGATTTTTAACTAAAGGTTACAAATAAATAAAAACATATTTATATTGGCAAGGGAATTTTATTTAATAATTGTTTTGAAACATGAGTATATATTTCTGTAGTTTTTACTGATTTATGACCAGCCAATTTTTGAATAATTCTTAAATCCACACCATTTTCCAATAATGAAGTAAAACAACTATGTCTTAATAGGTGAAAGTGATATTTATTTCCTAAATATTTTTTAACAATTTGATTGCAGCTTGTAGAAGAATATTGTAAACAATTTTGTCCGTTAAAGAGATATATTTTAGATTTATATTTTTTATAATATTCTCTTAACAACATTAAAATGTTATTACTCAATGGCACAATTCTATCTTTTTTACCTTTAGATTGCCTGATATTGATTATCATTCTTTTAGAATCAATATCTTCAATTTTTAAATTAATTATTTCTGAAACTCTTAATCCAACGGAATATGCTAAAGAAATAATTGTTTTATGTTTAATATTTTCTATTTCAGATATTTGATTTAAGAGATAATTTTTATCAATTATTTGAGGTAAACGTTTTTCATTCCTTGGTCTGGTAAAATCAATTTTATTGTATTTCTTATTTAAGACTTTTTCATAAAGAAATTTTATAGAACTAATTACTTGGTTCTGTTGAGAGATTGAAGTGAAATCATAATTATCTATATAATTTTGAAAATCATATGAACATAACTTTGTTGGATAGTTTTTTATTTTATTTAAAAATTCGTCCACATAATGTAAGTATATTTTATTTGTGTTGTCTGAATAATTTAAATACTTCAATTTTTGTTTACAAATTTCGTAGTAATTAGTCTTTTTCATCAATTAACCATTTAATTATTAATTAGTTATGTTCAATGTTTGATATATAATAGTTATATTCAAGTTTGTTTTTGTTTTGAGTTATCTATTTGAACCCATTTGTAAGAATCACCGAACATACTATCTTTAACCTTAATGTGTTCTTCCAATTTAACAATTTTATAATAACACTCTATTGG
>Ga0210043_1001086_pt1 | contig 25154 bp, 18 predicted proteins | sample CryGeymet201501t_FD_183990 | JGI IMG/M metagenome (GOLD analysis project Ga0210043, IMG submission 183990) | Groundwater microbial communities from Crystal Geyser aquifers in Utah, USA - Crystal Geyser metaG 2015-01t (SPAdes) (version 2) | ecosystem: Environmental > Aquatic > Deep subsurface >... | reverse complement strand
TTTTTAACTGAGAAATAGACTTCAAAAAGCTCCGTTTATTCTCACTAGCTTGGTAGTAGCAGGTAGTATTAGGTTTAGTTCTTTCTAGCACGCCTTTATCTACCATTCTATTCATCAAAGTCATGATAGTAGTATAGGCAGGTTCTAAATCATTAGGAAGTTTTTCTAGGACATGTCTAACACAAACCTCTTTATCTGCCCAGACAATTTTTAGGATCTCCCTCTCTAGAGGGCCTAGTGAATAGTTAACTTTGCTTTTCATCTACTACTAAGTGTAGTAGCTAATTATTTGAATAACAAGTAGGTAATTTTTTTTAATTCTGCTATAAATAAATATATGAAAAGAATATTGTTTTTTTCCCTTTTAGTAATCTTTTTTCTATTTATGTTTAATATATTTTCTCAACAAAATAATAATAAAAATACGCAAAGTACTATTGATCAATTCATTGAAGCAAAAGATGAATATCAACAATTGACTCAACAAGAGAATCTAGTTCCTGCTACTTTTGCTGGCGGTTGTTTCTGGTGTCTTGAAGGTCCCTTAGAGTCAATTGAAGGAGTAAAAGGAGTCATCTTAGGCTATATGGGTGGAGATGTTGTAAATCCAACTTATCAGCAGGTGTCCAGTGGTACAACTGGACACAAAGAAGTTGCTCAGGCTTTCTATGATCCACAAGTAACTGATTATCGGGATCTGGTAGATATTTATTGGAAATTTATTGATCCAACTGATGCTGGAGGACAATTTGCTGATCGTGGTTCACAATATAAAATTGGTATTTTTTATCATACTGAAGAGCAGGAAAGAATTGCTAGAGAATATATCTCAGAGATGGAAAAAAGTGGAAAATATAAACAACCAATTGTGGTAGAAGTTCTTCCAGCTACTGATTTTTATTTAGCAGAAGATAATCACCAGAATTATTATAAGAAACAGTCTCAGAATTATAAAGAATATTACCAGGGCTCAGGTCGTGAGGCTTACGTAGAATCAAATAAGAAATAAGATTTGAATAATTATAGTATTCATTCTTAGATTCTAACTGAAAGACATCTTTAAGTGTATAAACGATCAGGAGAAATAGTAGATTTAGATTCTGATATTATTTTCCCCAAACTTATGTAATTGGCGGTGAATTCTTTCATTCTTTCTTGGTATGGGAATTGAGCCCAACTTCTTTTGTCATTTCTAAAAGCAATAATTGATGACCAACCGGGGTCATAATTCTTATCTGCACTTAGTTTAGTATCTACCTTTATTTCATTTAAAATTTGGCATTTGACTTGATGAAGTAGTTCAATGGTCTCTCCTCCTGGGTTAGCATAAACTAATCCAAGATCAAAAGTTGCATTTCTATTTTTTTCATCTCTCATTAAGTTTAAAACTTGGATTGGAGAAAGTGTTTTTTCAACAAAAGCCATATATGGTCCAGGAAAATTATTTAAAGCTTCAATAGCAAACCCATGGTCTTCTCTAAGGACTGGTTTATTTAGTTTCTCAGCTTCGTTAATGGCCATATCTTTGGCGATATTGAGAACATTATCATCTTGAATTTCTGGTAGCTCAGTTTTATGTCCTTCAACTTCAATATCAAATGGTTGTAAGGCTAACTGGGCTGTTTCTAATTTGAAATGATTGCCAGTTAGAAGGGTGATTGTCATTTAATAATAGTTTTTACTTTTGTAAGCAGAAGATCGAGGGCCACAGTATTCTCTCCCCCCTCAGGGATAATAATATCGGCATATCTCTTATTTGGTTCAACAAACTCGTTGTGCATTGGTTTCGTGAATTTAAGATATTGATCTATTACATAATCAAAACTTCTGCCTCTTTCTTCTATGTCTCTTCTTATTCTACGAATGATTCTAATATCGTCTTCAGTATCTACAAATACTTTAAGGTCAAAGAGATCTCTTAGGTTTTTTGATTCAAAAACTAAGATACCTTCTACAATAATGACTGGGGTAGGTTTAAGCTTTTCTGTTTTATCAGATCTGGTATGTGCAACAAAATCATAAGTTGGTTGATCTACTTCTTGTCCAGATATGAGTTTTCCAAGTTGTGAGATTAATAAGTCTGTTTCTAAAGCCTTGGGATGGTCATAGTTTGTTTTGATTCTCTCTTGCATGGGAAGGTGATCTTGGCTTTTATAATAATCATCATGGGAAATAAAGGTAACAGATTCTTTACCAAGGACTTTTATGAGATTATCTACTACTGTAGTTTTACCAGATCCACTGCCACCGGCTACTCCGATGATGTAAGGTTTTAAGGAAGACATCCTTATATTGTAACACCACTAAAAAAGGGGCCTAAGCCCCTTTTCTATTTTCAATTAAATGATTATAGATTAATATCTATCTCCACCTCTTCTGTCATCTCTTCCGCCGCCTCTTCTGTCATTTCTGTCAAAAGATCTTCTTGGCCTATCGCTTCTTGGAGCTTTAGGTTTAGCGATGTTAACGAAGATTTGTCTACCATCAATCTCTGATTCATTGAGCGCTTCTACAGCTTCTGCTGCAGCTTCGTCAGTTGTGTATTCAACAAAACCAAATCCTTTTGATCTTCCTGAATATTTGTCAGTGATAATGACAGCTTCTACGACTTCACCATATTGGGAAGCGAGCTCCATTAGAGCTTCTTGAGTTAGAGACCAAGGTAAACTACCTAGGAATAACTTTTTATTATTAACTTGAGAAGGTTGATTGTCGTCTTGCATCATTCCTTTTCCTTATAGATCACTGGTAGACCAGATCAGCAATCTCTTACTTTACTTCGGACATGATACATAGAAACCTAAGAACCGCCGGGTCTAAGTGAATATTATACTATCATTCCTAGAATATAAACAAGCAAAAAGATTTAGTGTATAAATCCTTTTTGATTAATATATCTGGAAATATATAATGAGTTAGATATAAGAAGACAATAGCTTAGCTCTTTAACTCAAGCTGGTGATAATATAAATAGATGGGTAAAACTCAAAAATCAACTACTCTAAGCACTAATGGAACGAACATTTTAAAAGCAATTGCTATCTTGGCTGTTTTAGTTATTCATACACTCTCTAGTTTCAAGCAGTCTCCATTTGTTAATACTTCCGCTTTCCAATTAATTGGCGTTAGCTTAGATCAGCTAGCAAGATTATCAGTTCCTCTCTTTGTCGCATTATCTGGATATGGTTTAACGATCAGTTATGCAAAGAAAAAATATAATGCTTTTGATTTTCTTTTTAGACGCTTTTTAAAGGTAGTCCCTTTATATATTATTTGGAGTTTTATTTTTGTTCTGCTTTTTAAATTTATACCTAGCTGGGCTCCTTTGACTGCTCAACCAAATTTCTTGTGGCAATTATTATTAGGCAGAGCGGATTATCATCTTTATTTTGTACCAATGATCTTTCAACTTTATCTTCTATTTCCTTTTATATATAAGATGTTTAAAAAATGGCCGCTTTATACTTTATTAGTTTCAATCTTTATCCAAGTAATTTGGTGGTATTTTTATAGCTACTTAGGTTGGACTGTCTCTTCGTGGAAATATTTTGCTGGGGATGGTGAGCAGTATTTGTGGATGACAAACTGGATTGCTTATTTTGTTCTAGGGATGTATTTACCTAAAATTTGGAAGTGGTTTGATCAGAGTAAATTTTTATTTGCGCTGTTTGGCTTAATTCTATTTTCAAGTGCATCCTATTCTATTTATCATGCTGTTAGCCTTATCCAAGGTGGCTTGGATCCTCTCTATGCTCTAAAATTCACTCGCTACCCTTTATTTATCTATAGTTCTTCTGTAATTATTGTTTTGAGTTATCTTGTAGCTAGATTAAAGGAATTTAATGACTCTTTAGTAAAAATAGGTAGGCATTCTTACTTTATTTATTTATCACACACTTTCTTTATGAGAATTATATTTAGTTTTTTGTAGATTTTTATTAATTTAAAACAAAGCCTTTAGTCATCCCAAATTGGACAAAACTATCAAGCTCTAATTTTGTATTACGGACAATACAGTTATCAAATTTAGTTCTATGAATGCTAGACCCACTTAGATCAGAACCTTCAAGGTTACATTTTTCAAAGATCACTTCATCAACTTTTGAATTTGTTATAGATACTTTATTTAATAGACATTGGATGAATACTGAATTTGATAAATCACTCCCAGTAAATGAACAACCTTTTAAATTAGTCTTTTTATTTTTATTAATGTGTAATGTCTGAAAAATTGAGTTAGTTATTTTTGAATCAATAAACTTACACCCTTTTATCTCTGCTTCGGCAAAGTCTAGGTTACTGAGTTTACATTCTGTGAAAGTACACTCAGAAAAAATTGTAGTGTTAAAAATAATTCCAGAAAAGTCGCAGTTTATGAAAGTGCAATTGTCAAATGATGTAAATTTAACTTCTGTTCCTAAAAACCTACATTGAGAAAATAATTCTTTATTGAAGGTTTCACCCTTTAGTTCGCTATCAGTAAAATTCTTATTTTTATAAAGCACGTTGAAAAGAATTATAGCAGGCAATTAATTACTAACTTAAGTTTTCTATAAAACTAATATATTGAGTGTCTCCTTGCTGCTTTCTCCACAACCAATATTCTACTCCCCAGAATAGTATTACTTCAGGATCAAGCTTACTAACTTTATTTAGATTTTTTCTTAATTTGGAAACTGACATACTTTGTGGATTATCAGCTTGATAAAGTTGCTCGTTTTCCTCCCATGGCTCAGCTTGTAATTCTGCTATCCATAGAGGTCTATCTATCTTTGAAATAAGATTTTTAATCTGATCATTAGTAAATTTAGGCCCACGGTAAAAATCTTTTCCCATGATACTAAAAGAGTATTGCTTGTAGTACACATCTAAACCAATAATGTCTGCAGAACTATTTTGTGCATTTTTACTAAGTGTCTTGCGTGAAATAGTATCATTCCCCCAAATTGTAATCATGCATGGTCGTGGTTGCTTAGTTAGATCATCTAGTGATCTAACTAAGCTAATTTCTTGTTCAATAAAACTATCATTTATCTTTCTATTTTCAGGTCCACTCTCGTCAAATGGTTCATTCTCTATTTGCCAATGAGAAATAACGGTGTTTTCTTTAAGTTCATTCACAACCTTTTTTATGAAATTAAGTGTTTGAGTTTGTAATGTGTTTTCGTCAAATGATTTTGCCCACTCAGGAATATAAAATTCAGGCCAGCGTGGAGATTTCATTCCTACTACTAAAACCACTTTCTTTCCAGATTGTTTGATAATTTTAAGATACGACTTGATTTCTTCTAAATTATATTTACCAGGACTAGGTTGAGTCTCATCCCAATAACAACCAACTCTGACGTATCTAATTGGCCACGCACAAATTGTCTGGAGTGATTTAATTGGGTCTAGTCCGAGCTGAATAAGTTGTCTGGGAGAAAAGGTGCATCCATAATCCATATATTAATTAAGTTTACTTTAAATGATTGATATTTTAAGGAATCTAATAAATAAAATTATACTTTATTAACAATTTTTTTTATTATTTCTAGTGTTTGTTTATTAATATCTTTTTTTGGATTATATTCCACTATATCTATAGAAATAGACTCTTGTTTTAGTAACAGATCTAATAAATTAAAAACTGATTTTTCATCAAGTCCCTTTGGATTTGGTGTGCCCGTGGCATTGACAATTGATTGGTCAAAAACGTCAATGTCAAAGGTTATATGAATATGTTTAAATTTTTTTATAAAATTATTTATTATATCTTGGGCATTATCTAATTTATTTTGATTTATATTAATTATATTGTTTTCTTTTATAAATCTATCTTCTTCAGATTCTATAGACAAGTTTCCAATATATAAAAGTTGTTCACCTTTTAACTTTTGACTTGCTAATTCTGTTTCCTTAAATTGATCGAAGAAAGTTCTCATCCACATCCCATGGAAATTGCCAGTAGGACTAGTCTTAGTTAAGTGTAGGTCTGTATGAGAATCAAAAAATATTATGCCAGTTTTATCTTTACCATGTCTCTGTAGAACACAGTTAAGGCTAATGTAACTAATGCTATGATCCCCTCCTATAGTAATTAATCTTGACTGCAATTGCCATCTTTTTTTAATTTCTGTAATTGTTGAATTATATTCTTTAAATAAATATTCCAAAAAATTACTTTTTACATCTTCAGGTCTTGTGAACTCTTTTTCAAATTTATTGTCACTATTGATTAGATTTTTATAAATATCCTGGGCTCCATCCTCAACTCCAATATTATGCTCTGATGATCCTATCGGGTAATTTTTAAGGCCTAATCTTGAACCAAGTAGTAAAAAAAAGTTGTTATGTTTCATAAATAGATCTTGAATATAGCATAGAATAATTAGATTTAATTAGCGTATATTCGATTTACGCCGAGGCAAGCCTCAGGCACCGATTCAAAGGTTACTAAGGAAACTAAGTTTCCTTGGTAAAATAGTCATAGTTAGATTGAAGTAGAATGGGATGGTGTCAGAAATCCTAATAAAGAGCCACAACAGGAATTTACTTTTGTACCACTTGGTATGTCCAGCTAAGTATAGAAAAAAGATATTTACAAAATCAGTCAATAATTCATTAAAAAATATTTGAAAAGAAATAGGTGAGAATTACGAATTAATATATTTAGAAATAGGACTAGATGAGGACCATGCTCATTTTTTAATACAAAGTATTCCACCATATGATCCAACAAAGATAGTAAGGATAACAAAATCAATAACAGCAAGGATGTTGTTTAAGTTACATCCTGAGATAAAAAAAGAGCTACGGGGAGGTAATTTCTGCACTTCTGGATATTACATCAATACAGTAGGAAAAAATGGGAATGAGGATGTTATAAAAAACTATGTTAGGAATCAAGGGAGAGAGTACAAACAGATTCACAAACAACAACTAGAATTATTTGCTACTTAGTTAATCAAGCAATACCTTGCGGGCTTGCCCCGAGGTTACTTTATTCCCCAGATATTCTTTCCGCAAGTTTCCGATCAGCATCTGTAACCGGAGTAAATTTATCGATGAACCTGGCAGACATAGTGTAGCTACTTGTTTGAATTCCCATACCTGCATGTCCGGCATTTCCAGCTGCACAATCTTCGTATTGACCACTTGGGTTACGACTTTTTGGCACTATCACTGTTTCGCTACCACCACCGCGAGTCAGTCGTATACCCATAGGTTCGGAAGCCATCAATTCAAGAAAAATATTGAAATATTTATCCATAGTTAAATCGCCTTTATTGATTGAACTATAAGTCGGTTCAATAAATATTGTTGGTTCGGAACTTTCAGAAATTTTAGTAATTTTTGTAATAGCGCGAGCAATACTCGCTTCCAGTAAGTCTTGGTGGGGAATTGTTTCTTTTACTTCCTCGAATCCTTTTGATTCAATTTCGCTTCTTAAACTATCTGGCAGTTTATTCAAATCAACAATATAAGCGACCTTAATATGAGCATCCGCCACATAGCCAGCTAATGCCTTATTCCATTCAGGGCTTCCTTCGTAGTTTTGACATGATCCGCATCCAACAGGGTATTTACCAGCTTGAAACAACATTTGAGGACTGTCCGTAACAATCATCGCTAACCGCCGTTTGGCTCCCAAATCTTCTCTTTGGGAGATAACCGCATGTATGTTCTCAATATCCTGAACAAAGGTAGAGTTGTCTTTGAAATATGTTTTTAGACCTTCAATAACTTTCGTCAATGTCTCACCTTTTTTATCAACACGATCAGAAATTCTATTAGTAGCAATTCTTTTTACGTCAAGCGCACTGATACGATATAAATCCACTAATGCTTTTAGTTCCTTCCTCTTTTGATAGAATTGTCCAACATTTTTTAGTTGCTCTTTATTCAGCCCATACTGCTCAAAGATGTTGCCTTGTATTACCTCTTCGTATTTGCCCTTAGTCTCTTCCATCTTAGCCAATAAAAGTCCTCTCGTAGTTGAATCGATAAGACGGTTTGTATCAATAGCCGAGGCTTCACTTTTTTCCGCTTCTTTATAAACTCTCTCAATTTCTTGAAATTGTTCCTTCGGTAAAAATTGAGAAAGAAAACCAATGGAGTTTTTTGTTTTCGTATTAACTGGCACATTCTTGCCCTCGGCAAAAAGAGTTAAAGCTTGTTCCAATTTTGGTAAATTACTAAAGCGAGTAATCGCATCAATTTTTTCAATATCAGCCTGAAGCAACTCTATTGCACCATTAATAATGGTTTCGCGTTGATCGGGGTGTTCTGCAATTGCTGTATATGCTTGACCTAGCCTTTTTTGTATATATTTATGACGGTCAGTTGCATGTATTTGTGAATTGTAAATATGACCTTCCCGCAATGCCCCCTCGATAAATCTGGATATCTGTTCTGGTTTGTCTGAAGGAGTTGCGGCGATCATAATATCTCCCAGCTCTGCGAAATGATTGCCTTTCCAAACTTCAAGCTGTGCTTCAGTAAGATGGCTAATTTGTTCTTGTACTTTGCGATCTTGGGGATTATATCGCCAGTTTTTCCACCCCTCGTATTCCGGAGCATCCATATTTGCAACCATTTCAGCCACAAGACGTAATGTCCCATCATGGTTATTAGAAGCCATTTTGCCAGCGTACACAAAGATTGGTTCTAAGCTTCCCCAACGTTCCCATAGCGATTGGATGGCATCAGCGTTAATTCCCTCGTGAGGGAGAACCTCTTTTATCTTTTGGACCGCGACCTGTTTTAAAGATTCATTAAGCGAACTCAAGGATTCAACGGGTGAGTCAAGAATTGTTAGCGTTTCCTCACGTGATTGTCCAAGCTCTCGTTCAACAGTGTCTAAAAAGCTGAGTGTCTTTAATACAGTACCCAACTCTTGAGCAGTCCCGGGAGCTACCAAATCAATTTCACCCAAACGATCAATTATTTTTCCTAGAGTCTTTTTATTGATGGAGAGAGCATTAACGATGCCAAAAAGTAAAGCATCCTTTTCAGAAGAAGCCTTGGTGGCTTTATATAAACCATTAAATTTTTCGAGCAAAGCCTGGTCGCCCCGAGTAAACTTCCAAAGTGGTAAGAAAATGTTATCAGGGACAGATCCACAGGCTTTTCTTTGGGATTCGGAGGGAGATGTTTTGCTTTCTGTAAACGATCCAAAAGCGTCATTTAAATATCTAAGAGATTTTCGTCGGAGGTCAGCACTTGGAATTTGGTTTGTAGCTTGGAGATATTTCAAATCCTCCCAAGGGAATTTAGATTTTTTATCGTTTAATTCTGCTTCTGTCCACGCCCGCATCTTATCTGGGAAAAATCCACGTTTTTCGGTTACCAGATTTTTCAGTATCGCGCTTCGCACACGAGGGTCAATATCAGGAACAGACAATAAATCGAGTAAGTGTTTATTTGCTAATGGATTATCGACGTGGGAAAGAGTTCTCAAAGAGACTTCTTGTATAGGAGAAAAGCCTAGAACTCCACGCTCGTCCTCTACACCTTTTGTTACTTTTGTTCTCTCACGTAAAGTAGACGCAAGATAACTCAATAAATCTGCATCTCCATTTTTTGCCAACTCTGCTAGAGCCTCGCCTAAAGATTTGTTGATAGGAGTGCTTTTTTCTTCAACAAAAGCCATGAGCTTTTCTTTTGTGGCCGCGTAGCGTTCCTCATTCCCTATATCTCGCAACCCCATTGCGGCAAGTACTGCAATGACTTGCTGTTTTGATCCTCGTGATTTATCCTGTTCCAGCTCCGCAAGTACGCCCTGATAGTAATCAAAACATCCGAATACTTGATAAATTCTTTTATATTCTCCGAGACTCGTATTTTGCGAATTTGAAAAATGTTTGTTCAACTGATCATTGGAGATTGATAGAGGGACCGGGCTAGAAAATTCATGATTGTCTAATAAATATTTTTGGATAAAATCTTGGTCAATTGCAACTCCTGTTTCTTGAGCAATAACTCCGAGCTTTTGATGGTATTGAGAACCGGAAGTTACACAAAACTCATATAATTTCAGTGCATAATCCCGATCAAATTGTGGTCGAATTCCGGTGGCTCGTGTTAACTGGGTGTACTGTTCAAAATATCGATCCCCATTATCTTCGTATTCTTCCTCGTCATCGTAACCGTAAGATGGGTTATAAGTTTTAATGTAATGATCAAAAACCTCCCGATACTTCTCTTGAACAATTTCCTTGGAAGGCTGAACTTCAACCATCTCCTGAAAAACACCGATATTTTCTGGCTTAAAATCTCCAGCAAAAAGTTCTCGATATCGAGCTTGAATAATTTCTGGGCTTGGGGCAACTCCGGTTCTCTCTAAGAGGAATCTGAACGTATCTCGTTGATGTTCTTTTCCTTCTTCCATCAACACTTGTGTATATAAAACCTGAAGATCAGTCGGTTCAATTGTAAATTGGCGACCGAATAGCTTCTCTAATTTCCCGATCACTTCTGTGTTGCCTCGTAATAATTCTTGTTTAAACAAGTTCTGTAATCGGGCATGTATTTGTTGTTCTTCAACTTTAACACCTCTCGAATTCTCAATGCGAGCCATTTCTTCAATGTCCGGTTTTACTCCGGTAAACTGCTTTATGTAATTGAATTTTTCCATTGATCTCATAATGTTTTGATTAAGCGTCCAATTGATCCAGATAGATTCTCTGAACTACTTCTGGATCAGGTTTGCCAAATTTCTTTACTAAGAATTCCCAAAACTGAGGATAAATGCGTTTCCCATAAGAGTCTTCGTAAGCTTTTTTATAATCAGTTTGACCAAAAGTTTTGGAATATATTTGATACATTGTTTCTCTATCCGGCCTAATCCCTAATGTATCATTTAAGAAATCAATTGCAGCTGTCAATTTTTCTACCCAATAACTTGAGCTATTTGAATTCCATTGTTCAGTTATTTTACGATAAGCTTCTTGTCCTGATTCAGGATTGATGGCCTGTTTGCCTCCAGCAATCTTCACAATGTTCGACATTTCTTCGATCTTACCTTCTGACGCAAAGTGTTCTAATGCTTTAGTTACGGTTTCTGCTTCAGGCGACTGTCCAGTTAGTGTTCGAATAGCTTCAATATTTTTATCAAAACCATAATGACCACCTGTAAATGTAAAGAATTGCAGGTATTTATATTGTACAACCTCATTACTTGGCAAAGTACCTATAACTTCATTCAATTTTTGCCATTCTGCAAAACGAGTTGTTTTATAGACTTGATCAGTTTGTTCGGCAGGAAAATTGGCTTGTACACCAGTAAGTTCAAAAATTTGTTTGAAAGCCTGTAATGACCTGGAGTTTTCTTTTCCGAAATCCTCTTGAATAGCAAAGTGCTGGTAGGCGCTTTGTACGGCTGTTTCACTGGCAGGTACCCGATCCAGTTTCATTTCTTGCTTGAGGTGTGCAAGAGGGTTGAGCTCCTTTGCTTCTAATAAGCGGTTAACGTGAGGGAGAAGATCTGCATCGGTGAGTTCCGGAATAACGCCAACTTTTTCAATAAATTTCTTCATGTTGTTCACATCTCCACGGGCAAGATAAGAAATCGCAACATCTTTTACCATTCCACCAGTTATTTCTGTTTGAAAATTTTCGACAAAAAACTTAATTTTTTCTTCAACACTATCACCGTATCTACTCGGTGCTATTCGGTCATCCTGTGAGATATGAGAAAAAATCGTGACCAATTGAGTTTCGGTTGGAGCAATGCCAGTTAATTCTTTGAATCTTTTGATTCGGTCAACCCAATACTCATTGTAATAATGTTTTCTATTATGATCATCATAACGACGATTCATGTCCAAAAGAGCATCATAGGTTTTTGCAACTAGTTCTGGGGTAAAGGTAAATTTCCCATACGCCTGAAGACGTTCGAAATCACGCAATGAGCCTTGTTCTAAAAGTTGTTGGCCTTTGGTTTGTAACTGTTCAGGACTGAATACTGGTTTGATGCCCGTAGCTTTAAGGATTTGTTCAATTTTTGTAGCCCAATAAGGATCAGTGGCTAAAACTTCGGAATAGGCAGATTGCAACCTTACAAGATTAGGTTTTACTCCCGTTGCGACTGTTAGACTGCCAACTTTCCTTAAATATTTCTTTATATCCTTCTCTAATTTTTTCTCTCCGTATTCATTCTTTTTATAAACAACAGATCGTACTTTTTCAATTCCAGCTTCAATTTCTTGAGAGACATATGCGGCTGTTTTTTCATCAAGTTGCAAATCGATGCCAGTAATTTCTTTGGCGTTTCTAATATAATCCTCTCTATCATCCAGAATCCATTCTTTATAAATCTGATTGATATCTTTTTGATCGAATACCGGTTTCACACCTGTTACATCGATAATGTTCTTAATCTCCCAGAAATCAGCTTTTTTCAGTCTACTTCCATAAAATTGTTGAACTTTTTCTGTGGGTACTTGTGGTGCAATGCCAGTAATTTTATAAATTTCAGCGAATGTAACAGATAGTCCGTAAACATGCGATGGTCCCTGACCAGTACTAACTCTTATTACATAACCAGGCGACAGAATTTTTTCATAAGCTCGTTGTGCTAACTCGGCAGGTAGCGGTACTCCTGTAATCTGTTGTGTTTTTGCAATATTTCCAGAGTAAATCGTATAATTTGATACAAGAGTCTCATAAATAGATAGGACATCTTCTTGGGGTACTGTTGCGCCGAATTGTTCCAAAAGTTGTTTAAATTTTTTTTCCCAATCTCCTTCGTATGAACTGCGTGCGTGTGGTGGGGTGGTTGCTTCTTTTGTCAATAGCTGTGCAAGTGCGGACTCAAGCTTCTGTTTATTTACTTCTTCTCCAGTTAGTGTTTTTATTTTTTCTAAATTATCAAAACGGAATTTTTCTAAATTTTCATCTTGTTTAGCTTCAATTTCTTCTTTTGTAGCTTTGAATTTAAAACCGAACGCCTTCTCTAGTTCTGGTATAGTATTATGATACGTGTCGTCCATTAGCTCCACCATGAACTGCCTTGCGGTTTCTTGATCTACCGAAGGTTTAATGTCAAAGGCGCCATGCAAATTTGTGATGACGTGTGGTTTCTTATCTACTATTGCATTTTTATATCGATTTTGTATTTCAGATTCTGGTATTTTAAATTCAATGCCAACGCTCTCACTAAGCTGTTTAAGTCCTTCTTTGATTCTTTGTCCCTGATCAATATATCCGTGCCCATCATCAATAATTTTAAGCGCCCTTGATTTGACTAAGTCCACGTCAGGTTTGATACCAGTAAGTTCAACAATTTTTTTTACTTCATCATAACGTCCACTATTCAGCCGTTCTTCGAGGAATGGACGCACTTGCTCTTCGGTAAATATGGGCTGTATATCGGTAGCTTCCTTCAGGCTGAGAATAGAGTCTACCCAAAGATCATACCGTTTCACAATAATTTTTTGATAAGCACGTTGTACTAAGTTTACATTCGGCTTTTCACCGAAGTCAGATATCCGACGAATATCAAGATAACCATTCTTTGCGAATGCATCTTCATAAGCTTGCTGAATCATCTCACTAGAGATTTCAACTCCAAATAAAGAAGCAACTTTATTAGCAAGAGAAATATCACCTCGTGCCAAGACTTCATTAAAAATAGATGAATCTGGTTTGATACCAGTTAAGTTAATAATATTTTTAAAAAGATCCTCGGTATCAAAACTGGAAGATTTTTTGCCAGCCAATATGCCCCTATACCTTGCTTGCACTGCTTCCGGTTCAGGATTGTATCCAGTAGCTTTTTTGAAAGTTTCTAATTGATCAAGAATTCCTTTTCCCTGGCCGTATTGTTCAAGCAACTTTGAGAATTCTGCACCTAAAATAGCGGGGTCAGCTTCAACATTGACCACCGATCTAATTTTTTTGATGCCATCAACCCATCCGCTTGGACGAGACACCACTAATTCGTTTAGTCTGTTTCTTATTATTTCAGGGTTAGGAATGCTTTCCGGTCGAACCCTTCGCAGAGTTTGAATTAGATCATAGTTTTCTTGCTCAAAAGCAGTATCAAGCTGTTTTTGCCATATGTCATTCTCAATTTTACCTACTTTGGTTTCTATTCTTATTTCTCGTTGCGTTACTTTAAGCGGCTTCTCTACGTCTAGTGGAGTCTCTAAATCAAGAGCTTTGCGCCACTCGCTGGGATGAGAAATTCCGGCATCTCTCAATTTTGATTGAATGTGCTCTTTCGGATTCATTGATTGTTCAAAATGTCTTTTGCTCATATTTTTGTGTCTTATATTTTCATTTTAGCAGGGAGGTAATCACAATAAAAGAGGTATGCTGGTGTTATATCATTGCCTGCCATTATTAATCAATTTTTATATTTATCAAACTTCTCCTGCATAGTCTGATTTCCCCTAGTCAGTTTTTTGATAGTTAATTCATCTGCCTTATTATTAGCAAGACGTAAATTGTCATCTGATCTTAATAGATTTTCCTTTGTTTTCTGAAGTTGAGCAATTGATTTATCAATGCTTTCAATTGCTATCTTAAATTTATCTGAAGCTAAGCGGTAGTTTCTTCCAAATGAGTTTTTAAAATCATCAAGCTGATCCTCAAATTTAGAGACATCGATATTCTGTTCTTTTACTAAGGCTAGTTCTGACTTATATTGCATGCTATTTAGGGCGGCATTTCTCAGGAGTGTGATCATAGGAATAAAGAACTGGGGCCTGATGACATACATCTTAGGATATTTATAAGACATATCAACAATGCCAGTGTTATATAATTCGTTATCTGATTCTAGTAGAGAGACTAAAACTGCATATTCACAATTCTTTTCATTTCGATCCTTATCAAGTTTCTTTAAAAAATCTTCATTTTTCTTCTTTGTAGCAGTTTCATCATTTTCATTCTTCATTTCAAACATGATGCTAATGATTTCAATCCCTTGGTCGTTTACTTCACGATAGATATAGTCTCCTTTAGTACCTCCTTTTGCATCGTTATCTTTCTCAAAATAGGCATTTTGAAAAGCAGTTGCACGAAGTTTGTTAAACTCGATCTCACAATGTAATTCAAGGGTTTCTCCAAGCATTTTTGTTGAAGCCTTGACCTTTAGATCTTTATAATACTCAATCATCTCCTCCTTACTCTTCAGTTCACTCTTATATTTTTCTTTAATGGAGGTCTCAAGGAGTTTTGATTCAGAGTCTTTTTTATCAAGTTTGTGAAATAATTCATCACGTTCTTTCTCAATGATCTTTAAGGCTTCACTGACAGCCAGTTGTTTTTCTGTTTGAGATGATTGAATTTGTGCTTGTAGCTTGGTTATTTCAGCGTCTCTTCTGGAAATTTCTTCCTGTGAGATATTTTTGATATTTGCTTCTGCTAATTTAACAGCAGTCTCCTTTTCTTGTTCTAAAAGCTGAATTTTTTCATGTAACTTTTGTTCCTTTATTTGTGTTTCAAGTTCTTTCTCATGCTCGATGGTTTTGCGTACCTTAGCTATTTCTGATTCAAAGACATCCTTTTTTATCGATGCTACTACTCCACTAATGGTAGTTTTATCGATATCTAGTTCATGAAGAGAGGAAAGGTCAATTAGGTCCCCCTTTTTGCCATCTTCCTGTAGTATGAGGGTTTGTTCGTCTTGAATTGATACTGTGATTTTTTTCATAGATTTATGCTTTTATTATTAGACGTGAAAAATTTATAACAATTTATAAATTGATTATACATCTTAGTTTAGATAAAGCTGAAAAACTATCATTAATTTAATTTGTTCAATAATGTGGAAATGAGTATAGAAATATCTGAGATGCAGATCATGTGAGTTTGGGGAAAATATAACCCTAATATGATTTTTCAAACATCTTATGTTGAGATTCTAAACAATCTTCCCATCTTTAAGATTAATGATTCTCTTTCCAAATGAAGCAGTGAAATCATCATGGGTTACCAGTAAAATAGTTTTACCTTCTTCTTTATTTAACTTACTTAGAATTTCCATTACTTCTTTGGCTGATTTACTATCTAGGTTTCCTGTAGGTTCATCAGCCAAGATGATATCAGGATCATTCATTAATGACCTGGCTATAGCTACTCTTTGACGTTCTCCACCGGACATTTCACTTGGTTTATTATTTACTCTATCTTCTAATCCAAGTTTTTTGAGAAGTTGCTTAGCTTGAGACATATTTTCTTCTCCTGCATAAAAACTAGGCAAGCTAACGTTTTTTAGAGCTGATTGTCTGGGAAGTAAGTTAAAGTTTTGAAATACAAAGCCTAAATATTTATTTCGAACTTCTGCTAGCTGATCTTTATTAAAGTTAGCTACATTATCCTTATCCAAGTAATATTCACCACTATTGGGAGTATCTAAACAGCCAATAATATTCATTAGAGTAGATTTTCCACTTCCAGAAGGACCCATCAAACAAATGAATTCCCCTTTATTTATAACTAGATCGATTCCATGAAGAATAGGAAATTCTTGATTTCCTAAATAGTAACTTTTTGTTATTCCTTTTAAAGTAATTATTGGTTGTTTCTTTTCTTTAGGCATAGAATCTTATTTCCAGCTTGCCACTGTTTGTCCTGCCGATAGTCCTGAGATAACCTCTACTTCTTTACCGTTGGTAAAGCCGAGCTCTACAGGAGTTTTAATCAGCTGATCATTTTCGATAACATAGACAATAGCTTGATTATCTTCTCGCTTAACAGCTGAGTTTAAAATTTTTAGTACGTCTGTTGACTCTTTACTGATAATCTCGACCTCTCCAAACATTCCATCTAGAAGTTTTTTTCCTGGGTTATCAAAAGTGATAATGACTTTGTAGGTTGATAAATCACTGTTATCAATTGTGGCGAGTCTTGAGACATAAGAAACAGCTCCCATAATTTCTTCATCAGGCAAGGCATCAAGCATAATCCTAGTTTTCATACCTTCGTCAATTTTAAGTGCCTCAATGTCTTCTGCATAAACTTCAAAGTGAAAGCTATTTTCATCAATTATAGTGATTGCAACAGACTGATTTTGAGAGGAAACTGCTTCGCCAGGATTGATGTTTACTTGAGCAACTGTGCCAGCAATTGGTGAGGATAAATAAGATTTTTTCTTTGCTAGATCTTTAAGCTCAACATCTAGTACTGCTTTTTCCAGATCCCATTGATTTTTTTCTAATATTCTATTAATTGTATCTGTTAGAGCACCAACGGGATAGGTAACCTGAACAGTTTCTTCAAAGTTATTTCTATCTTTTGAGTAATCACGCAGGGCTAACTCAAGATTTTTTTGAGATTCTCTGGTATCTAGGTATGCAAGTGTTTGCCAAGGTTTAACAATATCACCTTCTTTTACTGATACTCCTCTGACAACTCCACCTATTTCAAAGGATAAGTCTCTGCGAGCAATCACCGTCTTACCATCTAGATTAAGTGAAACACTCACATTGCCTTTTGTAACTTTGGATACCTCATATGCTGGTTGATCAGTAGTTTTATTTGCTTGAATTTGTCTCCAACCAAAGAAACTAGCAATAGCTAAAGAAGCAATTACAATCGTTGTAATAACCAGTATTTTTTTATTCTTCAATACCATTTAATTTAGTCCTTTAATTTTGACTGCTTCAACTTGACCTTGATCATTTTGCCAGATTGAAAGATATGATCCTGATTTAATATCTGCTAAACTAGCTGAAACATTTAATCCATCGGCATTGCCACTTCCAGTTATAACTGGTACTCCAACGGGAATCTGTAGAGTTATCTGCTTAGTTTCAACTTCTTCTATTTCTTCTTGACGGAGCGCTTGGCGTTCTTCTTGCGATAAATTAGCTCTTTCTTTTTGGCGGGTGGCTCGTTCTTCATTGCTCAAGGCTTCTTTTAATTCATTTAAAATAACTACTTCATTGCCCTCGATAGACTTAACTTGGCCATTAATCTCAGCTGGTCTTGTTGGTAAAGTTGTTTCTGCTATTTCTGTAGCCTGAGTATTATTTGATGTTTGGTCATTTTGATTAGTATTAGTACATGCTGAAAATACTACGGCAGAAGATAGTAATATAAGAGTAATTAGTATGTTTTTTTTCATAAATGTTTCTTTCAATTATTATTCATATCTTAATGCTTCTATTGGGTGTAAGCTAGCTGCTTTTTGAGCTGGAAAGTAACCAAAAATAACTCCAGTACCAACTACAAAAAATAAAGACAGTATATAACTCCACCAAACATTAACAATTGAAATACCAATGTTAAATAAGACAAAATATAGTCCAAAGGCTAGTATAGCCCCAATAACATAGCCAATTCCACTCAAAATTATGGCCTCAAATAAAAACTGTAACTTAATATGATTATCTTTAGCTCCGATTGCTTTACGAAGTCCAATTTCTTTAGTTCTTTCATGAACACTAACATACATAATATTCATAATGCCGATCCCTCCTACAAGTAAGACCACAATCCCAACACTTCCAAGTAAAAAAGACATTGTTTGTGCTGATTCTTTAGCTGATTGGACATTAGTCCCCATATCTCGAACTCTAAAATCATCAACTCCACCAATTTTTATATTATGGTTGTCCCTAAGAATACGAGAAATATCTTCCATAGATGTATCTAGAAGGTTTATATCTATGGCTTGAGCATTAATGTTAAACTTTCCTTGTTTGCCTAATACATATCGGTAACCTGAAGAATAAGGTACAAAAATTGATTCATCAACTGCGATTGGACCGAATGATCCTCCTCTATATTCTAAAACACCAACCACAGTAAAGGCTTTTTTTCCAAGGTTTATTTCTTTACCAATAATTCCCTCTAAGTTTTCTTCATTAGCTGTAAATAACTCTTCAGCTACAGTTGCACCAATCACAGCTACTTTTTCACGATTATCTTCAGCTTCTTGATTAAATTGATCTCCAGCTTGATATGTGGCAGCTAGCATTGGGAAAACATTTGGAGTACTGCCAACAACAGTAAATGAAGCAGTATTACCATCTGCAGCTACATTGACTTTACCTGAGGTTTGAGGCACAGCGCTAACAATGGTATCGAGTTGAGCAATATCTTCTGCGTCTTCAAGACTTAGCTTTGATTGAGTGCCATCTTCCGCTGAGGGTGCATTAATTAAAATAGTAGTTACACTCATATTAGAATACTGAGCGTCAATATCTTGCTTGGCACCTTCTCCTAAACCAATTACCAAGATAATAGTTGCTCCCCCAATCACAATACCAAGCATAGTTAAAAAAGCTCGAAAACTATGGGCTAGTAAACTATCTAGAGATAGGCGGAATATTTTAGTGGTAAATGCTACTGAGCTCATCAATATAAGTATAAATCAAAATGATGATACAAAGAGGAGAGATTTTTGGTGACTATAGTAGATAAATCATAGCTTTTTGATTGTTGCGGAGCACCCCGGGTTTGGAACCCGTGCGTCGTTATAACTGTCTCATTCCTAAAACGTGCTTCCAGGGTAATTCTACCAAAAATATGACAAATCGGACACTATTCTTGAGAAGATGCATGACCACTGTAGCAGACTTGCTATCAGGGTTTCCAGTTGGTTAATCGGCCAAAATTAGCTGTGAATCATTAATTAATGATCTAGCAATTGACACTCTTTGTCTTTGTCCACCAGACATTCCATTTGGCTTATTTTCAGGCGATCGCCCAAACCTGATTCTATTAGTAACTCTTTAGCTCTTTCAATGTTTTCATCAGCTGCATAAAAACTAGGCAAACTAACGTTTTTCATAGCTGATTGTCTGGGAAGTAAGTTAAAGTTTTGAAATACAAAGTCTAAATATTTATTTCGAATTCCAGCTAGTTGATCATTATTAAGATCAGAAACTTTTCCCTGATTTAATTAATATTCGCCACTATCTGCAGTATCCAGACAGCCAATTATATTCATCAAAGCATATTTTCACTGCCAGACGGGCCCATTAGTGCAACAAACTCACCTTCATATAGATCTAATGATACTCCATGAAGAATTAAAAAGTATCAAGTGTCGCGATTCGACTTATAATCTAGGTCATAACTTATCGGTATTGCTAATCTGTAAACTTTAACGCCATTTGCAAAAATTAAACCAATTAATAGAGACTATTGCTGTTCACTTTGAGAAATCATGTCTGCAATCCTACGATCTTCTTCTGAAACAGGTGTAAATTTGTTTATAAATTTGGCAGACATTGTATAAGTTCCTGTTTGAATTCCCATTCCAGCGTGTCCGGCATTACCTGCAGCACAATCTTCATATTGACCACTTGGATTTCTACTTATTGGTACAGTCACCGTTTCAGTTCCTCCACCTCTCATAAGTCGGATACCCAGTTGTTCTGAAACCATAAGTTCAGCAAAAATATCAAAATACTTGTTCATGCTTAAATCACCTTTGTTAATTTGAGTGTATGTAGGCTCAATAAATAAAGCAGCATCCTGTTGTCCATTACGAACTATTTTAGACATTGATCTGGCTACAGAAGCTTCTAATAAATCTTGAGGTGAAATTGAGTCTTTTACTACATCGAAACCTCTAGCTTCTATATCTTCTTTAACTTGAGTTGGCAACTTATTGAGGTCAATCAGGAACATAGCTTTGATGTGGGAATCAGAAACATAAGCTGCCAGGGCTTTATTCCAATCAGGGCTTCCTTCGTAGTTTTGACAGGAACCACAACCTGTCGGATATTTACCAACTTGAAATAACATCTGAGGATTATCAGTAATCATCATTGCCAAGCGACGATTTGCACCAATATCCTCACGCTGAGTAATTGTTGAATTAATATTCTCCAAATCTTGGAGGAAAGCAGGATTATCTTTAAAATACTTTCTCAGATTATCAACAACTGCTGATAAAGTTTCACCTTTTTTGTCTGTTCTTTCCTCAATCCTATTAGTTGCAATTAATCTAGTATTTAATCTACCCAATCTATAAAGATCTACTAAAGCTTTAAGTTCCTGACGTTTTTGATACAGTGGGCCGAGGTTCTTAGTATTAACTTTATCAAAACCATAGCGATCAAAAATATCAGTTTGTGCAGCTTCAGCATAGTTGGATTCAATTTCTCTAACTCGAATGGCTAAGTTTTGTCGAATTGATGAGGAAAGCAATGCTTCACTAGTCACTGATGTGGTTCCGGTTTTTCCGGCATCACCATAGGCAGTTTGAAGTGCTTGGCTTTCTTCTTTGATTAGAAACTGTGAAATAAAACTAATAGAATCGGCCGTTTTCTTATTAATCTGTACTACTTGACCTTCTTCAAATATCGCCAAAGTTTGTTGAATACGAGGAATTGATCCATACCTAGTAATACTATCAATAGTTGTCATGTCTTCTTGTAAAGCATGAATTTTAGCTTCAATTACAGCATTTTTTTGCTCTTGGTGATCTAAAAATAGCTCGTAAGTAGCTCGCAAATGCTCTTGAATAAATTGATATTTTGAGGAAGTATCAATATCAGGGTTATAAATATGTTGATTACTAACAGCAAGCTGTAGATGTCTGTCTATTTTTTTTGGCCTATCTGTAGGGGAGGTTGCTATTAGAATATCTCCCAATTCTGCAAAATGATCTTGTCTCCAGACTCCAACTTGTTGTTCGTTAAGAAAACCTATTTGAGAACTAACCCTTTTATTATCAGCATCATATCGCCATCGCTTCCAAGATTCGTAATTAGGTGCATCCATATACACAACCATGTCTGCTACTAACTTTAATGTTCCATCGTAATCAGAAGCTGCCATCTTCCCTGCATAGACAAAAATAGGCTCAAGGCTGCCCCATTGTTCCCATAAAGCTTGTATTTTCTCAGCATCAATCGAATCATTTGGCAATACTTCTCTGACTTTATCTACAACTACAGCTTTCAATGAGTTATTCAATTCAGCTAAATTTGTGACAGGTTGATCTAATACTGCAAAAGTATTTGATTTCTGTCTTCGACCGAGTTGCCTGTCTACGGTGTCCAAAAAAGATACCGTTTTTAACATGTTGGCCATATCGGCAACATTGCTTCTCGATTTGAAGTCGATATTTGATAAAAGACCAACGACCTTATCTTGAATGGCTTTATCTACGGTCAAGCCATTAACAATCCCAAAAAGCAGAGATTCTTGTTGCGCTGACCCTTTAGCGAATTGGTAAAGATCGTTAAATTTGCTTAGTAATTTTTCATCCCCTTTGGCAAAGGTATAGAGTTGCATAAAAACATTATCAGGTACAGAGGGGGCGAGTTCTCTTTGCAATCCTGAAATAGAGATCCCAGGATTAAACAGTCCAAACGCTTCATCTATTTGCCATCTAGACTTTTGACGAATATCCGCACTGGGAATTTTAAGTGAGGCATGGAAAAATCTCAAATCATCCCACGAAACGTCTCTACTCTCTTGTCCTAATGTATTTTTAACCCAACCTCGTGTTGCTTCAGGGAAAAATCCATTCTTTGTTTCAGCCAAATTCCTAGCTATGACTCGTTTTACTCTAGGGTCAAGATCTTGCGTGAATAAAAGTGAAATTAAAGCTATGTTAGTAGTGGGATTATCGAGTTGAGTTAATGCTCTCAGTGCAATTTCTTGATTATCACTGAAGCCTCCAAAACCTCTAACTTCACCAGTGTCTTTACCAGCACCTCTTTCCCTAATAACATCTAAAAGTTGATTCGTGAGTGCAATATCTCCATTTCTAGCTAATTCAGCAAATGCTTCTGAGACTTTCTTATTTAGAGGTCTGTTTCCTTCATTAATAAATCCAGCAATTCTATCTTTAATTAAGTTGTATCTCTCTGCATTTTCCGTATCCTTTACTGCCATTGCAGTAAGAATTTCGATTGTTTGCTCTTTTGATTCTAGAGTTCCTGTTTGTTCTAGTTGTACTAATAAATCTTGGTAATACTCATAACAGCTAAATATTCCATAAACACGTTTATATTCTGCAATTGGTGTGTTACCTTGCGAAAAATGTCTATCTAGTATTGCTCTTTCAACACCAAATGGTACTGATGCAGAGAATTTTTGGTTCCCCAAAATATGTTTTTGGATGAATTCATTATCAATGCCAATACCTGTATATTGAGCAATTGCAGCTAATTTATTTTGATACTCCACACCATTAGAAACACAAAACTCGTACAGACCCATGACGTAATCTTTGTCAAACTGAGGTTCTTCGCCAAAAATTTGTCTCAGTTCTGCTAGGTGTTGAAGATGTCCTTCATCGTGATCGTCATATCCTCCGTCGTCATCCCAATTACTATTCTCAGTTTCTACAAAATTTCTAAATAACTGTCTATATTTATCTTGAATAGTGTCACTCGAGGGGCTAATTCCAGTTTTTTCTTGCAGTTCTGTCAAGCTTTCAAGACGGAAATTGTAGCGATCAATATTTAAAAGATTCTGATACTGCAGTTGAACTGTAGTGTTGTAAATCTCAGGAAATAAGGTTCTTGCCTGAGCTGAATCTAGAATATCAAGCATTCCTCTCAAACTTTCCCTAGACAAAGAACTTGCAAAATCTTTATCGATAGTATCTATAACTTCCTGGCTTCTAGAGAGATGCTCTGAAAGTTCGGAAATTGATTCAAACTTTCTTAATTGAAGTAAATTTCTAGTTGATTGTTCTAACAATCCTGAAGCATATTGTCTAAGCATTTCATTAGGTTCTCCTAATCTAGGAGCTTCATCTAAGCCGTCATATAAATCATCAACATCGCCTCTTAATAATCCTCTCAAACCTTTAATCCTAGGTATCTGCCTCTTATTAACATTTTTTGGAAGATCTTTTTCAGACACAATGGCATTAAAGGCCTCGTTGAAGTACTTTGCATTATTTTGAACAGTTCGAGCATTGAATACCCATGCTTTCGTACAGTATTCTAGCCACTTTTGTTTTGCTTCCAGTGAAGGAAATATTTCTAAGCCTTCTTGAGAAAAATCAGACCTTTTTAAAAGATCAACATTGTCTATTACAAATTGGGGAGGAATTCCTTTTTGAGCGAACTCTTTAGAGAGATCAATGAATGCAATTTTCTGTTCTGGAGGGAGGGAGTTAAGTTTAGCTAATAGTTTATCTGGCTCAGCTCCATATAAATACGCAGCCTCCATGACAGATAGAACTTCGTCCAGCTTTTGACTGTCAGTGACAATACCCTGCCATTCCTGGAAACGGGCTAACTTTGCTTTGTCTTTGTCACCCATGTACTTTTGTCCATCATGGTATGCTCCAAAAACTGTTTCCAGTTTACCCGTTGCATTGTATCCTTGTGCTGACAACCCAACAACAAAGTCTCGAACGCGAAGCAAATCCTCGCTGGTTCTCACCAAACCATTAAGGGCTGCCAACTCATCTGAAAAAGTCGAATCTACATTACCCATCAACCCAGTGGTTTCAACAATTTCTGCCAATATATCTAAGTCACCATCAAAATCATCTCGAATAAGCGTGGTCAAAGCATTAACAGCCTTAGCCCCCTTGCTGAATGACCAACTGTAACGAGCTTTTCCTTCTTTCTTTTCCTTTAAGTCAAAAGCATCGACAATTCTGAGCACCTTCTCTCCATATTTTTGGAGATCCTCTGGAGTATTAATATGACTTGCAAAGGCTTCACTGTTGAGTGCAGTAAACACCTGTTGCATGATTGCACTTGATCCGCGTTCACCAGGGCGACTAGGAGCAGAAGAAAATTCTAATTGGCTTGCCCTACCTGAAAGCATTGAGATAACGTTATTTACCCTAGTATTATCTAGAGTTCCTAGTTTCTCAGCTAAGAATACTTCATCTTTTTTAACTCCATAAGGAGATAAATCAAAGGATGGTAATTGTTTCGCTGGTTGAAGTTCAGGATTGATACTAGTTTCATTCATAATTAACTTAAAGTCAGTATATCAAGAAGTTGAATAATTGTCCTTGTCACATACATTTGAGACTTTGAGCTTGTCCTTTCTGCAATTTTACTAAATATTGTTGTGGTGTCATATAGTTGAGAGATTGATGTGGTCGAACAGTATTGTAATATTTAACCCATTCTTTTAGTTTGGTATTAAATTGTTTTAGGTCCTATCTAGCGACATCAATCAAGACTTGTCAGTCTTTTACCTGATTCCATATACCTCTTTTTCCATCTAAAAGCGCTAGCCCTACTTACCCCAGGAAAAGCTATCCTAACTACTTCCCA
>Ga0210043_1001085_pt1 | contig 25172 bp, 41 predicted proteins | sample CryGeymet201501t_FD_183990 | JGI IMG/M metagenome (GOLD analysis project Ga0210043, IMG submission 183990) | Groundwater microbial communities from Crystal Geyser aquifers in Utah, USA - Crystal Geyser metaG 2015-01t (SPAdes) (version 2) | ecosystem: Environmental > Aquatic > Deep subsurface >... | reverse complement strand
GGGGACGTGGGCGGGGAGGGCGGGGGGAGGGCGGGCGAGGCGCGCGCGACGGCGGAGGTGAGGAGCTGGAGGCTGGCCGCGAACTCGTCGTCGCTGGCGTCGCTCCCCGCCGGCATGTCGGCCTCCATCGCGCGCACGTTCTCCTCGAACTGGACCTTCGTGCTGTTGGGCGGCGGGCGCTCCGCCTGGCAGCGGGCGTAGCTGGCGTCGACGCGCGCACACCACGCGGCCTCGTCGCACTCGACGTCCTCGTAGGCGCGCTTGAGCTGGACCGGCCGCGGGCGCATCGAGGGGACGACGTGCCGGTCGCCGCGGTAGATCCGGCGGTGCCCGCCGCGCAGGACCGACTGCTCGGGCGTCGGCGCGATCTGCGTGAGGATGTGGTAGGTCGGGGCGGCGGCGCGCTCGGCCGTCCGGACCGGCAGGACCCAGTCGAACATGCCGACGGCGGGGTCCCACCGGACCCGCCCGACCGTCGGCCCCGGCAGGTGCTTCACGATGCCGGCGAGCGTGCGGAAGGCGTGGATCGCGTAGTAGCGGTACAGCAGCTGCGGCGGGCGGGCCGCCTCCGGCTCGGCCTCGAGGTCGAGCGCGACCCGGAACTGCCCCTCCTTCCCCTCGGCGAGGAAGAGGATGCGGGGCGGGCCGTCGGCCTCGATGCGGACCATGATGAGGTTGCTCGTCGTCCGCGAGATCGTCCGGAGGCACTGGTGCAGCTCGGCGTACCGGAAGGTGAAGCTGCGGCCGACGAGGTCGCGGACGTCGCGCTCCATCAGGAGCGGCGTCGGCAGGCAGGGGTGCATGATCCAGTCGTTGTCGCCGGGCTCGCGCTGGAGGTGGATCGTCAGGAACCAGGGGCGGCCGTCGCCGCCGACGACCTCGCCCTCGAACTCGCGGGCCGTGAAGTAGACGTGGCCCTGGCGGCTGCCCTTGACGACGATGAAGAAGGACTGCGACTGGACGCCGACGTGGACCGGCCCGTGCGCCAGGGCGTCGCCGCCCTCGATGTCGCGGCCCTCCTCCGCCGCCTCGTACAGCGGCATGTAGATCACCTGCGTCTGCTCGGCGTTGATGGCGGTCGCGCACACCCGCCCCGGCTGCCAGGTGATGCAGATGACGCGGTTAACCTGCGAGATCGTCGACAGGATCGGCAGGAAGTGCGCCGGGATCGGGACGGTCAGCGCGGCCCCCGGCCTGTCCGCGTCGTCCGCCATTTTATTTTTTAGGGACGCGAGCGAGGACCCGATGAGCTACGCCCAGGCCGAGGCCGCGATCCTGTTCGCGATGATGCAGTCGATGATGGTCGACATCCAGCGCCGGATGGCCGGGCAGCCCGACGCGGCCGTGAACGACGTCATCGCGCGGGCCTTCACGCCGGAGCGGACGAAGGCCTATACCGAGTCGATGATGCAGGAGCTGGCCGAGCGCGTCGGCGGCCTCCGCATCTTCCGGCTGGACGAGCCGTCCGACCGCGCGACCGTCCGCCGCCTACTCGTCCAGGCCTACCGCCTGCACATCAACGGCCAAATGCCGCGGAAGGACGTGATCAGCGTCCTGGCGAACGAGCTCTCGATGGAGGACGAGTACGAGGAGGAGGAGCCCCCGGCCCCGGCCCACGCCCCGGCCCCATCCCAGCCCCCGGCCCACGCCCCGGTCACGGCGGGCGCCCCCGAGCCCGTTCCCCAGTAAAGGCGCGTGGTCGCGGTTTTCGGGGCGCGCGGGGCCGCCGGGCGCGGGGCGGCCGGGGCGCGCGTGGCGGCCGGGGCGCGCGGGGGGTCCGCGGTTCGGCGGGGGCGCCGGGCGGGCGGACGGCGGCGTGGCGCGCGGCCCAGGCCTGGATGCGCTCGCGCCCGTAGCGCCCGCGGCGGAACGGCTTCCGGTCGGCGGGGGCGAGCGTCGGGCCGGCGGGGATGGGGACGGGCGGGGGGTTGCGGAGGCGGGCCCAGTCGAGGCCGTCCAGCTCCTCGGCCAGGTCCATGCCCGGGCCGGCGTAGACCGTGCGGCCGGCCGGCACGACGCTGCCGGGCTCGGCGTCGACGGCGACGACGGAGGTGGGGAGGACGTGCAGGAAGTTGGCGACGGTCCGCAGGTCGCGGCCGGCCGCGCGGAAGCCGTTGTTCCAGAGGTCCGCGCCGAAGATCCGGGGCGTCCCCTCGAGGCCGCGGCGGTGCAGCCAGGCCCGGTGGTACTCGTGCCACCAGGCCCAGGCGCGCGTGAGGGCGAACGTCGTCTCGAGCGGCCGCGCCGACCACAGCGCGACCTGCCCGCGCGCCCGGCAGGCGGCGTACCGCTCGGGCCCCCCGGCGACGCAGCGGATGTACTGCGAGCCCGTGAAGCCGTCCGCGCCGGCGGCGCTGGGCCCGACCTCGAACAGGAGGCCGGTGTCGAGGACGAGCGTCAGCCGGTCCTGCGGCAGGTCCAGCGACGGGTCCAGCGTCGCGCCCATCGAATTTATTTAGCGGCCCACAGGCTGGACCGGCTGAGGTTCGCGAGGGGCCAGCCGAGCCGGCGGCAGACCTCCTCGAAGATCGCGTTGTACTCGTCGATGATGTTGCCGGACCGGACGAGCGGGAGCCACGGCAGGACGTGCTCGTACCCGAGGATCAGGCAGATCATGTAGATCGTGTAGCTGTACTCGATGTAGCTGGAGCGCCCGCACCGCAGGTCGCCCGGCAGCTCGTCGTAGACCCGCGTGAACTCGCGGAAGTAGTGCCGGATCTGGTCGCACTCGGCCGCCCGGATCCCCGTCTCGACGTCGGGCCGGAGGCGGCGGTAGATGAGGATGCGGTGCTCGTACATCGGGCGGCAGTTCAGGCGGCGGAGCGTGATGCGCTCGAGGGCGTCGTTGAGGTCGTCGAGCGTGCAGGCGGACGGGACGACGCCGACGCGCCAGAGCTCGCGGCACACGAGCCGGAGGAAGTAGTCGGGGACGTCGGCGTCCTCGACGCCCTGGAGGCGGAGGAGCCACGTGTTGAGGTGGTGGTTCGGGTTGTAGCTCGTGCTGCGGGCGACGGCCTCGTCCGGGCCGAAGGAGTGCCCGGGCTCGACGCGCCCGCAGCTCCGCGTCGTCCACTCGACGTACCCGCCGTCCGAGGCGCGGCGGAACCAGCGGCCGCCGCCGCACACGTGGGCGTGCTGGGCGGGCGAGTAGACGTACTGGCCGCCGCAGGGGCACATCGCGGCCGGCGCGTAGTCGGACCAGCTGTGCCCGCTGAACGTGTGCCGGAACGGGTTGGTGAGCTGGCTGGGCGGGACGAAGCCCTCGGCGACCCACCAGACGCCGCCCGGCGGCCGGTAGCCCTCGGCCGCCCCGCCCGGCTCGGCTGGCCCCGTCGCCTCCATAATTTTATTCGGCGGATGGCCGAGGCGGATCCCTGCATCCTCCTGACGGGCATGCGGGCCGAGGCGCCGACGCCGGCGCTCGCCGAGGCCGCGGACCGGCTGCACGCCCAGCTCGTCGAGCGCTCGACACACCCCGCCTACCCGGCGCTGCGCCGCGCCCTCGCCCAGGTCCCGCTGTCGGCGCGCATCTACATCCTCGCGTGCACGGCCGACGCCCGGCGCACCGGCGCGCGGACCATCGGCGTCTCCGTGGGCGACCTGGCGGAGGCGGGGGCCACGCACGGCCAGGCCGTCGACATCCTCGACCGGCTGCTGGTCCTGCTGGCGGCGGGCCCTTAATAAATTCCGATGCACGACGAGGAGCCCACCGCCCTGGCCGAGACGGAGCCGCTGCCGGTCCCGGTCTGGCTGGAGGAGGCCGACCGCCTCCTCGACGCCTTCGACCGCGCCTGGCTCCAGGCGCAGCTCGCGGCCCACCCGGCCGCCTTCGACCGGCCGCACGTGCCGACGGCCGAGACGGTCGAGGCGATGTTCGCGGAGCCGGAGACCGGCGGCCCGGCGGCCGTCGCGACGTACGCCGAGCTGGAGCGCAGCCTCCTGCGGTCGCTCGCGCTCCTCGCGGCCCTGAACGACGCGCAGGGCCCGTGCCTGCCGGTCGCGAGCCGCCCGCTGCGCCTCCTCGGGCACATGGACGTGCTCGTCCGCGGGATGCTCACGCGCGCGTCGGCGCCGTTCAGCCAGGCGGGCCTTGACTCGCTTTAAAGGGCCCGGAAGAGGTCGGCCCGGAAGAACTCGGCGTCGGGGCCGGTGGCCGCGCCCGCCAGCAGGTCCATGCCGGGCTCGACGACCGGCTGGACGCCCTCCCGGCTGAACTCGAGGTAGAGGCGGCGGACGACCCGGAGGATCCGGCGGAGGTCGAGGAGCGTGGCCCCCGGCGCGTCGGCCAGGCGGGCGGCCATCATCTTCGCGCCGTAGTAAACGATGCCGCAGACCGTCTCGCTGGGCCGGTGGCGGCGCCGCCGCAGGAATCCAAGCACCTGCGGCACCCACCGGCGGCGCGTGTCGAGGTGCTCCGGGCGGTAGAAGATGCCCAGGAGGATGACGGCGTGGCGGCGCTGGGCCCAGGTGGCCCGGGTGACGTAGAGGAGCGTGATGCAGTCCTCGAAGAGGGGGCGGCAGCGCCGGAAGGTCGTGACCGTCAGCTCGTCCTCGAGGGCGCGCTCGAGTCGGTCGACGAGCCAGCAGCTGTCGCAGCGTTCGCAGTCGGAGGCGTCGGAGCTGTCGGACATGCTATTTTTAGAATGGGCGCATTTTCTGAGCGGCCCAACGGAGGATGAACGCCCACCACTCGACCTGCCTGGGCGGCTGCCCGACCTACGCCCCGCAGATGCCCGCCTGCGACTTCCGCTGGCAGACGCCGCCGCAGGCCACGGTGCACGGCCGCTACTACCACCCGGGCCCACTCTACCCCGGCCGGGACCCGCTGGCCCGCCGGATCCCGACGCTGCACTTCGCCGTCTAGCGCCAAATATAGCGCGCCCGATTTAGCACCTAAAAATCCAGGCGGGCCGATGGAGACGGACTACCGCACGTTCCACGACGTCGTCGTCCCGGCGGTCCGCGCGAAGGCCGAGGCCTACCGACAGGAGCACGGCGTGTGGGAGCACGCGCTCGGGCGGACGGGCGCCGAGCTCGCGGAGGACGGCCGCCGGGGCCGGCTGTGGCAGCACAAGGGCGCGACGTTCGCGCTCGTCGGCCGCAGCCTCCCGCAGGCCTACTACAAGTTCGGGCAGGGCAGCCAGGCGGAGCCGCCGGCGACGATCCAGTGGCAGGCGGGCCTGCGCCCCTGGAAGGTCAGCATCGACGCGTCCAGGCTGCACGAGTTCCTGCGCGAGCTGTACGCGAAGCACCTGCAAGGCGGGGCCTACGCGAGCACGCACTTCACCGGCATGCTCCAGAAGCCGTCGACGGACCGGCCGGACGGCGGCCTGTACCCGTTCTTCCTCGAGCTGGACGAGGAGGTCGCGGACCTCGAGCAGCTCGGGCGGAACGACGCCTGGCTCGAGACGCACGTCGGGCCGCTCCTCGAGGCGGTCTGGCCGGGCCGGTGGTGGGGCTGGGTCCGGCCGACGGAGCTGCGCGCGTGCGGCCGGTTCGAGCGGGCCCCCGACGGCGTCCGCAGCTGGATCAAGCAGGCGGGCTGGAAGGGCGGCGTGCACGTGCACGTCGACGCCTGGGTCACGCCGGCGACGGCGCGGCGCGTCTACGACTGGATCGCGAGCATGCTCGGCGACCAGGACGCGTACTTCGAGCGGGGCGAGCGGCGGCTCGTCGGCCCGGTCGCCGGCGTGACGCTCGACCCGATCACGCACAACCGGACGGGCCTGCGGCTGAACGGCGCGTACAAGAGCAAGGCGTGCAGCCCGTACCTGCACGCGCAGGCGCGGGGCGAGCGCGAGGCGACCTGCCCGTCGGGCTGCCGCGACTGCCACGGCATGTCGGAGATGCTGACGGGGCCGCCGTACTGGCCGACGCGCGCCGACACCTTCTGGACGTTCCGCCGGTGCAGCGTCGCGCCGCCGGCCGAGCGGACCGAGCCGACGCCGCTCCCCGCCTGGCTCGGGGAGGCGCGGACCTTCGTGCACGAGACGGCGCGGTTCCGGGCGCTGCGGCCGTCGGACCGGGCGGGCTTCGAGGCGCGCGAGGCGATCGAGGCGTACTTCCGGCGGACCGGCGAGAACGGCTGGCACCTGCGCGCGGACCCCGGGCGCACCTGGCCGCTCGACGTGCACGCGTTCCGGCCGGCGAAGGGGGCCGGCTGCGTCATCGCGAAGTACCTCGGGCTGACGGCGTGCTGGTTCCGCAGCGACATGGAGATGCAGCTGCGGCGGGCGAAGGGCGTCGCGAAGGCCCGCCGCGTCCCCGTCTGGCACGGCAGCGGCGGCAACCTGAACTACTTCGTGTTCCTCGCGACGGGGCGCGTCAAGCTCCGCTGCATGAGCGGGAAGCGCGACTGCTGCCGGCACTGCCGGGAGGGGCAGCAGCCGGCCTGGACGGGCGACCGCGAGCTGAAGCCGCTCGCCGACGAGGAGGGGCGCGCGATCTTCGGCCCGGACTGGGCGCCGGACCGGCTGGCGGCGAAGGCGAAGCCGTCGATCCCGGCGGAGGAGCTGCGGATGGAGGACCTTTTTATGGGCGGTTAATGAATTCGGAGTGCGTCTTCGTGAACCCCCTTGACGAGGAGCTCGTCTACGTCGACCCCGGCTGCGTGTCGGGCGCGCCGTGGTACGTGCACACGTACGGCCTGACGGTCCTGGGGACGTCGTCGCACCGGAACCTCGCGCGCGACTGGACCGACGCCGACTGCCTCCGGGCGCTCGACCGGGTCGCCGCCGCCGTCGGGCGGACCGGCATGCCGGCGGGCGAGCGGCTGCGGGCGGACCGGATCCTCGCGTCGGCCCGCCTGGCCTACTCAGGCGGCGAGCCCGACGACATGGGGGACTGAGGGGGGGCACAGCGTCCCCGCGAGCCACTGGGCGGCGCCGTGGCCGACGTGCGCGCCGTACCAGACGGCGGCCAGGGCGACGGCGGCGAAGAGGCAGCGGTGGGCGAGGCGGCGCCAGCGGAGCATCGGTCGTAATTATTTAGTGCGCGCATGACGACGCCGGCGGCCGCGGTCCTCGTGGACATGGTGAACGAGCTGCTCGCGCTGAAGCGGCAGATGCACGAGAGCGGCGCGTCGCGGCTGACGGAGTGCGCGTCGCCGGCGGACGAGCCGGTCTACCTGGAGCTGGTCCTGCGGACGTTCGCGCAGTCGGCCCACCGGCGCGGCATGGCGCGGCCGGCGGACGAGGCGGACCCCGGGGACGACCTGCTCGAGGCGCTGCGGCAGAACGACCTGCGGATCGAGGCGCTGCGGGGGGAGGTCCGCGCGCGCATGGAGGCGGCCCGCCAGGAGGGCGAGAACGAGCCGCCAAGTTTGGCGCCGGATTGAATCTATTTTTAGACGCCGCCGCACCATGCCCATGCCGATGCCCAGCCACCTGTCGTTCCACAACCCCTCGCCCGCCTTCCCCCGCTGCGAGGAGGACGGGACGACGCTCTACGCCATCAGCGTCGGCTCCGACGTCGCCTGGTACAGGTGCCGGGCGCGCACGTACAAGAGCTACTTCCGGTTCGTCCGCGAGGTCGAGCCGGCGGAGCTGGAGGCGCTGGCCGACGCCGAGGACGAGGACTACGTCGAGGACGACGAGGACTACGTCGAGGACGACGAGGACGAGGGTGACGCCAGCTCGGAGACGGGCAGCGCGGCGAGCGAGAGCGACGCGGAGGCCTACGCGGAGAGCGTCCGCCATCGGATCGAGCAGCTCCGCGACCACACGCGGGCCTACAAGCGGGCGAAGGAGGCCCTGGCCGTCCTCGTGATGGCGCAGAGCCACTTCCCGTGCGACCTGCACGCGCAGGCCCTCGAGGCCGTGATGCGCCTGTACGCCGCCGGCAGCGAGCGGATCACGGCGGCCCTCGCGGACGCCGGCCTGTCCGAGGACGAGGGCGATGACGAAGAGTAAACCTTTAGTGGTTGGCCGCTCGCGCCCGCATCTCCTTTCGAAACGCCTTCTGCTCCTCCGCGATCGCCTTCCGCAGGCGCGCGGCCTCCGCCTCGCACTCCGCGATCCTGCACTGGTAGGGGGCCCGCCAGCCGATCACCTCGAGGCGCCGGAGGTTGGCGCGGTGGGCCTCGCGCTCCCGCTCGCGGTATACGGCGTCGTAGGACGCGAGGTCGCGCCGCAGCTCGAGGATCTCGCCCTCGACGCCCGCGAGCCGCGCCTCCAGCTCGGCCGCCGTTTCGCCCGACATTTTATTCGGCGGACTCACCGTCGAGCACGACGCCCCGCGCTCGCATCCGCCGGCGTCCCGCTTCGGACACGCAGGTATCGCGGACGTCCAGCTTGCACACGTTGGTGAGGCACGTCAGACCCTTGTCGGTCACGTGCGTATGGCGGATGACCAGTTTGCGCACGTTCGCGAGGTGCACCAAGCCCTTGTCAGTTATTGCTGTACCGATGAGGATCAGCGTGTCCACGCCGGTGAGGTGCGAAAGACCCGGGTCGGTTACGTCGGTAAAGCTGAGGTCCAGCTTGCGCACGTTGGCGAGGCGTGGGAGGCTTACGTCGGATATCCCGGTGTTGTAAAGGGTCAGCTTGTGTATGCCGACGCGCGGAAGGCGTGCGACGTCCCGGTCGGTCACGTGAATGTCTCGGAGGTCGATGCTCATCCGCTTGAACGGCGGTGGCGCGTGCGTAACGACTGGCTCGTGCTCGTCGAAATCACAGCAGCATACGTCCGTCGACTCGCTTCGGAGGAACACCCAGTCGTCCATGCTCAACCGAACGACGCGCGGATACGACGAGAGCAGCCGCCGGGCGCGCAGGTTCCGACAGGTGGCGGAAAGGGCGAAGACGGCGTACGGCCGGAGGTAGGTGCACACGTGCAGGATGAGTTCCGTCGGAAGCGTCTTGATCGACGATGCATCCCCGGGTGCGAAGAAGAGTGCGGTGAGCAGGCGCTCCACCACGCCAGCAACGATGGTCGCCATCGTATTTATTTCGGGGGCGCGGCCCCGGCGGCGAGCCAGGCGGGCGGGCGGGGGCAGTCGGGGACGGACCCGCCGGCGGCCCAGGCGCGGACGCGGTCGGGCCAGGCCGCCCACAGGTTGGACCGGTCGAGGAGCGTCACGCCCTCGGCGGCGAGCCAGGCGACGGCGGGCGCGCTGACGTGCCGCGACGTGCACAGGGCGTACTGCGGGCGGACGCGCAGGCCGTAGGCGGCCTCGAACCGCTGGCAGAGGACGGCGCCGCGCTCGCGCATCCAGTCGACGATCTGGTAGACGGAGTTGCGCCGCTTGCTGCCCGCGTCGCCGAGGAACAGCTTGGAGGCGCCGAGCTTCACCTGGACGACGTGCAGGACGGCCTCGCCGCCGGCGGGCGCGCGCAGGATGCAGAAGTCGACGCCGCCGACCTCCGTCTCGCTGGGCTTGCACGCGAGGTCGTACAGGAGGTCGGCGGGGACGGCGCCGAGCTGGACGGCGTTCGTGACGGCGCTCCCCGGCGCGTGGCAGATGGCGAGCGGGTGGTCCAGGCGGAGCCCCTCGCGGATGCGGGCGTAGCGGGCGGCGCGGACGGCGCGGTCGACGCACCACAGCTGCGCGAGCATGAACTCGGCGCGCCAGGCGTTCGCGCCGGTGATGGCGACGAAGGCGAGGGCCTCCTCCGGCAGGATGGCCTCCGGCTCGGGGGCGGGGGGCGCGGCGGAGGGCGTGGCCATCTCGGCGTCCGGCGCCTCGTCGCTCGCGTCCGGGGGCCAGCCGGCCGAGAGGCGGAGGGCGGCCGCGAGGTCGCGCGCGAGCTCCTTGACGGCGGGGTCTACGTCGGTCTGGGCGATGGCGCACTCTAGGAGGCCGAAGTGGGCGGCGAGCAGCTGCACGTCGTCGCTCATCCTTTTTATTAAGGCTCGCGCATCGGCTCGGACCGGGTGACGCGGCCGTCGACCGTGTGGACGGTGAGCCGGCCGGACCGGGGGTTGTACTCGAGCTTCTGCACCTGCTCCCAGGGGATGGTCGCGGTCCCGTACCGCACGAGGAGCTGGAGCGGCGGCGTGTCGCGGTAGGCCCGGCCGACGCCGCGGGTGCGCATCCGATTTTTAAACGACCGGCATATCTTTTTTTAGCACGATGGTGACCGTCGCCGAAACGGTGGCGTGCCTCGAGGCGGACGGCGTGAGCCCCGGCCAGATCTTCCGCGCGTGGGCCGACATGGACGAGGAGGACCGCGGGAACCGGTTCGCGCTCAACCAGCTGTCCGACCGGATGATGCGGTGCATGGGCCTGCTGCGGCAGGCGCCGCCGGCCTTCATCTTCGGGATGGACGAGGCGCGGCAGGCGCGGTACGTCGTCGACGCCGAGTACGCCGAGCAGGTGCGGTCGGGCCTGGAGCACCGGCGCGCCCGGCTCGAGGAGATGGTGCGGTGCTACCGCAGCACGTTCCAGCTGGGCCCGGTGTACGGGCGGGTCGCGCGGTTCGCGCGCTGGTGGTCCGACAGCCGCGCGGTCCTCCTGGACAGCCTCGAGCCGTGGACGACGTCGCCGCTCCGCGTCGACCCCGGGGACCGGCTGCGCGACCACAACCGCGCCCTCGAGGCCTACTACGCGGGGGCCGAGCGCGACGTCGACCGGCCGGAGCGGTACGCGCAGTTCTTGCAGGCGCTCGCGCACTACTTCTACCGGCACGGCTACTGCATGTACCAGGGCAGCTTCTACGTGACGGTCCCGGGGACCGGCGGGCACGCCCTCTCGCGGCTCGTCGAGGCCGTCGACGACGAGCAGGAGGAGGTCGCGGCGAGCATGAGCGCGAAGGCGGTCGTGTGGCGGGCGATCGAGGACCTCCCCGACGTGTACCGGACGGTCCTCGAGAACAAGACGGCCCTGGGCGAGGTCGAGCAGATGATCCACCTGATCCGCGTGGCGGGCCCGCGCAGCCGGATCATCGCGCAGGCCCGGCCGAGCTACCGCCTGTTCGCGTTCCCGCCGCACGGCGCGCTCCAGATCGCCCTGCCGCCGAGCCGGAAGCGGGGGGCGAGCGGCGCGCTGCGGGCCCGCTTCACGAACGGCACGATGGTGCCGACGTGCGAGCTCCTGAGCTTCGACGAGCTGCCCGCCGACGTCGTGACGATCCGCAACCTGAGCGAGTCGGAGGACACGTGGACCCCGGGGGCGCCGGACATGCCGCTGGGCTGGCTGCGGCTGCGGCGGGACCACGCGCTCGTCCGCCGCCCGGACCCGCCGAGCAACAGCGAGGAGGGCCTCGAGTACCAGCGCTACCTCCGCGAGCACGACCGCGAGCGGCGGCGGCACTGGCTGAACCAGGCGGAGGACGAGCCGGACTTCGCGTGGCTGCGGCGGTTCGCGGCGCAGTTCGAGCGGGTCGAGCGGGCCGGCGACGAGTACCGCACGTGGCTCCAGAACCACGAGACGTACCACGTCGCGGACCTGTGGGAGGCGTGGGACGGCGTGTGGGGCCGGTGGGTCGAGGGCCTGCCCCCGCACCTCCGCGGCATCGACATGACGCCGCCGGAGCGGACGGCCGCGTACCGCCGGTGGGCCTGGGGCCGGTGGCTCGCCGACATCCCGTTCGGCCCGCCGCCCGCCCCGCCGGCCCCGGCCGACCCGGCCGACCCGGCCGACCCGGCCGCCCCCCCGCCCTGGGCGGCGCCGTTCCGGGAGCAGGCGGCGGCCGAGGGCGTCGAGCTGCCGGCCGAGGCGCTCGCGCACCGCCTCCCGCCGCCGGGCCTCGAGCCGCCGGCGCCGGCGCCGCCGAACCCGTTCGAGGGGACGCTGCTCGGCGTGTGCGGGGCGGCCCTGCACGTGATGGCGATGCAGCGCTACTCGGACCAGCAGATGGCGCAGCTGTGGACGATGGTCGGGAAGAGCCTGTACTGGGGCAAGCTGTGCACGAATTGGCAGCTCCTCACGCTCTTCCAGGGCCTGAGCCGGACCGGCAAGGGCATCCTCCTCGACCTCCTCCAGGACTTCTTCGGGTACGAGGGGTGCCACACGGTCGAGGAGAAGAAGGGCGACAAGTACAGCATGGGCGACGCGAACCGCAAGCGCGTCCTGATCATGAGCGACATCGGCAGCTTCGGCGCGAACGGCCTGACGGAGGAGGAGGTCCTGCGGATGGTCGCGCACGAGCTGTTCGCGGCGCGCCGCATGCAGGAGATGCAGGACGTCGGCATGTTCATGCCGCACATCCTGTTCGCGACGAACAACCCGAAGCTGATGGAGTCGCGGATGGCCCTCGGGACGCGCGTGTGCCAGTTCAACCACTGGGAGGACGTCCTGAAGGCGGGGCGGTCGATCGGCTACCTCGCGCGCTGGCGGCGGCGGACGACCGGCGCGAACCTGTGCCTGGCGGTGCGGTGCCTGATGCGGGCCTACGACGCGATCGGGCCGGCCGGCAGCATGCAGACGTACATGCCGGCGGCGTGCCGCGACACCCGCCTGCGGATGCGGGCGACGCGCGACTTCGCGGCCTTCTTCGACCCGGCGAACGGGTGGGTCGCGTGGGACCTGGACGCGAGCACGCCGGTCGCGGCGGTCCTCGACCGGCTCCGGGTCGTGCGGACCGGGCCCGACGTCGTGGAGGCGCGCCCGTCCGACCCGGACTTCGAGAACGCGCTGCGCGAGTTCCACTTCACGCCGGCCGGCGACGAGATCGTGGGCCTGCGGCTGACGGACCGGCGGGACGCGCTGTGGCGCGGCGCCTAGCACATAAACAATTCACCGCAAACGGCTCGTTTATGGCCGTTGTCCACCGGTCCGGCCGCGCCAAGAATAGCCGCGCCAAAAATAGATTCGGATGCGAGACATTTAGTGCCAGATGGCCGTCCCGCAGTCGTCACAGTGCCGGTCGTCCTCCGCGCAGCGCGCGCAGTAAAACAGGCCGCACCCCTCGCAATCGTGCTCGTCGTCGCAGGGGCGCTCGCACCGGTAGCACGCGTTGGAGCCCACCGGGTCGTCGGCGAGGACGCAGGGGCCGGAGTTGCCCAGCCGCTCGGCCTCCCGCAGGTGCTGTGGGCAGAGCCACGGGATCGCTGTCGCCGTACCGCCGGCGGGTCGTGCTCCGGCACTGGCGAGGGGGGCGCGGTACAGGATCCGTTCGCAGCGCGGCATCGGAACGGAATTTGCGATTTGCGCCGCCAAGAATAGCGCGCCAAGAATAGGCCGGTCACTCCTCGGTCGGCGCGTCCTGGGCGCACAGGCGCGCGATCTCGGCGTCCACGGCCGCGTGCGCCCTGCGGTTGATCTCGGCGACGAGCGCGGGGTCCGCGCCGTGCGCCCGGGCCTGGGCCATGAGGGCGTACATCCGGAACAGGCGGGCCACCCGGGCGTCCGCCGTGTCGTCCGCGGTCGGGCCCTCGGTCGGGTCCATCAGGAATTCGTTTTCGGCGGGGGGAGGGACGCGGCGAGCCCGAGGGCGGCGGCGGTCGCGGCGAGGAGGATCGCGAAGAACCGGAGCCCCCGCTGGTAGCGGCTGGTGGCGAAGCTGACGAGGAGGAGGGCGGCGGCGCCGGCGCCGGCGATCTCGGCGTACCGCAGGCTGAGCTGGTGCGGCGGGCCGGGCGGGCCGGGGCTCGGGCCGGGCGGCGGGACGGGGGGTGGCGTGGGCGGCGCGGGCTTGCAGTCCTTCGAGAGGGCGCTGACGGTCCCGTCGGCCATGACGACGTTGTACCCGTTGCGCGCCAGCTCGGCCGTCCCGCTGGCCGGCAGGGTCCAACCGAGGCAGACGGGCGAGCTGATCTCGATGAACGTGATCCAGTAGTGGAAGGAGCCCAGGTACGTGAACCAGTCGGGCGTCTGGATGCGCTTGAACGTGAGGGGTGCGCGCGTCTTCACGCCGTCGTAGTACTCGTTCAGGTAGCCCTGCTTGGTGGCGGTGTTCCGGTCGGCGTTCCCGAAGTTGTCGTTCTCGGCCAGGCTGACGACCTCGGCGCTGTACATGAGGGTCTTCGGGTAGTGGGTCCCCGCCCCGCCCAGCATGTTGGACTGGGCGGAGAAGACGGCCATGAAGCCGTGCGGGCCGCCGAGGGCGATGTAGATCGTCGCGGGGTAGTTGTGGCGGACGACCGCCGTGGTCTCGAGGGTCTGGTTGTGCAGGCGGTCCGCGTCGGTCTTGCCGGACGGCAGCCCGGCGATCTGGAGCCGCGAGTTGGCCGGCTGGTTGCCGCTGGCGGGCACGCCTTGCAGCGGCGTGGCCCAGGTTGACGCCGTCGACCGCACCTGCATTGCTGGCCGGCTGAGAAAAAAAGATGGCCGTGCAGGGCAGCCGGCCGCGCGGGACCGTCCCGCTGGCGCCGCCGGCCGTGGCGCGCGCCTACGTCGCCCGCTTCCGGGAGCGCGTCCTGCGCGCCGCCTGCGCGACGGAGGACCCGCCGCCGGCGCGGCACGCCGCCCTCGCGCTCGCGGCGCGGTTCGCCCGGCGCAAGGCGGCGCGCGGCGGCGGCTGGACGCCGGCCGAGCTCCTCGCGTGGGCCCCCGCCGGCGCCCCGGCCCCGCTCCTCCTCCGGGTCGTCGCCCTCGTCGACCGGCAGGGGCGGTTCCCGCCGACGCCGGCGTGGCAGGCGCAGCGGTGGCGGAACTTCGCCATCATCTGCCGGAAGGCGGCGGAGGCCTACCGCGCCGGCCCGCTGCGGCGGTGGGAGGCGATGCCGGGGCGGAAGCGGCGGCGGCTGCGATGAGGCGGCCGGCGAGCCAGGCGCCGGCGAGGACGACGGCCACGCCCGCGGCCCACGTGAGGAGGGCGACGAGCCAGGCCCAGGCGTGCCAGGCGGCGAGGAGGGCGAGGAGCGCGAGGGCCGCCCGCATATTTATTTTTCGCGCGCGCGATGGACATGGAGCAGTTCGAGGGCTGGGCGCTGCGCCCGGCGGAGTACCGGCGGCACTTCTCGGCGGCGGACCACCTCGGGCCGGACGACGCGGTCCTCGTGTCCGTCGACGACGTGGACCCGCGGCTGGCCGCGCGCCTGGGCACGCCCCGGACGTTCTGGCTGACGGAGAGCCTGATGGCCCCGGTCAGTGAAGGCGGGACCGACGACGAGGCCGACGCGGCCTCGGGCTCGGAGGGGCCGCCGAGTCCCGGCAGCCCGGGCGAGTGACCCGCGCCCACGCCGGCCCGGCGTCCCGCGGGAGCGCGACGGAGCGCGTAATGAAGGCGCGGATCTGCCCCCCGACCTGGATCGCGTAGCAGTCGGCCCGGGGCAGGCGGTGCGGCGCCCACCGGTACTCGCCGGGCCAAAAGAGGTCCCAGGCGTCGGGGTCGGGCCGGGGCCGGAGGGCGTGCCGCACCTCGAGCGCCCCGTCGGCCCCGAGGGCGGCGTCGCGGTAAAGGGGGGGCTCGGAAAACATCCGCTAAAAATAGATGACGTACTGCCAGTACTACGACGACGAGTTCCGCTGCGACAGCGGCGAGTGCTACTACAGCTACCACCCGGAGCGCGTCGCCGAGATCCAAACATTCATCGACATGCTGGGCGAGGAGCGCCAGTACTGCGACGTCTGCACGGGCGACTACACGAAGGTGTGCGACTGCCGCTGGTGCGGCCGGGTCTACGCATACTTCGACGACGTCAACGACTACCCGGAGCACGTGTACGACCACTGGCGGACGACCGAGGGCGACCTCGCGGACGCGTTCAGGGAGCTGTACGGCGCGGACGTACCGGGCGTCGGGCCGGTCTGCTGGGAGTGCCTCGTGGACATGGGCCCGGAGGAGACCGTGTCGGACGTGCGCGACGACCTGGACGAGAAGGACCGGCGGGCGCTCTTCGACTTCGACGCGCGGGACCCCGAGGGCGCGGAGGACAAGCCCGCGCTGGCCGACGTCGTCGCCTACCGGCGGGCCTACGTGGCGTACCGGCAGCGGGTGTGCGCGCGCGTCCACGAGGAGGACGAGCGGTGGCGGGCGGACGAGAAGCGGCGGGGCCGCGCGGCCTACAAGCGCGTCTTCGCCAAGTCGTCGCCCGAGGACCTGGAGCGGATCATCGCGGGCTGCAAGAAGGCGCGCGTCGACCCGACCTGGCAGACGGCCGAGGCGATCGCGGCGGAGCTCGCCGCCTACATCTACGACAAGGTTTAAAACCGGTGCATTAGGAGGACCCGGTGCTCGCGGCCGTCGGCGACGAGGCTGCCGCTGACGGTGGCCTCGTCGAACGTGAGGTCGATGCTGACGGGGAGGTGCCCGCCGTCGGCCAGGGCGGGCCAGACGCGCTCGAAGGGGCCGTGGCCGGCGTCGGCGTTGACGGCGACGGTGACGTGCGGCAGCATCGTCTCGAGGGCGGCGGCCTCGAGGGTCGCGCCGGCCTCGAGGCGCTCGCGCATGCGGCGGGTGCCGACGTCCCGCGTGTCCGGCGGCATGACCGACGCGGCGAGGCAGGCCTTGAACTCGGCGAGCCGGCGGTAGTCCTCGGAGCCCGGCTCGGGCGAGAGCATGAGGAGGCCGTAGCCCTCCTTCGCCGGGTCGGCCTTCGGGCACAGGAAGAGGCGCGTGAAGTGGACGCTCCGGCTGGGCAGGAAGAGCGGCGTCGCGTCGGCCAGCATGCGGAGCGCGTCGGTGGGGCGCAGGTCGAGGCCGAACGCGAGCGTCAGGTGGCTGTCGCGTGTGTTCTGCTCGAGGCGGAGCGGCTCGAGGCCGTCCTCGCGGTGGCCGTTGGCGTGGACGCGGCCGGCGTGATCGGCGCGGGCCTCGTCCTGGAGGCGGCGGAGGAGGATGGCGAGCTTCTGGCGGCCGTCGGCGTCGGGCGTGAGGGCGGCGTACTTCGTGGTGATGCGGTAGTCGTCGGTCTTCATGGCGGCGCCGGGCGTCGGAATTCAATAGGCGGCGCCAAAAATAGCGGCGCCAAAAATAGCGGCGCCAAAAATAGCCGCCAGCCTAGTAAATGGACGAGGCGGAAGCCCAGGAGGCGTGCGAATGGATCGCCACGCGGGGCAGCGTCGAGATGCGCATCGAGATGGTGGAGCGCCGGCTTCGCAGCATGTCGTCCGATATGCAGGTCGCTCGGAAGGGTCGGCGGCGCGGCTACAATGACCTCGCCGTCCCGTACGTCCGTGCATACGTCCATGCGAAGGTCATCGTGGCGTACAAGGAAACGTTCGCCGGGAAGGATCCGTCGCCGGAGGACGTCCTGCGCCTATACGATGCCCTCGAGGGGTTCGATGCAGCATGGGCCACGTGGGCGGCCGCGATGCAGACGTCCAACGAGCTCGACCTGAACTGGGGGCGCTAGGCTGTGGTAAAGGGTGCCATTTATTGAGTGCGCCAAGAACGGCGACCTATGGGAGGTAGGACGCGTCGGTGCTGGCGGGGGCGGCGGCCGTGCCGGCGCGGAGGCCCATCTCGCGCAGCGCCGTGTACCCGACGCGCACGTAGACCCAGGAGCGGCGCTGCGCGCGGACCTTCGCCGCGACGCCGGGGTGCCGCTCGGCCGTCGTCCCCGCGTCGAGCACCGCCGTCGGCGCGTACACGTCGTAGACCGGTGTGGCGTCGGCGGTGCGCCCCTCGACGACGAGCAGGTCGTCCGGGCCGGCGTGCAGCCAGTAGGTGCGGTTCGTGAGGCTGCGGAGGGCGAACGTGGCGGGCGCGGGTTCCTCGGCCATCGCTAAAAATAGATTAGGGCCCGAGGAGGGCGCGGAGGACCGGCTCGAGGCGGTCGGGCGGGGCGGGGCCGACGAGGAGGGCCCCGCCGTGGGCGGCGGCGGGCAGGAGGGCGCGCTCGGCGAGCGTGAGGTAGGCGGGGCCGTCGCCCTCGAGGGTCTGGACGGGGCGCGCGCCGGCCCACCACGCGCGGTAGTCCTCGTAGTGCGCGCGCCACAGGAGGTGCCCGGGGTCGCCGAGGTGCCGCTCGGACACGGCGCTGGCGAGGGCGAGGGCGGCGAGCACGACGTCCGCGTCGCAGCCGGGCCGGCGGACGAGGAGGAGGCGCGGCGCGGTGCGGCCGTCGGGGTGGGGGTGGGCGGCGCGCATCTATTTTTGGCGCGCTTGGCGGCGCTATTCTTGGCGGCGCAACCGGAAACTGCGCCATGAAGAAGCCATCCCCCGACCCGTACCCCAGCTGCGACGCATGCAAAGCCGCCTACCGCGGTGTCGGGCCCCACATCGGCTCCGAGGTATACTGCCCCGCCGCCCCGTACCTGATGGTTCGGGAGTCGCTGCGCGGGCGAATCATCCATAGCCGGGTCGTGGTGGACCACGTGCCCGAGCCGGGCGACACGGTCCTCGTCATGCAGAGCTGGCCCATGTCGCCGTACACGTCGGTAGCGCTCTGCGCCATCGGCACCGTCGTCAAAGGCGGGTGCGGGCGCGGCGTCCACCGCAGCTACAACGTTCGGGTCGACACCGCGCTGCACGACGGCGTCCGCGAGGGCCAGGTCTACGCCACGCCGATCGGCAAGATCGCCCCGCACGAGGCGCGTGCGTACGACGCGGCCTTCCGCGGCTACGAGGGGGCCCCGATGCCCCTGTTCGAATGAAGGCCGGCGATGCGATGGAGGGGGATGCGGAGGGGCTCGCGCCGGGGCGCGCAGGGCTTCGGCCGGACCGCCGTCTCGCCGGCGTACCAGCCGTCGAGCGCGAGGACGTAGAAGGTGACGCGGAGCGGCCCGAGCTCGCCGCGCCGGCGCAGGCAGCGCTCGCCGCACAGGAACCAGCACCGGAGGTCCAGGTGCCCGTCGGCCGACACGCGCCCGCCGGCGTCGCGCAGGAGGGCCTGGCGGTCCGGCGTCGGCCGCAGGCGCTCGCGGTTGTGGCGGTGCCAGCAGGTCGGGCAGGCCCGCTCGTAGGTCGGGCAGCGGACGCCGACGAGGACGGTCGCGGTGTTGGGGCGGCAGGCGGGGATGGCCACGCCGCGCTCGACGGTGAACGGCTCGAAGGCGAGGCCCGCGCCCGGCGGGAGGGCGAGCCGGACCGGGTTGTAGTACCGGCGAGAAACGGTCGCCATTTTTAGCAGGCCGCCACCGGCGTCGGCCGGCTCGGCTCAGTCGCGCTCTTCGACGGTGATCCGGCCGTTCCGGATGGCGTGGCCGATGGCATCGAGGAGGCGCCCGACGGACGGCATGATCGGCTCGACGATCGCCAAGGCCTGCTGGACCCGGTCGTCGACCCAGGACAGGACGAAGAGGAGGCCGCAGATGGCGACGACGGTGCCGCACAGGTACGACAGGATCTGGAGGGCCTGGACGTCCATCGCCGTGATGCCCGGCAGGACATTCGCGACCCGGAGGGCGGGGATGGCCACGGCGAGGGCGATGAGGATGTGTGCGGGCTGCATGCAAACTATTTTTAGCATGGGCGCGGGCCAGAGCACGTCCGGCCGCCGCAATTACGTCACGGCGATCAACGAGGCCGGCTGGAGCGACGTCACCCCGATCACGGCCGTGCCGATCGACGACAAGGACGAGGAGGAGGCGCTCCTCACCGAGGACGTCCGCGCGATGATGCGGGACGGCCGCGTGCCCTTCCCGCGGCACCCCACCGCGATCTCGCACGACGTCGTGGCCACGCGGCTTCTCCGGCTTGACGGGCGCCTCGTCCGCGTCGACAGCGAGGGCGTCCTGCGCGTCGACCCGGGCCGCTAGAGCCAGGTCTCGGCGTGCCGGCGGTACTCCTCCTCGAGGAGGAAGCGGTTGGTGGGGGCGGCGCAGACGCGGGCCCAGGTCTCCCGGAAGTGGGCGTGGGCCGGGCCGACGTAGCGCTCGTCGAGGGCGGTGTGGAGCGCGTCCCACGCCCCCTCCCCGGCGGTGAGGACGCGGCGGTGCACGGCCGTCCAGACGTCGCAGAGGGCCGCCCCCCGGTCGCCCGGGCCCTCGACGGCCTGGAGGAGCGCCTCGAGGGGCCCCTCGGGGAGGTGCAGCGGGTCCATCTTTTTTTCGCCGGCCCTCGCGGCCGCGTCGACATAAGTGAAGGCCCGCGCATGTATCAGCCGAGCGCGACGATCTCGAGGCAGTTCTCGCCCGCGGCGCTGCCGTAGCTGCCCGACGACGACTGCACCTCGATGAAGACGGAGTTGGCGGTCGTCAGGTTGAGCATGGCCTCGCCGGACAGGTTGGCGTACTGGATGCCGGTGACAAAGTCCAGCTGCGCGTACACGTTCCCGTCGAGCCGTATGCGCATCGCCGCCGTGAAGTTGGACCCGCTCGATATCGTGACGGACGCGTGGACGCGGTAGTAGCCGTCGGCGGGGGGCGTGAACGTCTCGTCGTCCGCGTTGAGGGCGATGCCGCGGGCGAACTGGGTCGTCGGGAAGGCGACGGCCGCGTAGCTGGTCGACGTGGCCCCGCCGCCCCGGGTCGCGCGCAGGGCCGGCAGCGCGGTGGCCGTGATGGCCGCGTCGACGTATGCCTTGCTCACGAGGTCCGCGTCGTTCGAGGTGGGGAGGACGACCTCGCTGCACCGCGGGCGCCGGTCGACGAACTCGGTCGTCCCCAGGTTCGTGCGCCCGCCGATGCGGATGTTCTGGGCGGCGATGCCGAGGCCCGTCCCCTGGAACGTCCACCGGCCGCTGTTGTCGCCCTTGAGGAACGAGCACGACGGGTCGGTACCGGTGGTCGGCCCGAGGTCGGCGCAGATCAGCGTGCTGTTGTTCTGGGTGCAGTGCCCGCTCGCGCAGCCCATCGAGAACGTCCTGGACACGGACCCGCGCGACGCCTCGATGCCGGCGTCGGCCGTGATGTACGCCGAGTCGGAGAGGCCGCTCCCCGACCCGATCGACGCGTTCGCGCCGAGCAGGCTCACCCGCGTGCACGACGAGCTGATCGTCCAGGTGCCGCCGACGTAGCAGGACGTGAGCGTGCCGAAGGTGTGGTTGATGTCCTGGCCGTGGACCAGCGTGCCGCCCGCGGTGTTCCGCACGACGTTCACGCCGACGACGGCTCCGTCGTTCATCGTCCCGAGGAGGCTGTTCTGGCCGACGGCGAGCGACTGGCGGAAGACGGAGCCCGAGACGGTGTTCTGGCCGACCGCGAGGGCCCGCTCCTGCGTCGCCGACGTGACGCTGCTCGTCCCGACGCTGACGGTGTCCGCGAGGCCGAGCGTCACGGCGCCGCCCGCCCCCCCGTCCGTCACGGTCACGCCGCGCGCGGTCCCCGTGAGGACGCGCTCGTTCGGCAGGGCGGCGTTCGGGTCGACCGTCACGACGCTCGCGCCCTGGAGGCCGGCGACGTCCCCTTGCACCGTCGTCATCTCGCCCTGGAGCGTCCCGACGTCGCTCTGGAGGCCGGTTACGTCCCCCTGGAGCGTGGTCACGTCCCCCTGGAGCGTGGTCACGTCCCCCTGGAGCGTGGTCACGTCCCCCTGGAGCGTGGTCACGTCCCCCTGGAGCGTCGTCACGTCCCCCTGGAGCGTCGTCACGTCGCCCTGGAGCGTCGTCACCTCGCCTTGGAGCGTCGTCACGTCGCCCTGGAGCGTCGTCACGTCGCCCTGGAGCGTCGTCACGTCCCCGTAAATGCTGCCGAAGTCGTCCCCATCCACATTCAGCGTCCCGACTGCGAGGTCCGTGATGGTCGCGTCCTCGGCCGAGAGAAGCGTCGTCGTGAGCGAGCCGGTGAGGAGGCTGGGCGTGACGTCGAGCGCGATGAGCGTCGTCGCCGTGAGCGTGCCGACGACGAGGTCCTCGATGCGCCCGCCGGACCCGGCGAAGTAGTCAGCGCGGCTGACGCGGGCCTTCGCTCGGACGGCTTGAAGGCTCCGCATTTCCCGGCTGAGAAAAAGCGGCGCGGCCGGCATTGCGCTCGGCTTCGCGCCGACGTGTCTCGGTGTACGCGGCGTACCTCGCGCGGACCTGCGCTAGGTAGTCCTCGGTTGGCGCTTCCGGCTCCATCGACAGCACGGGGCGCTCCGCATTCGCCAACTGCGTCCAGAAGGACCGGGCGTCGTCGTTCATCGGTCCGGGCGTGTGCAAATTAATTCGGGCCGCATCTATTTTTGGCGGCCCCTGCGGCGCCCCGATTCCCCGGCGGAAAACGTTATCGGGTTGAACACTTGTTCATTTGAAACTTAAGGATTCCTAATATGGGCAAAAAGTGAAACGGTGACGGCTATTTTTGGCGCCGAGCATTTTTTGGCCGGTGCTATTTTTGGCGCGTCACCGTTTCACTTTTTGCCCATATTAGGAACCCTTAAGTTTCAAACGAACAAGTGTTCAACCCGATAACCTTTTCCACCGGGGAACCGGGCCCGCAAACTATTTTTGGCGGCCATTCTTGGCGCGGCAAACGAGATTCCGCGATGTTCGACGACATCGACGTGGGCCGGGTGATCGAAAGGCGCAAGACGGAGCAGGCCACAAAGGCCATCCGGGGCTACTACGACACGTTCGTCCAGAACTACGCTGCCGGAGACATGCGGTCGGATGAAGACGATCGCGTCAGGGTCCTCATCTACTCGCTGCGGCATAAGACCAAGGCCATCGAGACGCCGACATATCCTGCCGGTACGTCCAACGGTTACAAGGACTACGTGCCCGATCCGGCGCGGTACGAACCGCGGCTCGCGGGGCGCCTTTTCTCCCTTGGCATCACCCTATTTCGCATCGTTCGGGAGGCCGACTACAACTGCAAGTACGACAGATACTATGCCGTCTGTAACCACGTCCCGTTGTCCGCCTGTCGGGGCAAGCTGCGCGAAGTCTACGTGTCCGAACGCGACCGGATGATCCGGGAGGCGCGCGACCACCTGATGCGGGCCGACCCCGTCTTCACGATCCGGGCCAGCCCGGTGACCGTTGACGTCCTGCGGGAGCTCGAGGAACAACTCCGGCCCAGGTGCAGCCGCGTCACCGTCATCGGAGACACGCTGCGTGCCTACCTGCATTGAATCCGCCGGCCTGGGTGCCGCAAACTATTTTTGGCGGATGGAGCCGGCTCCCTCGCTCACGAACCGCGGCTTCGGCCTGCTCCGCTTCGTCGACACGTACGGCAGGGACTGCTCGGTCCAGGAGTCCTCGGTCGTCCCCTGCCTGTGGGTCGGCGCGGACGACCAGGGGGTGCGGATGCACCTCTCGCAACGGCAGGTCCGCGACCTCCTGCCCTACCTGGAGCACTTCGCGGCGCACGGCTGGCTGGGCATCGAGGACGTCGAGCAGTCCGAGAACGCACCGCTTCAATAAACGTCGTCGTCGGCGCAGCTGAACGAGACGTAGTACCGGTCGGCCTCGACGCGCTTGACGTAGTAGCCCCAGTTGCCGCCGATGAGCGTAAGCGACATAGCTCGCGCCCTGACGTACTCGAGCGTCGACTCCTCGGTCTGCTCGCAGGTACGGCCGTCCGCCGTCGTCTCCAGCGTCACCGGACGTCGGCCCCGTCGCGCTCGAGCCGGATTACGTAGTCGATCTCCACGTCCTCCTCGCCATCGATGTAGGTGCTGCTCTCGTGCTCGGCGGTGTCGCCGTCCTTGCACACCAGGGCCGCGTCGAACGTCGGCATATCCAAATCTATTCTTGGCGCGTCTATTCTTGGTGCGTCTATTCTTGGCGCGCTATTTTTGGCACCGCCTATTATATATTCCACCGCCATGAACACCGTCTCGCCGGCCAACTGCAAGGTCATCGCCATCTACACCGTCGTCTTCGCGTGCAGGTGGCGCAACAAGTACCGCCGGTGCGAGGAGACGTTCGGCCTCGCCGTCCAGCCGGCGCACATCGACGACTGGGAACACCTTGTCCCGCTGTTCGAGAGGATCCTCGAGGCAGACAAGCGCGACGAGGACGAGGGCTTCGGCCTCGGCTACAGGAGCGCCACCGTCAAGCAGATCACTCGGCGCGACATCGCCGGCCAGCCGAAGGGCGTCCAGGTGTTCAACGAAGCCGACTTCCCGGACGAATAAACGTTTACTCGCGCCACCCGAGCGTCCCGATCGACGGCCGGTCGGGCAGCGGCGGCATCGTGAGGAGCAGGATCGCCTCGTCCGCCTCGATCGAGGGCAGGAGGCGGCGCAGGTCCGCCCGCAGGACGGCGGGGCTCGCGCCGTCGACGACGTCCGCGTTCGCGACGATGACCTGGGGGGCGCGCGCGAGGATGTTGTAGGGGACGACCTCGTTGCCCCGCATGACGTGGTGTATGCCCGCGTCGAGCATGGTGTCGCCGAGGCGCACGGGGTCACCGCAGTCGGTGCCCGGCGGCTGGACGATCGCGATGAGGCCCCGCTGCGTCGTGCTGCGGGGGCGCTTCCGGCTGGCCTCGCGCTCGGCGGCCTCGATCTCCCGCGCGTACTGCCGGTAGATCGTCCTCACGAGCTGGATCGACCCCTCGGCCGCCACGAGGACCGGCATCGCCGCGTCCTCCGACTCGCCCTCGCCCCACATCCGCCAAACCTTTCGCTGGAAGGCGAGCGCCTGCTCCAGGAAGCTCTCGATGCTTTCGCGGTAGTACAGCAACTTTCCGAGCGATTCCTGCGGCAGGCGGCGCGCCCGGCTGTCCGCCGACGCGCACAGCCTCAGCATCTCGGCGTGTTCTTTCTCGACCTGCGTCGCCCGGTCCATCTGTGCTCGGCGCGTCCGAAAAATAAATTAGCCCGGCTGGCCGTTTACTCCGTTCCAAAAATAGATTGTCACCGCGTCACCGTTTCACCGTTTCACATTTCCCGATGATTGTGGGTCCGTCATCGTTTCACCATTTCACTTTGCGCTATTTTTAGACGTGACCATTATCCGCCATTTAATTATTTACGATCTCAATATGCTCAACGAGTCGCTCATCGACCTCCTCCTCGAGAACCCCCTCGCCTTCGCCGTCGACGGCAGCGAGACCGAGTCCGACTACGAGCGGCTGCCCCTCGCGTCCTTCGATGGATCGACCGACAGTGACGACACCGCGCCCGAGGACGACAAGCACGATTTCCTCCGCCGGTGCTTCGACCGGACCTGTCGGCAGCTTGATGACATCGAGGCAACGATCCGCGCCAACATCGACAACAAGACCCTCGATGATTTCCTGAAGCGGTGGCTCGGCATGTTGTTGACCCGGCGGGTTGGCATCGAGAGGCACTTCGCGTCCTACGCCATCAACACCTGTCGCGCCAACCTCTACAAAGATGAACGCGCGATCAAGGCGATGAGCGACACGTTGGATGCACTCGACCAAAGCGTCGAAGATTTCCAGATCACCATCGACTGGTACTACAACCGCCCGCTGGAAGAGACCATTGCTTCGATCGAGGACTACGGCATGGACACACCCCCTCCCCCAAAAAAGCGGAGAGTCGAGGTCTGAAAAAATTCAGAATTATCTT
>Ga0210043_1001080_pt1 | contig 25218 bp, 22 predicted proteins | sample CryGeymet201501t_FD_183990 | JGI IMG/M metagenome (GOLD analysis project Ga0210043, IMG submission 183990) | Groundwater microbial communities from Crystal Geyser aquifers in Utah, USA - Crystal Geyser metaG 2015-01t (SPAdes) (version 2) | ecosystem: Environmental > Aquatic > Deep subsurface >... | reverse complement strand
CTTGCTAAACCTCCCTACGATGATGATTTTCCGATTTTTATCTTAACGGATTTTTAACAGATGGCTCGCTTTGCCCTTTTTTCAAGATTATTTTTAGACTTTTACCCACTCATTTTCACAAAGAGCCAAAGCCGAGTAGGTCTTTACTCGGAATTGCTTCCCCAGGTGAAAGCTGTTTTAGAGGGCGAAGAAGACCTAATCGCCAAACAAGCCAACCTCTGTGCCATGATCAAGGAAGTTTTGAATTTTCTTTGGGTTGGCTTTTACCGAGTCATCGACCAACAATTGATTTTAGGCCCCTACCAGGGACCACTAGCGTGCTCTCGTATAGAGTTTGGAAAGGGTGTTTGCGGAGCGGCCTGGAAACTTAAGGAAACAATCATTGTCCCCAATGTAAATGAATTCGAAGGACACATTGCTTGTTCCTCCCTGTCTCAATCCGAGATAGTCGTTCCCTTTTTCGACTCAAAGAGAAATGTCATAAGCCTACTTGATATTGATAGCGCTCAACTCAATGACTTTGGCCCCACCGACCAGCAAGCTCTAGAAGAGATGAGAAATTACTTCTAGAGTTACCTGGGTTTAAAGTGTCGATAATTTATACACTTTGTTCAGCTTTCTTAATGTAGATTTAACTCGCTGTTTTTCGCTTTAGGCTAACCTAAGACTTAAGATGAGAGCGAAGGCAGTTGTTTTCTTATTGGCGAGTATGGGGGCAAACAGTGTTTACGCCTCAACTCCCGATACACTCGACAGCCTTTTAGAGGGCTGCATTACTCAACCACAAGAAAACCGGTGCTCAAGCCTCGAGCTCTTACAACAGTTCTCAAACAACTCGGACCCTAAGAATCTGCCGGTCGTCGAGGCCGCACAGAAGGTGATTGGTGCGGAAGATTTCCTTTCCGATGCTGAGCTAGCAGATGATCTAGAAACAAAAAAATTGGAAGCTGAACTCAAAGAGAAACTTGCTGAAATTTTAGAAGGCTTGGAATTCGAAGGGTCCAGTGGGCTCGACCAGAAACAAGTTCAAAACCTGTCTGGCAAATTATTAGAACACTTGAATACCACTGGAGCAGCCCCGGGCGCTGATTTTGATTCCGATATTACAAGCTTCCTGGCCTCCTCTACTGAGTTCAAATCCTTGTTAGATGGCGGCACCATTGATTTCTCAAGTGCACTTAGTTCAGCGGCAAGTTCTATCAGCTCAGCCCTTCATGAGGATGGTTTGGCAGCGGCCTTAAGCAAATCTATTTCAGGCCCCCAGCAAGAGGGCTCTATCAATATAATGGAAGCAGTAGATTTAGACTCTGGGGAGATTTCGAACCTATATGCGAACCGTCAGACCCTTGAAGCAGACTCCATTTCCGATGTAGCAAGCGTCACTCGAGAAGCACCGAAGTTTCTGGATGGGAGCACACTCGGAGCAGGCACCGAACTCGATGATGGAGGCAGGCCAGTGCTTATTGCCGACGAACAAGCTACCGATCGTAGCGAAAGAGCGACGGACTTTGAAAGCTCCTCAAGCTTACCCAGCTCGCCTAACACTTCTAACTCAAAACCGTCATCATCAAAAGCTGCCTTAGCTCCATTGGGAGCTGAGCATGGCGATCCAAACGCTACTGGCACGGGCGCCCGAAGCGATGACTCAGACCCCGTCAGCAGAACCCTTACTCAAACTCCTACCGATTCATCTACTACAGTTTCAACCCCCACCAGTGAAGCAGTAAGCCCTACACCTGAAACGGAAGATCCACCTACGCCTTCTCCAGCCTTGACCGACCTAGCTGCACAAGAGACTCCCAAAGCCACACCTAGTTCCACTACGCCCGGGCTTAGCGATGAGATATTTGGACCGCCAGAGCCCGCCGCGGACATTAAAGCACAACAAGTGGCCACTCCAACACCTGTTTCAAATTCAGGCTCTCTACTTCAAGACTATTTCGATGTAGCTGAGACCAGCACTACGCCTGCATCCGTTGCTCAGCGACCAGGACCGTTTCTTTCAGATGAGCAATTACAGCGAAACATTCTAGCCGAAGTTATGAAAGAAGAAAATCCAGCAAGCCTTATATCTCCCCCTCTATCATATGTAAACGACCCGGGCAGTCGGTATAGCGCATCAGCAGTCATCGGTAATCCAGCTTTCGTAGATGAATACGCAAAGTCCTTGAACGAGCAGCAGATAGCAAACTTTGTTGAGGCTCAGGATCAAGAGTTTCAAGATAAATACGCAAAAAAAATGAAAGAACTAAACAACAACAACAACTCTACAGAAAGCCAAAACAATGCCGGAGTTAAAAGATCTTTAACAGCTAAAGAAGAGCAGACACTCAACGACTTTATCGCAAAAAAAGATCATGATCTAACGGGAATCAAATCCGTTAAAAGTGATGGAAGCGTTGAAATCGAAGCCCCCAATCAAAAAGAGGTTGACGACTGGATAGGATCAGACACTTGTTTCGGCTTTTACTCCTCTCTAAACGGACTTCGCATCACAAATCAGTATGCGAAGAATTCTACAAACGACTACCAGTCCCTCAGCGAAGAAAAATTCTGCGCGGGAGCTAATCTTTTGTGGCAGAATATTTTTGGAGCTTCAGAACAACTAAAACGCGAAGGTCGAGAATGTTTAGTGAGAATCAATGCTATCAAAAAGTCTGCTAAGTTTGTCCGCAGCGGATTGAAAGACGATTTCTCAGAAGGAGCATTGGAAACTGCCTGGAGACAAAGCAAAGAGCCAGCCCTAAAAGTAGCGTTCGCTGAAGATATGTTTGTTGCCGGACTTTCAAACGGGCAATCTGAAGGAAAGGCCTATGTTTGTAATTCCTTGATGAAGCAAACAGGAGACGAAAGCACTCTGAACCGACTAAGTAAAATTCGACAAGAGCATCTTGAACAAGAAAGAACGGGAAGTTGTAAAAAAGGAGCCGAAAATTCGAGCTCAATTCACTCAAGCAACTTTATCGCAGAAAGCTACCAGTCAGCACTGAGCGCTAGGAGCCTAGATCCTCAATCCTCTAGCGAGGACTTCTTTAAAGGATTCACTGCAACTTATTTTGATTACAAAAACGTTGAGAAAGAGCTTTCGGGATCAGGTTTATCACCAACTGCCCAAACAGCATTAGTCATTTCAGGTAAGTGTGGAATGGTGAATTTGTTTTGCGATCAACAGCAAAAGATAGTTATTGGTGGCTTAACACTAGAAAGCATGAGAGCCGGCGTCTTTCCTGGCAATGTGGACGCCCATCAATCTTATATGCAGAAGCAATATCTTCAAGCGCTTTTAAAGCGCATGAAAACCCAAGGCACCTTGTCTTCTTCTTGCCAAGTGGCTGACCTAGACGCCGAAGTCAAAGAAGATCTTTTAAGTGAGAAAGGCTCTGCAAATGGCGCTCCACACAAAAGAACCCAGGCCAGCCCACTTCCCTCAGAAGCAGTTAAGCAATGATAGTCAATGACGAACAAAGGAGTTAAGTGTCTGATATGATTATATTTAACTACTAATTGTCAAAATCAAAAGCGTCTATTTAGATTTACGCGAAAAACTAAAGTATAATTTTAATTATGTATAAAAGGCTAATATCTTTAGACAAAAGTTCACAACAAAGCTTCTTTCTCTGGGGCTTGCGCCAAGCTGGAAAGACAACACTGTTAGAACAAGAGTTCAAAGATGCTATGTGGATCCAACTGCTCAAGAGTGAGACCTACAATGAATTTCTAAAACGCCCTCAGTTGCTCCGTGAGCGTATGGCTGCTCAGAATTTAGATCGATCCAAGTGGGTTGTAATCGACGAAGTTCAAAAGATTCCAGAACTTCTTAATGAAGTGCATTTGCTTATTGAGGATGGTTATAAATTTGCACTTTGCGGATCAAGTGCCAGAAAGTTAAAAAGAGGGGCAGCAAACCTTTTGGGGGGACGCGCACTTAGATATGAATTGTATGGCTTAACCTCAGCCGAAATCGGGAAAGACTTTGATCTTCTAAGGATATTGAATAGAGGTTATCTGCCTCGGATCTATGATTCTGAAAATTTTTCCGCACAACTTAGAGCCTATTGTTCCGACTATTTAAAAGAAGAAATCTTTTCAGAAGGTCTTGTTCAGTCATTGGCTCCGTTTTCTCAGTTTTTAGATATGGCTGCCCTTTGTGACACTCAAATACTCAGCTACACTAGTTTTGCTCGCGATGTCGGAAAGTCAGCACCTACTATAAAGTCCTATTTTGAAATTTTAAACGATACTCTTTTAGGATCTTTTTTACCTGCATATATTTTGAAGCCTAAAAGACAAATCAAGAAACAACCGAAGTTCTATTTTTCTGACTTAGGAGTTGTAAACTCTCTCACTCAAAGAGGCGAGATTAAAGCAAAAACAGAACTTTTGGGAAAGGCCTTCGAGAATTGGGTCCACCATGAGTTGAAATCCTATTTGAGTTACAAGAAACCAGAATACACTTTGTGTTACTGGAGTTTGTCTTCAGGGGTTGAGGTTGACTTCATAGTCGGCCACATGAAAGCAGCTTTCGAGTCGAAAGCAAGTGAGTCCATCAACCCTTCCCACATGAAAGGGCTAAGAGAGCTAAAGAAAGAACATCCTCTGTGCGGGCATAGGTATGTAGTCAGCCTTGAGCCAGAGTCCCGAATCACCGAAGATGGAATTCATGTGCTAAGTATAGGTGATTTTACAAAAAAACTATGGAGCAACAACTTGTTCGATTAATCTGCAAACTTTCCTTCTTGGCCCTACTTCTCCCAGCCCAAAAGCCTTTTAAGTTTTAGGTCGCGCATTCGACATCAAAGTTATTGGTATAGATTATGCAGTTTAACGGCTAACAGATTGTAATTATCTGCTAAGTGGTTAAATTTTTATGGAACAAAGATGCTCAAAACTGAAAAAAAAGCAGACAAAGACTGCCAATTTTTGTCTTTGCTTCTTACTACTTAGCCTTACGCTTGCTCTAGGATCGAGTTGCTCTAGAAAAGAGCGGCACAAGAACATTCCTGAACCCTCAGACTCTATGGACCCAATCGCCTTGAAAACCTTTATTGAGGATGAGCTGCAACCAGAAGATCTAGACAACTACAACACTGGCTTTAACGAAGTTTGTCCAAGATACACTCAACTCGACGAGAAAAAGAAAAGAGAAGCCGTTAGCGCCTTCTCAATTGCCATTGTTGAATCCGAAAGTAACTTTGACTCTTTTGCCGTGTATTTCGAAAAAAGTTTAGGTTACACAAGCATAGGTCTTTTTTCATTTTCCTACTCGGACAAAGATGTATACAAGTGTAATTTCACCAAACCCGAAAATCAGAATGCGAACATAAGAGACCAAGACATAATAAAGACGGATCGACAAGTTGACTGCTACCTCAAGGTTTCAAGACGCTTGATACGAGAACCAGAGGACTTTAGCTATCTAAGAAAGCTTTCAAACGGCCAAACAAGTAGATTGAACATTAAGCAGAAACTATCGGCCTATTGGTCTGTGCTTCGCACAAGCAACAAGAGTGGTCACAGTCGATACGAAGACAGCTTAGATGAGTTTCTTCCCGAAGAATGTAACTAAAAAATTCGATTTGCAGCAGATCGAAAGCTCAACCGCTCCATTATTCAAGCTCTTGGCAAGGCAAGCCGATAAAGTATCATGGGTCTTAAGCACAGGATTCAATCTCAAAAGTATCAGGTGCTAACTACTATTCTTGCCCTATTCCTACCCTCGATGGTCCTCAGCAATGATACGTCGAAGCTCAAACACTATAAATGCGCAACCGTTCTCGGTGATGTAGAAATGCTTGTCCCACACGAGCCCGGCTTGGAGAGCCTTCACATGTGGAGAGGAGCCAGGCTACCAAGAGAGCTGGCCTCTCCCAACAGTGGTGGGTCAAATCTCTACGAACTAGCTCGAGCGTTTAGAAGTGAATTTGTCTTCGGACCTTTGTTTCATAAGACTCTTTCTGAACTGTTAGAAAATGAAAGCGTTCGAGTAGTAACGAAATATTCAACAGGCCAACAGGTGAATGACGAATACTTTTCAGGGGAATTTCCTCCGTTTGACGAGGGAAGCAACGCTGTCTTGCTGCAAGTTGAAAAACCTTTAAGAGTTGCTAGATTCCACAAATGGAGAGAAGGTGCCTACAAAAGCGGCTGGTTTAAACCTCTAGAAAGAAGCCGTGATATGCACTTAGCGGGCGAGGTTGCCACTCAAAACAACGCACTTCCAAAGGATTCTGAACCAGATCACTACTCAGAACTTACTCTGCAGGCCGGTGACTACATCATACTCGGCGCGGTTCGCCCACAACTCGCCGCAGAGCACAGCACACCCATTGAACAAGGCTTCTTCACTCCGTTTGGCGATAGTGAGAATATGCAATTCTACAGACCCTTAGAGGTGAAGATCGATGGAAAGGTGGTCAAACAAGATTTCTTAACCGAAAAAAACGTTGAGTTAACTCTTCCAACCGCCGACATCGACTACAAATTCTCCGAATACCTTCAGCAAACAGTAGAAGCTAAAAGCATAGTAGAACTAGAGAAGATTAAAGAGGCTTTCCACGCTCGGATCGATGAATACTGGGGCTACCTCCCACCTCGCACAAAACATCAAGCCAACGATGCTTGGTCGGTTCCACGCAAAAGTGAAATTGCACTAGCTTTGCGAGAGATGGAACAATACTTTCGATCCAGGTGGCTCGAATTGGGAGGAGACCCTCTCGGCAAAGAGATCGCCCCTTAAACAGCAACCCCTAAATCGTAAACAGACCTCTCTCAATAATAGAGACCGAACTTCCGTCCTTTCGAATACCGCTAACGCTTATTTCGGGGCAGCCAATCATGAAATCTGTATGCAAGACAGATTGATTAAAGCCATGAGACTCTAAACTTTCGGCATCATGATCCTCAAAACCAAGCGGATAAGCTGAACCCAAAGCAATGTGGCAAGCAGCATTCTCATCGAACAAAATGTTTTCAAAAACTCTTCCAGAGCTAAACACTGGAGATTTAGCATCAACCAGGGCAACTTCTCCCAAATATCGAGCTCTAGGATCGATTTCAAAATAACTATCTAAAAAGTCTTTTCCATCAGTAGCGCCGTAATTTTCTACTCGACCTTCTTTGAATTCAAACCAGGCTCCAGTAACCATACCACCTAGAACAGAAACGGGGCGAGTAACCTGAGCACGGCCAGTTGTTTTTAATTTGTGAGGAGAAGTGAAAACCTCTTCGGTTGGAATATTAGGCAGGAATTTCACTCCGGCCTCGGTCTTGCTTCCACCTCCAGCCCAATGACAACCAGGAATAAAGCTCACTTCCAAATCGGTTCCAGGAGCTTTGAATTTTAGTTTTTCAATATTAAGGGAGGTCATTTTAGCAACCCGATCCCACAAGAGTTGTTGATTATGCTCCCAAGCTTGAACAGGATCGGCCTTATCCAAACGAAGAATTGGAAGCAATACACTCCACAGTTTGTCGACTAACTGCTCGTCACTCAAAGAACTCGCTTCTTTTGGGAAAACTTTCTTAGCCCAGCCAACCGTAGGCGCGGCGGCTACACACCAGCTTTTATAATGGGCCACGATTTTATTCATAAGAGGCTTGTTAGTAGCACTCATTTTTTTACTAGCTATTGCATTGCGTTTTTGATCAATTCCCTTCAAAACATCAGGGTTCTCAGCTCCATCCACTCTTAGAAAAGTCCAATCACCCTCACACCATTCTTGAACTCTCGCAGAAACATAAGGAGGTAGATAATCTAGATACTTCTCTTGAGAGTAATCAATCCGAGTTCTCTCCAAAGCAGAATGAGTAATATTGAAATCAACATAGGCTGCACCTTTTTGGTAGGCATACTCTGCAATGTATTTCAAAAAAGGCGCATGAACCGTTTCTGCACTCAAACGTAACTTTTGGCCGGGTTGAAGGTTAAGCCCAACATCAACAAGAAGCTTGGCATAGGTTTTTTGAATATTTATTAAATCCACAACGCCAAAGGCTAGCGCAATTTTTCAACTTTTTAAAAGACTAAAAAACTTTATGGACGAGGGCGCCGTCGCCCCTTGTCCCCTTTGTAAGAACCAGAGGAAGGCGATGATGATGAGCCACGACGGAAGGAGGAGCGGCCACCGCCACCTCCGCCGCCTCTATGGCCATTAGAGGGTCTTCGTGAGCCTCTTCGGGCTCCGCCACCTTCACGCTGTGCCGACATACCTAAAAGAACCTTGTCCGGTCCATCTTTCAACATTTCAGGCATAAACACAGCCAGAAAGCGTCCGGCAATCTCTTCGGGCTTCATTTCGCTAATGGTTTCAATCCATTCTTCGTTGAGAAGTTCTATGGCTCGTTTGTAATCTCCACTTATCTTAAAACCGTGAAGGAGTGATGAAACCTTTTTCATGCCAATCTCTTTCCCAGAAGGAATCTTACCAAGAATCATTCGGCTCTTAGTCATTCGTTCAATACGGTCAACTAAACCTCTTGTGCTTGGAGTAACAAGACTTAAAGCCACTCCCGCTTTTCCGCCGCGAGCAGTTCTCCCTATACGGTGAACATAGTTATCAAGCTCTCTGGGAATAGAGTAATTAATTACATGTGTGATGTCTTCAACGTCAATTCCACGAGCGGCAACATCTGTACACACCAAGATTTTCACACGGCGATCTCGAAAAGCTTGCATGGTGCGCTCGCGAGAGCTTTGGTCAATGTCTCCGTGAAGCGGAGCTGAATTATAACCACGTTCGTTCAAGTGACGAGTAAGATCGCCCACCAAGGCTTTCGTTTGACAAAAAATCAGTCCGTAGAAATCATCGGCTGCTTCAATCAACTTACAGAGAATCTGTGCCTTATTTCCCTCTTTAGTGATGTAGTATTTTTGTTCGAGCTTATTGGAAAGCATTTCATCGCGATCCAATTTAACAAGCTTTGGTTTACGTAAGTAAGTGTCGGCAACTCGCTGAACTTCACGACTCATAGTCGCAGAAAAAAGCCAAAAATCACAAGTCTCACGGCTAACATTTTCTAAAATTGCTTCAAGCTCTTCTTTAAAGCCCATCGAAATCATTTCGTCAGCTTCATCCAAAATCACCGTTTGCAAATTATCCAACTGAAGGCTTCCTTTTTTGGTGTGGTCCATAACACGCCCTGGAGTTCCAACAACAATTTGCCCGCCATTACGAAGTCCATAAAGTTGATCGCCATAGCCAGTGCCGCCATAGACAGGGACAGAGCGAATGCCTTTGTATTTCCCCAACAAGTCGATCTGCTTGGAAACCTGCATAGCAAGTTCTCGTGTTGGACAAAGTATCAAAGCTTGAACGCTCTTCTTTTTGGCATCAATTCTTTCAAGCATTGGAATTCCGAAGGCAACGGTCTTACCAGTCCCGGTTCCTGCCAACCCCATAAAGTCTGTGCGCTTCTCCCCCAAAAGAATAGGAAGCGTTTGAGCCTGAATGGGTGTTGGATTTTCAAACCCCATTTCAGAAACAGCGCTAAAAATTTCGGGGCTTAAATTGAGCTCTGAGAATAATTTCATTACCCTGCGACTTAACACCGTGGACGCGCCGCGTAAAGACCTATTTAAAGAACCTTAGCCTCAATAGGCTAGGCAGAGATAAGTCTCAACATATTGACTATAAAGCGAAAAAGTCACCGAAAACCTCTCACCTTCGAGGAAACGACCAAATAGGCCTTTAGAAGGCATTTAAAGATGGGTAGAGTTCTGCCATGAAGACGTTTTTCTCGGAGCTTGGACAAGCTGTTTTAACAAGTTGGGGAAAAGAGAACTTCTCATTAAAAGCCTTCCCCAACATCGCGACTAAAATTCTTCAAGAGTGCAATCCCTCAAAGAATATTGAGTTGAAGGCACTACAGAAGGACTTTCTTCTAAACAACAACCAGCTCCAACAAACGAACTCTGGCTTTGGTCAACCAGAACTGATCGTCTTTCATCACCCTCGCTTCTACATCCAAGTGTTGTTTTGGCTAGATGGAACCACCGACATTCATCAACATGCTTTCTCGGGAGCTTTTCATGTTTTATCAGGAAGCAGTATTCACACTGAATTTGAGTTCACAGAAACAGAATCGCTCAGCTCTCACTTTAAAATAGGCGAACTCAAAAAGAGAAAATTGGAGCTCTTAACGCAAGGAAAAAGTGTTCCGATTAGAGCCAAGGACAAACTCATCCACTCCCTGTTCCATCTAGACACTCCATCAGTGACGGTCGTCATTAGAACTCACAACGACGCACTTGAAACACAGCTAAACTACCTTCCCCCTTGCGTGGCTCTCGACCCAACTCATTCAGATCCGTTAAACTTACGGCGCCTTCAACTTCTCGACGTTCTTCATGCCAGCGATGACGACGAATACGCCGACCTTGTCATTCAAATGATAAACTCACTCGACCTTGAAACGGCTTTCTCTGTGCTTCAACATACAATCTCGCCGCTTACCGAACTGGGAGAGTGGAAGAATGTCTTCTCTCATTTTGCAAAGAAGCACGGTCAAATGGCTACAGAGTTGGAAGCAAGTATTCTTGAAGAAAGTCGCCGAACAAAAATATCTCAAATGAGAACTCATATTATAGATTCAGATCACAGATTTTTTCTGGCACTTATTATGAATTCTTCAATTCAAAGCGAAATCTTAGATTTAGTGTCTCAAAGAGTAAAAGAAGAAGACTCCATTGAGACTGTGATCGCTTGGTTATGTGAACTGATCGAAGTCGATGACTTCAGCACCTCAATTCTCAACGCTAGCTTCCCTGAAATTTTGGATCTTCCCCAGGAACTTCAAGCAGAGCAGATGATCAATGTGGCACGGCAGAGCCTTCTAGGGAACAAGCCCGAACCCGGTAGCGATGAGGAACTTATTCTTCAGGCACTTATCGGCTCCAGCCTGAAACCACTTTTTTAAAAGCAACAAAGAGACAAAAAGACTCTAGGCTACTTTACACCCGTCTTTTTTAAGGCAATTTCCTTCATCTCTTCGTCACTGGCTTCTTGAAGTCGACGAAAATGTTCTTTTTCTTCCTCGGACTTCGCGGTATCAATCAACTCTGGCAAAGCGCGCCTAGCTTCCATAAAGCTCATACGATCCAAGGCTATTTCTACACACATTAAACACATAAACCCTCCATATCTCTATTGTAACACAAAGCTCTAAGTGCCTACTTTTAGGAGGCCTTGTATCCAGACTCTCCAGTGAATCTACTCAACGTCGAAACATCTGATTGAGAAGACCGCTGCAAAAATCTCTCACAAAGTGTCCCAAAGGAACAACGCTTTTCAAAAACTCACTAAGTTCAACGGGAGCTTCGGGAAACAAGTAAGGACTAAAAACCATGGCCCGAACCGTGCTGTCCTTTGCCTTCATATTGGATGAACATGATTTACTGCAAAGTATATCAGGCAACGATTGCCTGTAAAAAAGAAAAGCAATGATCTTAAGAACTAAAGGTATAAAAATCGAAAAGTGTTAAAACTTTCAATCGCTTAATCGATTGCTACTTTATACCGAGGATCTTCACAGACATTAACCTCAATCATACTTCTGGCATTGTGCAAAAGCTGAATACAATCGGCACTCAAATGTCGTAAGATCACCTTCTTACCAAGTTTGGAATATCGCTCGCTAACCTTCTGAACAGCATCAATGCCACTGTGATCGGCAATTCTCGACTCTTTGAAGTCAATGATCACCGTATCTGGATCATCCTTTGGAGTAAATTTGTCTTGAAACACTGCAGTCGAAGCAAAGAATAGAGGTCCAAAAATCTCGTAATGTTTAATTCCTTCTTCATCAATTCTCTTTCGAGCTCGAATACGAATGGCATTATCCCAAGCAAAAACAAGAGTAGACAAAACAATCCCAGCTAACACCGCAATTGCCAAATCGAAAATTAAAGTCATTACTGTAACCATGACCATCACAAAAGCATCGGATTTGGGAATTTTGTTTAAAATTCTAAAACTCGTCCACTCAAAGGTTCCAATTGAAACCATGAACATCAAGCCAATCAAAGCGGCAATAGGCACTCTTTCAATAAGGCTGGAGGTAAACAAAATAAAGCTTAGCAGGGAAAGACTGGCAACAATCCCGGATAATCTTGCCCGTCCACCAGAGCTAATATTGATGATACTCTGGCCAATCATTGCACATCCGCCCATGCCACCGAAAAACCCGGTCACAATATTAGCGGCCCCTTGAGCCACACACTCTTTATTGCCACGCCCTCTAGTCTCCGTAAGTTCGTCAATTAGAGTCAACGTAAGCAAAGACTCTATAAGCCCTATTCCAGCCAGGATGAGTGCATAAGGAAAAATGATCTTCAAACTTTCAAAGGATAAAGGTATGGAAGGAAGATGAAAACTAGGAAAACCTCCCTTAATGGAAGCAATGTCTCCAACGGAACGTGTATCCAAATCAAAGAAAATCACCAACACAGAAACAGCGACAATGGCGACCAATGAAGAGGGAAGCATTTTCGTCAGCTTCGGCAAAAAATAGATAATGGCCATGGTTAGGGCAATAAGCGCCACCATCACCACAAGCTGTCCTTGCGGTAACCACAGCCCGTCAGCACTCTTAAACTGTCCGAACTGAGCCAAGAAAATCACAATGGCTAATCCATTCACAAAACCAAAGATAACCGGGTGAGGAACAAGCCGTATAAACTTCCCCAATCGAAACACCCCAAAAGCTACTTGTATCAACCCCATTAAGACAACCGTCGCAAAGAGATACTCGATGCCGTGATTGGCCACCAAACTCACCATAACGACTGCCAAAGCACCGGTAGCTCCCGAAATCATGCCAGGCCTTCCACCAAAGATAGAAGTTATCAAAGAAACCAAAAATGCAGCATAAAGCCCGACCAAAGGAGGAACGCCCGCAACGAGGGCAAAGGCCACTGATTCTGGAACAAGTGCAATGGCCACTGTTATTCCCGACAAAATTTCATTCTTATAATTGATGTTACCGAGAGATGTTCTGATATCTAGAATCATAAATAGCTTCTTTTCTTCTTCGCTGGCTGTTTGAACTTAAAATGAAGTGACCTTAACTAGCACAGCTTGAGCAGAGAACCATCAGAATTCCAAAGGCTTTGGCGCTAAACGGTCCCTCTTGTATGGCTTCCGCTTCATCCTCAACTTAAGGGTTGTAGTGCATGGCGTTATTTGCTTAATAGAGGCTCATGTTTCGCACAAGTCTCCCGGCCGCCATCCTCTTGTTAGCCCTCTCATTCAGCGGCTCACCCCAAGCGGGGGTCCTTAATTGGTGCGGCTATCAATTAGAGAAAGCGACTGGACGAGTCTTCCCAGGAACTTATAAAAAAATTGAACACAAACTCGACGCCTCCCTTCAAGAACTTGTTGATCGAATTCAAAAAGAAAAATCCTTCATCTATCCTGCTAGAAGTTTAGGAAATCGAGAAATCAATGCCCTGCTACCTCATCTTAAAAATCTCGAAACCCTAGACTTAAGTAAAAACTCGTCATTGAGTTCAAAGCTAATAGCTCAGATCGTTCTCGCAAACCGTGGAAGCCTTCGAGAGCTTTTACTCGGAAAAATTTCTATTTCAAGAGCTCTACTTGCTACCATTGTTGAACTTCCTAGACTTCGCCTATTGCAAGCCGACCAACTTCCTTGGGGTGGATTGAGCCGCTTCTACGAGCACGAAACCCTCAGCGTTTTGGATTTACACCTTGGTCGATTTTCAGCTAGAGCCATCGAAAGATTCTTAGTGCATCAGCCAAAGAAATTCACAAAACTCATCATTCGCTCTCCCCGTCATGTTCAGGAACTAGAAAGCTTCAATAAAATTGTCAATCAACATCAACACCGTGAAGCCTACCTACGAGGCCCCAAAGCAGGACAACTCAGAGCGAAGAGAAGTGTTTCAGTCAACGCAATGATCACAAGTGAGCAGTGGCGCTGGGATGGGAGAGTCAGCTCCGTTTTGGACGGCGACACATTCAAAGTCATGATCGACTCCTTTAGCCCTGCCCTACTCGGCTATAATCGAAGTGCTCGAGTCAAATGGATTGACTCCCCTGAATACGGAAGCAAGGCCGTAACTTTTTACGAAGGACTCGTCGCTTATGTGGCCCGATATAAGCTTTTCAAATTACTCACAGAAATACAAAAACAAAATCCCTACGGCATGCCAACCGCCACAATTGAATTTGGAAAGTTTAGCGAACGCTTTATTTTTGATTTTGTCTGGCAAGGACGTTCAATCGGAAGGCACCTCCTAGATAGCAATCTAGCGAGCTACTATCCCGATGGTGGAACTAAGTCCGTGGTTGAATGGAAGTCACTATACCTTTCAAACCGATCCTATATGGAAAGAGAAATCAAAGCGTTCGGCAAGCTTCTCTATGATGAGGGCGAAATCGAAAACCCAAATCTGGCCGAGATTCTTTATGAAGATTTTGTAAAGGCTAACAAGCGACTCCCCCCCCAGCGAGAGCTCATCGGCAAAACGCCACTCGACCAAAGTTTTTTCGGTCGAATCCGCTAAATAAAACCCGCAAAAATCACGATACCAACACATCATGTTGCGCTTGCCTCGAAACCTCTTCACACTCTCTCCAAAGGCTGTCGCACTCACCGCAATACTCTCAGCCTACCACTTAGAAGCTCGGCCCGAATGGAACTTTTTAAAATGCTCAACTTATTTATGGGCCAACAATCATTTAAAGAACGATCCAAATGAATCTTTAAAAGAAATTCTTAAGAGGGTCCGCTACATTGACGAGATCAACGTCGACACCAGAGACGAGTTTAACAGTTTTAAACTAAGCGTTCTTGAGCTCAGCCAATTCAGAACACTCACCCAAAGCGAAAGAATTGCGGCAATCCCAGCGCTCAAAAGCAACCTCTCAAAGGCTGGATGGAGCAAAGATGAGATTGCAGAACTCGTCAAAATAGCAAGGGCAGGCGCTAGCAAAGAAGATATCCGTTTCTTTTTGGAACCACTGACTGCTGAATACATCACAGCCAGTGTCGACTATAGGCGAGCTCTCTCGATTGTCCTTAGTCCACTAGAAACCATCAATCCTGAGTCCCTAACCGCAGAGAACAAAAAGGCCCATGCTGATGCAATAGCTATGCTGGGTAGGGTTCGACGCCTGATTACCACCATAGAAGAAGCCAGAAACTCCGAATTGAATTGAATCGCACTCAACAAAAGACAGTCACGAAGCACCTATTCCTCCAGGTGAATGTTACAAAAAACAAAGAAGGTGACCTAAAGTATTTAATCCGAGGGTAGCTCGAAACAGACGGAGCCGAAGTGACCTTTTCTAAAATCAGAAACTATAATTTTGGATGCTCTTTCGTAATCGAGCTGGCCTCTCTTTAGGATACAACCTCTTTTGGTGGCCACCGAGTCAAGCACTTGCATGACGGGAGTAGTCGAATCGTCTAGATCAGTTCCATCCTCGAAATCATAAAACTTGCTAAACATCCTCTTATCCAGAGCAAGAAAGTACTTAATTAGAAAAACTGCTGTGTCCTCGCTATCACCAACACTTTCTGGAATCGCATGAAGTGACGAAAGAATCAAAGCTTGGTCTTGGGTCTTAATCCTCGGCGGCAGTATTCCGGGAGTGTCTAAAATCTCTAACTCCTTGCTAACCTTTACCCATAACTGTTGCTTAGTTTGCCCCGGCTTGTCAGCAACTTTCGAAGCATCTCTGCCTGAAAGCTTGTTGATAATGGTAGACTTGCCAGTATTAGGCAATCCGATGACCATCATCTTAATCTTGCTTCGAGCAGAGGCATCAGGATTAGCCTCTAGGAGTTTAGTATTAACAATCTTTAGTGACTGTTTTACAATAGCGGCAAGTGAGTCTTTATCGAGAGCATTACAAAAACAATAGTCTAATCCAGACTTGGAGAACCAATTATTCCAGGTTCGAACACTCTCTGGAGTGGCAAGGTTTGTCTTATTTAAAACGACCAGACTGCTTTTATCTTTAAATTGCTCAGTAAAAGCCATGTTGCTTGTAGTGATTGGAGCTCTAGCGTCACGAACCTCAAGAACTATATTAACCAGCTTAAGGGCCTCGCGAACTTTCCTCATCGACTTGAGCATGTGGCCTGGAAACCAACTCACTAAGGATTTATTATCATCGGGCATTTGAGCAGCCTTAGCGTCTACTTTCTTCTTAGACTTCTTCTTCTTTCTCATCTCAATTTTTAACCTTTAGAGCTCCCAATCCCATTAGAAAAAAGCTCCGAGATCAACTATGACCTCAGAGCTTTTCAAAGCTATACAATGTAACAACTAATAATTACTACCATGAATAGATTGGAGTTTTGTAACAACTTTCAATGTCTCGCTCCAATTCCTGACCGAGCTTCGACTTGTATGAGCGAACCCACTCGGACGCAGAGTTAACATTTTCTGACACATAATAGTGATAACAAGCATCAAAAGTTGTGTCGGTTTCTTCAACAGCGAACGGAAGTTTGATCGCAAAATTAGTCAAAGCATTCGTCACACACTCTCTGTCGAGCTGGTGCCCACAGGCACTCATTGCAATCTCAGAACAACCTTCATCGATCAAACTCACAGCAACCAAAGAAATACCTACCGATCGCTTACAGTCGTTCAAAGTGCTGTAAACTTCTTTGTCGTTGATGATATCAAACGAAAGTTTTGGAAAAGCATTTTCCTTCGACGACGAAGTCGGGAAAAGAACAGAATATTCAATTGTGATATTCTGCAAAGCTTGATTCGCATCTCTCGCGTATTTAACGGCATCTGAATATTGCCAAGATGGAACGTAAAGAGTCATCTGGTAACTTCTTGACAAAATTGTTAGCAGCTCTGTTTTAAGGATAGCAATTTCCACTTCAGCAGCCGATTTTTCTTCGGGCTTGGCCTTTTCTAACAGTTTATTCAAAGAGCCTAACTGAGCAGACACAGACCTTAAACTTGAAACCCAAGAAGAAAATGCGGCTGCAACATACTCACCTTGAACCGGCTGAGCTTTTGCCGAAGAATCCTTTTTCTGAAGTTCGCCGTAAGCTGAAACCTCATTAGACAAAGAAAGTCGAATATTTTTCGCTGCAGACTCAGGCTTTTCACAACCTGTGAAGCTCAATAAACCGACTAGAAAAGTAGACAATAAAAATTTTGATTTCATATATAGAACACTCCCTTTTTAAAAAACTGCACCCTAGCAAAAAAGGAGCAACTTTGCATAGCAAACAAAAATGAACTGGTTTTTTGAAGAGAATTCCGCAGTATTAACAATGCCTTACTTCACCCTAAGCCCCACAAACAAACTAGAGAAGAAGCTCCAAAGGCACAAATGCCTCAAAACTTAGTCCAATACGTATTGAATTTCCTTATCTTCAATTCTGAGATTCAGCTTCATTTGGCGACTTCCATTGAAAGCCTCGTCCATATCAAAGTTCACGTTGACCTTATCACCCTCTTTTACCTTGGTAGGAAAGAACGGCAGATAGGTTTGCGACCAATGAGTATGAGGGCTAGCCGGTGAAGTATCTAGAACAACGTTAGGAGAGAGCTGAGTGCTAAAATACCCGGCAAAACCATTAATTTCGCCATCTTTTTGTATCACAAACTCAACGGAGCCAACACTCTTCTCCGCCCCAGGCTTGGCAGAAACTGTATCCATATGATTGATGGACTTAGCATCGGCCAACACGTGTTTATCATACAAGCGAATCTGGCTAGAATGCCCCATCTCGAGCTCTTGCGCGGTGAACTTTGAAAAATCGATTCCATGAACTAACTGGCTTTGCCAATACCCGGGACCATACTTATAAAAAAGTTCATTATCGTCTATCGGCGCCAACATTATATCGATCGAAGAAGGAAGCATTTTACCACCTGGCTTCAGCCATGCGTCACGCACCTTCATGACAGAATTGAACATGGCTTCAACAAAACCCATATGTCCAATCCATTCACTAACAATCAAGTCTGCCTTTTCATTCAGCTGCAAATCTTTCGCGTCGCCATGGAAAATTTCTACACGACCAGTCAGGCCGTTGTGCTCGATAAGTTCTTTAGCATGAATAGCCATGTTCGACTTTTCAACACCAACAACCTGGCGGGCTCCAGCCTTAGCGGCCAGGATTGAAAGCAAGCCCGTTCCAGCTCCTACATCAATAACCAGATCACCCGGCTTTACAGCCTCGGTAATCGCTTGAGCAAATGCGTCTGTTCTATGGTTATCCGAAACCATCCAGCGTTGTTGTTGTAGGGCAGCGTAATCTAAAAAGTATTGTTCCATGCCCTCCTTCTCTAGACTTAAAGACCAGTTTACTCCAGCAACAATTTCGAATTGAAGTCTAAAACCCTCCCTTCGGGTGCCTTCTCCCCACTGCAATCAAGCTTGATTTCATTGGCTTTCTTAATCTCTAGACGAAGACAGGCTCGTCAATTTGTTGTGCTATCCCCTAAGTGAGCGATTGAGGATAGAATAGGCATTGTGAAATCAACGATTAAAGAAAAGCCTAGAGCTTTATTGGTGGCCATCAAAACTCCTAAAGTTTCGGACATTGACTCCGAGGAATCTCTTCATGAGCTAGAGCGTCTTGTAACGACTCTTGGCTTTGATGTTGTGGCCAAAGAATTTCAGAAAAGGCCTAACACAAAAAACATTACCGTTGTTGGTGAAGGCAAGCTCAAACACTTAGCCGAATACACGGGAGGACCGGGGATCGTTGAGCGTGGTAATTTCGCCAAAAAATCCAAAGCGGCACTAAAAATTGAAGAAGAAAAGAATGTTGACGAAGCATTTGAAGCAGACTCACTAGATCCTGATCTAGACATAATTGATTTACCTAAGGCCGATATAGTCGTTTTCGACTGCGACTTATCTCCCGCACAAATGAGAAACCTAGAAAGTGCTTTAGGCGTCGAGATACTTGATCGTAGTGGAGTTATTATTGAAATCTTTAGTCGCCATGCCAGAACTCGTGCCGCCAAACTGCAGGTCGAGATCGCTCGCCTCAAATATTTGGCCCCTCGCCTTAGAGAAACCGGCGGAGGAAGCGAGCGTCAGGCGGGCAGAGGATCAGGTGAAAGCTCCTTAGAACTAGACCGCCGAAATATTCGAGACCGAGTCACTGAACTTAAAACAGAATTGCTCCAGGTCCAAAAAGAACAAGAGGGTCGACGCTCTGTTCGCTCCGATCAACTCAGCGTTGCTCTGATTGGCTACACAAACGCAGGAAAGTCATCAACGATGCGTGCTTTAACTGGAAGCGAGGTTTTAGTCGAAGATAAACTTTTTGCTACCCTCGACACAACCGTGCGAGCGCTTCACCCGGAAACTCATCCAAGAATTTTAATTTCTGACACTGTAGGCTTTATAAAAAAGCTCCCTCACGACTTAGTGGCCTCTTTCAAATCCACTCTAGACGAAGCTTTGAATGCCTTTTTACTTCTTTATGTCGTCGATGCCTCTGATCCAAACTATCCCTCGCAACTCGAAATTACAAAAGAAGTCTTGAGCCAAGTGGGGGTTAAAAATACTCAAAGTTACATTATATTTAACAAAAGTGACCGACTCACAGAAGAAGAGAAGACCTCGCTTAAAGAAAACTTTCCTCAGGCCATTGTCATGTCTTCGCGCAATCCGGACGACATAAAAAAATTAAGGGAAATAATTTTAAGCGCATTTGAAAAAGACATGCTCGAAGAAGACGTCTTTGCTGCCTACAATGTAACCGGGATAGTCGGCGATATTCGATCAAACATGAGAGTCATAAAAGAAAGCTATGAGAATTTGGGAGTGCGCCTAAGAGTTAGAGCCCGCCCAGCTGATCTTCATCGCCTAAAGAAGAAATACCATCTGACTTAGTTTGGATTTTACGCAAGCCTCAACATTCAGCGCCTCAAATCCACTCAAGCAAGGCACCATCACAATTATCTAAAGAAAAGCTATTTTAGGGTGAATATTGGGTATAAAAGATTACTGTTAACTAAACTCAACTATGAAAACATTAATTCTAACAGAGAAGCCGAGCGTTGCGCGAGACTTTGCAAAAGCCTTGGCCGTGCCGGCACGAGGGAATGGTTCTTTTGAAGGGGATTCTTTTATCATCACCTGGGCCATTGGACACCTCCTTGAACTCAAAGACCCAGCAGACTACGATCCTAAGTGGAAAAAATGGAGCCTCAGCTCGCTTCCAATTCTGCCGGAAAGATTGCTCTACAAAGCCAATCAAAAAACAAAATCACAGCTTTCTATCATTCTAGACCTTCTCAAACGGAATGATCTAAAACGAATCATCATCGCAACAGATGCTGGAAGAGAGGGCGAGCTGATTGGAAGAACCATTCTATCTTCAAAGAAAACAACGGCTGAGCTTTTTCGATTTTGGACTTCTCAAGCACTCAGCCCCGAAGTCATAAAAAAGGAAATGGAGAATCTTAAACCCCTATCTGAGTATGATCGGCTCTACTACGCAGGAAGGGCGAGGCAATCGGCCGACTGGATGGTCGGAATGAATCTCTCCAGACTTGCGACCATTAAAATGGGAGATCTTTTCTCTGTTGGGCGAGTTCAGACGGCCGTTCTTTCACTTCTGGTCAAAAAGCGAGAAGAAATCGACTCCTTTGAAGCCCAACCCTTCTACCTCGTTGACGGGAGGTTTCTTTTCCAAGAAGGCACACTCTCAGGCAGGTTTTTTGATCCATCTGTTAAAGAAAAGAATACTCACATCAAAACAGAAGCTGAAGCGCTCAATATACTCAAAATTTGTGAGGGACTTCCGGTCACTGTGGAGAGTGTAGAGAAAGAAAAGAAATCCCAGGTTCCGCCTCAGCTTTTTTCTCTGACTGAGTTACAAAAAGTTGCCAACCGTTTGTTGGGCTTTTCGGCAAAACAAACACTAAATGTGGCTCAAGAGCTTTACGAAAAGTACAAGTGCCTCTCCTACCCTAGAACGGATGCACGCGTGCTTGGCACAGCCTCCCTATCAGCGGTGAACGAAATCTTAAACGAATTTAGGAAAAGCAACTCTAACTACTTTGGCTCTTTTGACACCAAAAGAGTGAGTCTGAAGAATAAACGAGTTTTTGATGACGCCAAGCTCACGGATCACCACGCCCTCATTCCACTTAAACATGCCTTTCTAACGGGTGACTCAAAAAAACTCTTCGATTTAGTTGTTAAAAGGTTTGTTGCCGTTTTTTCTGAAAACTTCGTATACGAAGACACAAATGTAGTCTGTTCGATTAATAAACATAAGTTTAAATCTACGGGCGTGAGAATTATTTCAAAAGGCTGGAAAGCCTTGGAGGGGCAAAGCCAAGAACAATTCCTACCACCGCTCAGCGAAAAGGAAGTCGGGAAAATTGAGTCTCTCAAGGTTGAAAAAAAAATGACCAGACCTCCATTTGAATACACCGAAGCTTCCTTGCTTCAGGACATGATCAATCCTTCTCGCTTAGTGGAAGACAAAGCCTACAAAAAGGCTTTCCGTGGAGACGTAGGACTGGGAACTCAAGCAACTCGAGCGCAAATTATCGAAACCCTGTTAAACCGGGGTTATGTGGAAAGAAAAGCGAAAAATTTAATAGCGTTACCCAAAGGGCAGTTTCTCATTAAAAATTTGTTGGCCATGAAACGCTCCAAGTCCATTGCGTGTCCGGAAGAAACGGCAAAATGGGAATTAGAACTCGATGACATTGCCCGCGGAGAGGGTAGCCCAAGAAATTTCATGATCAACATGAGAGCCTTCATTGTAGAATGTGCAGACGAATGGAAGGAAGCTTCGCTCTCATTTGCTCCCGCGCGAGGAAGTGATGAGAAAGCCGGCAATTCCTACGGCAAGTGTCCTCTTTGCAAATCTAACGTCGTAGAATCTCCCAAAAGCTATTCTTGTCAAAGGTGGCGTGAAGGCTGCCAGTTTAAGATATGGAAAAAAATAGCCGGCAAAAGGATCTCTCTTACTCAGGTTAAAAAGATTCTCGAAAGCGGAAAAAGCGACCTTTTAAAGGGCTTTAAGTCTAAAGCCGGCAAGAAATTTGATGCAGGCTTAGAAATTAAAAATGACGGCGTGGGCTTTGTGTTTGAAAAAGAACAGGAAAAAGCCAATGTTGCCGTGCGAAGTGATTAAATTTTAGAGTCCATTATAGATCTTCAATCAAAAGCGGAGACGATCCCCAAATTGACGGAGTGTTGCTGGAGGAGTCAGTCCTCTGAAGACAGAAACGCCGCCATGCGTGGCCTTCGAGACGTTGTTTCCAACGTCAGAAGCCGACACGCAGGCTCTGGCAAGACAATGCTCATTGTTGGGCATTCGATGTCGGGAGCCAGATTCATACAAATGCTAGCAAACCAGATCCCCGATGGACGAGTTCAGTTGATCAACGCAAAACCGATCGACCTTATAGAAGGTGATCCGGGCGTATTTTTAAGAGAATAATTATTCGTTTCTCAGTTCAGCTGTGAAATATTTATCTTTCCACTTCACAGCGTTGCCCACTTCCCGAGACCTGGAAAGGTAGAGCCAATAATTCTTCTTTTCAGTTTTGTCGTAAAAAATAATATATGGAACATCTTCATCGAGATGCACCGACACTGCCTCTAGCCCTGACATTGCAAGTTTTGCTTGCGGATTCTCTTTGTCCTCCGGCGGTGCAGGTTTTGAAAGAAAATCGAGAACAGCCTGATTCCCAATTTTACCGTTCTCTTGTAGTTTATTGAGAACGTAAAGAGACATCTCAACCGCCTTCTTTTCTTTAGACTCTTTTGTTATAGGTATGATTAGCCTGAAGGGTTCCGCTGCTTCCGGTTGATTGGAGCGACTAGTGCCAATTTCGTGCACAGCCTTAGCTTGTATGCCAAAGGAAGATAAAACTAAAATGAACGAAGTCACTTTTAACAAAATTCTCATACTTTATATAATACACGAATTTAGAGCTTTATAAGTTAAGTTTTAGTTAAGACCTAGAATGAGCAGTCTCTTATATCTCAATAAAAATCAATGCTTTAGGTTCTAAAGACCTAAGTTTTTGAAAAGAGTTTAACCGCTGTGCTAGGGTCGCGACCGCAACCTCGCTGAGAGGGTTCAAAGGAGTTAAATATGATCAAACTATTTTTCGGAGCTTTACTACTGCTTTCCCTTTCTTCACATGCCGAAGTTCGGCTTCCTTTGGAATGCAGTTACCAAAGTGGTCCTTCTGGATTTAAAGACTTAGTCATTGTTTTCAAAAACACCTCAAAGCAAAACGAAGTTGAAGTAATTTCTGAAAAAATTAACGACAGCAAATCAAGAGAATCAAAAACCTACACCGCAAAGCAATTGGACCAAGACGCTTTTTCAGTAAAAGGTAAAACCAAATACTTCGGTTTAAATTATGCTTTTGAATATAAAGTCACCAAAGATCAGGCTGTTTTAACCATGATGAACGGCAGACTAAAAGTCGTCTATAAATGTCGCCCTATTTAATTGGGTCTTAATTTCTCATTTAGTTCGACCTAACATTGTGCAGAGAATTATCTGAACTTCAGACAACTCTCTGCACAATGTTCCAATGAACCACTACTCCATTTCTCAAGTAGCTTCACTTGCCATATTATGCCCAATCCATGATTTTTGATTAAGTAATAAACTCAACTGCCGAAGAGTTTTGGGAGGGGAAATAATTATGATTATGAGATTAGTGGCGACCACATTTTTTTTACTTTGTTTAATGTGCACAGAAGTTTTTGCGGGAGGAGGTCGGCTTCCAACCCCTACACCACCCACAAATCCACGACCACCGACAGACCCTCAACCTCCTTCTGAACCCCCACACGTTTTCAGAAGTCCAAAGAGCGACGCAGCTGTCTTCTATGTGAAGAACAATTTCACTCTCCGTACCGAAAGCAACTTAAAGACTGCGGTTTCCAGGTTGAAGGGCTCTAAATATTCTTACAATAAATCAAAAGACGTCTATACCTGGGATCTAAACGGTGGAATCCTTGATGGGAAGAATCAAAGTGGGGACGGTGGTCAGGATGAGGATCAAGAACCTCTCATACGAGTAAGAATACCATTGGTCATTAAAAATGGCTTTATACGAAACAACAAAGACGCAGTTTACTTTTATGTGCCTGACAGTGGAGTCGAAAGGATTACATGGTTGAACGTGGGAGAAGATGCAGTAGGAACTTCAAAAGGTGCCTATAACTTTCGAGCTATTGATTGCGAAGCGATCAATAGCAGACGAACTGCCGATAAAAGCTTCCAGTTTAACGAAGCTAAAGGACTGGTCGTAGAAGACAATGTTATCAAAGGGGGGATCACCGGAATGAGAATTGGCGACTCCAAGATTAACTCAGTCTCCGACAGGGCCTACGTTAGAAACAACAAGTTCATTGATGTAGACACTGCCCACAATCTCTCTAGCATTACGGTGGAAGAGACTGGTCCCTCAAAATACATCAATGTCCGGCTTCGTTGGAAGCATTCAAATGGCTCTAAGCTAATTGAATACCATGAAGACTAATGCAGAAAGGCTAGGAAAGGGTTTCTGCAGACTCAAGCTTGGCAAGAGTCTCTTTCATTTTCTCTAATGCCCTGGTTTTGTCTCTAAAAATATGATCCGCGATTCTTTGATCTAAGTTAAGTTGAATTGGAAAGTCTAAACTAACGATGTAAGGTGGAAACGCCTCAAACTCAATCTGGCCCTCAGAAACAAGCGCATTAAAAGCAGGTTGATCATAAAACTTGCCCTTGCGGGGCCAACTATCTCTCATTTTCTTCCACTTCATTAAAACAGAGGGAAGAAGCTTAGTATCAACCAGAAAAACGCCAGTATTGATACAGGGAGAAAAATAGGCGCTCAAAGGTATTTCATATCCACCGAGACCTCCGAGCGCAGACACAGCAGCCATACTTTTGTATGGATACTCTATGTGCCCTACAAACGTGTTTTTTCTAAAATATTGAAAAAGCGTAGAAATGTCGCTTCTCACAACAATGTCAGTGTCTAAGTAAAGAAGAACATCATAAAGATTAGCATCAATGAATTCATGAAGACAAAACTTCAATTCTTTTGCATTTGTGTATTTAGTGCTGTCGAAAACGACCTCTGTCACATCTAAAGAGGCAAGCTTAGTTTGGAGGATGTCCGTAATCTAGGTGAAGTTTGACATTTGAGCTCCGGATTCTAAAGTAAATTTAACTATTTATTTAACGAAGAAGGGAACTCAAATGCCGATGAAAATCATC
>Ga0210043_1001078_pt1 | contig 25254 bp, 31 predicted proteins | sample CryGeymet201501t_FD_183990 | JGI IMG/M metagenome (GOLD analysis project Ga0210043, IMG submission 183990) | Groundwater microbial communities from Crystal Geyser aquifers in Utah, USA - Crystal Geyser metaG 2015-01t (SPAdes) (version 2) | ecosystem: Environmental > Aquatic > Deep subsurface >... | reverse complement strand
ACTCTTTGCATAGAAAGGGTAAGCGCCGCCGCTGTGGCGAGGAGCGGTGGCAGTCCTCGGCGAGCGTCGCGACTCACGCCGGCGCCGCGCTGGCTACGCCCGTGGCGCGACGGGAGCTCGGCGCATGAGCATGGCCCCCCGGCGGCCCACGAAGCTGACCGCGAAGGTGCGGTCGGGGATCGTCGAGGCGGTCGGGTTGGGCGCGTCGCTATGCACGGCAGCGGCGGCGGTGGGCGTCGGGTCCTCGACCCTCTATCGCTGGATCAAGCGCGGACAACGAGCCGAACGCGGCGACGCGATCTACATCAAGTTCCTCGACGCCGTCGCTGAGGCATCGGCGAAGGCTGAATTGGCCGACCTGGCCACGATCAGGCGAGCGGCCGACGGCGGCGATTGGCGAGCCGCGGCGTGGCGTCTCAAGCACACGAACCCGGAGCGGTACGGAGGAGCGCAGCCGGCGCCGGTGGTTGCGCCGTCGGCCGCGGCGCCCGATCTCGCGCCGTCGACTGCGAGCCCCTCCGCGCCCGTCGTCCGGCTCTACCAGGTGAAGAAGAATGCGTGAGGCCGTCACCGGAGACGGCCTCACGCAACGCGAGCGCCGCTACGTCGAGGGGCGTAGCCGCGGGATGAACGGCATCGCTGCGGTGACGTACGCTGGCTACACGGGCAGTGAGAACACGCTGCACGTGCGCGCGGCGAAGCTGAAGAAGCACCCGAAGATCATCGCCGCGTTGGAGCGAACGGCGGCGGGGGAGGGGTTGGCTGATTCGGTTGAGCTGCCGGCCCCGCAACCCGGCCCGCAAACTGCGCTCGCCGACTGCGTCGCCGACCTCGCGATCTTTGGCGGCGCGGCCGGAGGAGGGAAGAGCTGGGGTTTGCTGTTCGAGCCGGTGAAGTGGGCGACGTGGACTGATGGGCAATGGTGCCTGCCGGGCGCATTTCGTGGCGTGATCTTTCGTCGGACCAATCCCGAGCTCGTGGGCGGCGGCGGGCTGTGGGACGAATCGCAGACCCTGTACCGCCCGCTCGGCGCGAAGCCGCGGCGCTCGCCATCCCCCGACTGGATCTTCCCGGGGCACAACGGGATCGATGCGCGGATCGAGCTCCGGCATCTGGCCACCGAGACCGACATCAACGCTCACCAGGGGAGACAGTACGCGTATGTCGGTTTCGACGAGTTGACCCACTTCACGGAGCGCCAGTTCTGGTACCTCGTGAGTCGGCTCCGAACACTCTGTGGCATTCGTCCGTATCTGCGCGCGAGCTGCAACCCGGATCCGGATTCGTTCGTGAAAGACCTCATCGGCTGGTGGCTCGACAAGCAGGGCTATCCGATCCTGGAGCGCTCGGGCGTCCTGCGGTGGTTCGTTCGCGAGGAGGAGGTGCTGCGCTGGTACGACAGCGAGGAGGAGGCTCGCGCGGCGCATCCAGACGGCGAGCCGATGAGCCTCACTTTCATCGCGAGCCGGTTGTCGGACAACCAGGTCCTTGTGAAAGCGGACCCCGGTTATCGAGCCAGACTCATGGCGATGACTCGCGTGGACCGGGCGAGGCTTCTGGGCGACGAGACGCGCGGCGGCAACTGGAACACCCGCTCGGCCGCAGGGATGGTGTTCCGTCGAGAGGAAGTCAAACTGACCGATGAGCCGCCGCCTTTCCCCGTGGTCGCTACGGTCAGATTCTGGGACAAGGGCGCGAGCGAGGTGAGCGTAAAATACCCAAACCCCGATTGGACGCGCGGAGTCCGCGTCTCGCTGTGTGAGGGAATGCGTCTGTGGATCGACGATGTCGTGTCGACGCGGAGTCGTGGGGTCGACGTACTCGGCATCATGCGCGCGACGGCCGAACTCGACACGGTGCTTGTGACGGTCGGGACTTGGCAGGACTCGGGCGGGGCTGGGGCAACGGACGTGAACGTCTCCGCGGCGGCCCTCGCCGGATTCCCGCTTGAGGTAATCGGGAGCCACACGTCGGACACGACGGGCATCTCGGGCACGCACAAGAGCAGCGCGGCGAAACGGGCATTCGCGAGCGCGTGGGCGCCCTGGGTCAAGCGGGGCGACGTCTACGTGAAACGCGGGCAGCCGTGGACGAACGATCTGCTTGCCGAGCTCGACGGGTTCCCGGACGCGCGCTTCGACGACATTGTCGACGCGATCTCGGGTGCCTTCCAGGTGCTGGTCGGGGGCGGGTTCGGTTGGTTCGAGACGATCAAAGCGGGCGCCGCGGCGGCGCGCGAGACGAGGAAACGATGATGGGAAAGCACTGGCTCACAACGATCAAGACCGACGCGGCGCAGCTGATCGCGGGCTGGTACAACCCGCTCACGGGCCAGGGCGATCCGTCGAAGGACAAGAGCGCCGCGGCGAGCTTCGAGCGCGGCATCCTGATCAACGAGCGGGACCTCGCCTCGCTCTTCACGTGGAACCCGCTGGCACGAGCGATCTGCCTCGCGCTGCCGGAGTGGGGCCTGCGCAACGGGTGGGATCTGACCACGGGCGGCGATGCCGTGTCGAGCCAGTCGCTCGAGACCGCGATCCGCAAGCGCTACGTCGAGCTCGGCGCCCACGAGGTGATGCTGCGCGCCGCGGTCTGGGGGCAGACGTTCGGGGGCGGGCTGGTGCTCGTCGGCGCGAACGATGGTCGGCTGACCGAGGAGCCTCTCGACGAGGGGAATATCCAGTCGATCGACTGGTTCCGCGTCGTGCCCCGATCCCGGGCACTCGTCCACGCGGTCTACTCCGCACCCGCGAAGGCGGATTTCGGGGAGGCCGCGATTTACAAGGTGCGCGAGTCGGGCGCCAACGGAGAATGGGTCGACAGCCTGATCCATGAGAGCCGCGTCATCCGGTGGCCGGGGCCGATCACCGACGACGACATTCGGTTGGGCAACAAGCGCTGGGACCAGTCGATCCTCGACGTCGTCGTCGGCGCGCTGCGCGCGCACGACGGCATGTGGGGCGACGTTGGCGCGATGACCAAGGACGGCTCGCAGGGTGTCTGGATGATCCAGGGACTTGCTAAAGCCGCGGCGACGGGGCTCGGCCAGCACATCCAGGACCGCTTCGACCTCGCCTCGATTGCGCGGTCCGTGTTCGGTGTCCTCCTGTTGGACGCCGACAAGGAAGACTTCAAGTACGTCGAGCGCGGCTACGCCGGGATCTCCGACCTGCTGGGCCAGAGCGCGGTCCGCACCGCGGGCGCGGCGCAGATCCCGGCGACGGTGCTCATGGGCCAGTCGCCGGCGGGCCTCAACGCGACCGGCGAGAGTGATCTCGAACTCTGGTACGCGCGCATCTGGGCTTGGGACACCGGCGTCGCGGCGAGCCGGATCGAGCGGCTCGTGCGCTTGCTCCTGCTGGCGAAGGACGGCCCGACGCAAGGGAAGGAACCGGAGCGCTGGGCGGTGGCGCTGCGCGATCCGCGGCGGCTCAGCCCGATGAAGCAGCACGAGATCCGCGCGCGCCAGGCGCAGACCGACGTGGCCTACATCACGGGCAAGGTACTGACGCCCGAAGAGGTCGCGATCAACCGCTTCTCGGCGGACGGCTGGTCCGACCTGACGCAGATCGACCTCGGCTGGCGCCGCGACTTCCTTGCCTTCGCCAAGGAGGAGATCGGCACGCACCCCAATGAGATCTTCGGCGGTGCGCTCGAGCGCTGGCTGGCGCTGGCGCCTGCAGGCGTACAGGACCCGTCCGCGTCGGGGGCCGCGATCATCAAAGCGCCCTCGGGCGCCGAGGCACCGCAGGACATCAACAAGCGAGCGACCGACGCGCACGATCGCGTCGTCCGCGCGCGGAGCCTCGAGCAGGGTCGCGCCCGTGCCGATGCGGCGGGGCTCCGGTTCGACGCGCACGACGGCGTCGCCGTCATGGTCCGGGTGCCGCCGGCGCTCGCCGCGCTGCTCGCGCTCGAGGGCGGGGAGCCGCCGGACTCGCTCCACATCACGCTCGCCTACCTGGGCAAGCTCGGGCCCGAGGTGCTAGCGGCCGACGTCGAGCGCGTGGCTCGCGCCGTGCGCGACGTCGCGGCCACGATCCATCCGCTGGCTGGGATCATCGGCGGCCTCGGTCGGTTCCCGGCGAGCTCAACGAGCAACGACCTCGACGTGCTCGTCGCCCTGGTCGACGTCCCCGAGCTCGGCGTGCTGCGCGCCGAGCTGGTCCAGGTCCTCGACGCGCTCGGCGTCCCGGCTCGGAAGGACCACGACTTCACCGCGCACGTCACGTTGGCCTACCTGGCGCCGGGGGCGCCGCTCCCGATCCAGTCGATCGCGCCGCGGCCGTTCGGGATCACGGAGCTCGAGCTGTGGATCGGCGACGTGCGGAAGATCTACCCGCTCGGGTCCGAGGGGGGAGCCTTCTGATGAGCGGCCGCGGCGGCGGGGCCCCGCCGGCCCTCGTGGCGTTTTTCTACCTGCTCGGACGCGACGCGTGCTGAAGGTCCTGCTCGCGGTCACCAGCTACCCCTCGGCGTCGCCCGATCGTCGCCGGCTGTTCGCGGAGTTCGGCGCCCCGTCGATTCGCGGCGCCGCCGACGTGGCGGGGCAAACGACGATCCGCGTCTACGGCGGCGCGGAGCACGTGTGCGTGAAGCGCCAGCGCGCGCTCGACGAAGCACTCCGTGAGGGGTTCCGGTGGGTCTTTTGTTGCGACGACGACATCGTGCTCGCATCGACGGCCATCGCCCGCCTGCGCCGCGTGGCCAGCGGACCGGCCACGGCGATCGTGTACTGCGACTATGTCGGCATCTGCCTGCCCGGCGGCGAGCACCCGAAGGGGCCCGTGTTCGTGCAGCGCAGCGTGCCATGGAGCCGCGCCACGCTTCGCCGCCGCAACCTCGTCTCCACGATGAGCCTCTTCGACGTGCGCCAGCTCGCGCGCGCTGGCGTGCGATGGGACCCGGGGCTGGCGCGATTCCAGGACTGGGACCTCGCGCTGCAGTCGGCGGAGGCGGGCCTGGCCGGCGTGCACGTGCCCGAGTCGCTGTTCCATGCGTTCTACTCGGCGCCGGGCATCACCGCCCGGGTGCCGTACGCCCGCGCGATCGCGGCGCTGCGCGCGAAGCACCCCGAGGTGAAGGGATGATCGCGAAGCACGTCCTCGAGCGCATCGATCCCACGTGCCGTCACCCCGAGATCGACGGGTGGGAGCGCCAGGTCCGCCTCCATGTCGAGCGCTACGACTTCGCGGCCCGGATGCTCAACGACGGCCGCGCGCTCGATGCGGGGTGCGGGGCCGGCTACGGCACCGACATGCTCCGCGCTCGCGGGCCCGCCATCGGCATGGACATCGATGTCGCCACCGCCGCCGCGGCCGCGGCGCAGCACCCGAACTCGCTCTTCCTGATCGGCGACCTCGAGCGGCCGTTGCCGCTGGCGCCCGGGTTCCCCGCCGTGGTCTGCCTCGAGGCGATCGAGCATCTGCGCGGACCCGAGTTCGCGCTCGCCAACCTCCGCGCGCTGATCGCGCCGTCGCCGGGCCGTCTCGTGATCTCGGTGCCGCTTCACGAGCAGCTCGGCGACAACCCCTACCACCTGCGGCTGTGGGATGACGCCGCGTCGTTCCGTGCCTGGGTCGAGGCACAGGGCTTCCACTACATCGGCAGAAGCTTCGAGCAGGCCGACAACTGGACCGGCGTGTTCAGCGCCCGGAGGGATCCATGAGCGACGACAGCGACGTTGACTGGGAGCGCTGGCGCGAAACGTTCGATTCAGGGATCACCGCGGGCTACGTGTCGACCCAGGGCAGGCGTGCGATGGTCGACGAGGGTCGCCTGATGGTCCGCCGCTGGCGGGACGCGGGGCTCTTCACCGACGGCGCCTCGGTCCTCGACATGGGCTGCGGTAACGGCCGCGCCGCGGTGGGCTTCTTGGCCTTCGATGTCGAGTACCACGGCGTCGACATCATCGCCGAGGCGGTGGCGTTCTGCCGCCGCGCCTTCGGTGAGGTCGATGGGTATCGGTTCGACCACCTCGACGTCAGCAACGCTTTCTATAATCCGAACGCTCCTCTCCACGCGGAGGCGGTCGACTTCCCGCGGGACACCGCATCGGTCGATCTCCTGATCATGTCGAGCGTGCTCACGCACGTGCACTCGTTGGCCGTCATCGAGCGGTATCTCGCCGAGTCGCGGCGCGTCGTTCGCGCGGGGGGGCATGCGTTTGTCAGCTTCTTTCGCTCGCCGCCGAACAAGGTGTCGATCGATGAAGCGCGCGCCGTCTACCCGGAGACGCAGGTCTGTCGGGCGCTCCGCGAGAGTGGCTGGGCCATCGAGCGAGAGTCCGGCGGCACCACGACGCGCTGGACGGACTCCTGGGATCTCGTGCTGGGGCCCCGAGCGTGACGACGGTCGACATCATCATCCCGCAGTGGAACCAGCGCGCCAAGACGGTGACGTGCGTGCGATCGATCGCGCGGCACGCGCCGGGGGTCCGGATCCTCCTCGTCGACAACGGCAGCGAGCCGGCGGCGCGCGTCGACGCGGAGCTGCGGACCGGCGACCTCATCCTCCGCAACCGGGAGAACCTCGGATTCGTCCGAGCTGTCAACCAGGGGCTCGAGGCGTCGAGCGCCGAGCTCGTCGTGATCCAGAACAACGACACCGAGATCTTCGACGACGTCTACGCGCGCATGCGCCGGATCCTCTCCCACGAGCCGAGCTTCGGGGCGCTCGGACCGGTGACGAGCGAGTGCGGGAGCTGGCAGGCCATCGACCGGATCGTCAACGTCTGGGCGAAGACCTCGCCGCGCGCGAAGCTCGTCAACGCGGCGGCGTCGCCGTCCTCGGCCCGAGCGCGCGACGTCGAACGCCTGCGCGAGGTCCAGCGCCGCACCGACCACGCGGAGCGCGCCGAGCTCGCGGCCGCTCGCTTCGCCGACCACGTCGAGCCGATCCGGGGGATGCTCGCGTTCTTCTGCGTCGCGCTCACGCGCCGCGCCATCAAGACGGTCGGGCTCCTCGATCCCGACTTCGGTCTCGGCTTCGGCGACGACGACGACTACTGCGATCGGCTCCACGGCGCCGGCTTCGGCGTCGGACTCGCGCCGGGATGCTACGTTCGCCACGACCATCGCGCGACCTTCCGCGAGCACTTCTCGGCGTTGGAAATCGCGCGCCTGCAGCGGCAGGCCATGGCGCTCCTCAGGCGGAAGCGGGCCGCTCGAACGAGGCGCTCATGACGGCGACGACGCTCGCCGCGATCGCGACGATCCCGGAGAGGACCAAGTTCCTTCCGCGCGTTCTCGAGTCGCTGCGTCCCCAGGTCGATCGGTTGTGCGTGTACCTCAACGGGCACGCCGAGGTTCCGGCCTGCGTGCTCGAGCTCGCCGACGAGCACGTGCTCTCACCGACGAACGACGGCGCCGAAGCGAAGGTGCACTGGGCCGATCGGCACGACGGGATCTACCTGTCCTGCGACGACGACTTCATCTATCGCAGTGAGCCCGCGTACGTCGCGACGATGGTGCACGCCGTCGAGCAATGGGAGGGCGCCGCGATCGTGACGGCGCACGGGCGCTCGTACCAGGGCAGGCCGCAACGCGTCGGCGACATCGTGCCGCGCTCGCAGGGGATCATCCACGCGCGCGTGCCCTCGGGCCGCTGGGTGAACCACCCGGGAACGGGAGTCTCGGCGTGGGATGCCCGACGCGTTCACGTGCCGACGTCCTGGCCCCGGCGCAACGCGGCCGACATGCAGCTCGCGGCGTGGGCGCAGCGCGCGCGCGTCCCGATCTGGCTCGTGCCGCACCGCGGCCGCTGGCTCGGGTCGCTTGCTTCGATCGACCCGAGGGGAATCTACATGACGGCGCGGGCGCGCGGGTTTCCGATTCGGACCGCAGTGCTGCAGGAACACGGGCGGACGCACGGCTGGGTCCTCTGGGCGGTCCAGTGGGGATCCGCCGAGGCGTCGATCGTGGAGCAAGCACTGAAGAGGAACCGAGAAGGGTGATGGACATGACGCTGGGGCAGGACGCCGTTGACGAGGGGCGGGAGAAACTCATCGACCGAGTCACCCTCCGTCTGGACGAGCCACTCCGAGTACGGATCGAGCGCGAGGTGAATCGCCGGAGCGCCCGCGCGGGTGTCGCGAAGTTGTCCGTGGCGGAGGTGGTTCGCGCGCTGATCGGCGAACGCCTCGACGCCATCGAGCACGGTTCCCCTCCATAGCGTCGGCGGACAAGCGCGCGATCTGCTGTCGCGGCGGGCCGATCGGGTCGTCGAGCGGGCCGGCTCAGCGCCCCAGATCGCCACCCACCCCCGCGCGCGCGATACACCAGCCCTCCGGAGCGCGCATCAGTTTTCGTGGCGGACAATGGCACCCAAGTCTGCCACGGAAGCGCTCGCCGCAGATGGGTCCCGTCGCTCATCGTCCGACTCGTGAGCGCAACAGCGCAGAGGACCTCCTCGAGTTCAGTGGCTCCCGTCGACGCCCCAAACGTCGACGGGAGCGGTGTTCGCGAGCGACCCTCGCTGCGACGCGTCGAGCGCTACGACTTCTCGGGCCGGCTCGGGAAGTTCGAGCGAACGCCGTCCGGCGGGCTGAGGATCCCTGGCTTTATCTCGCGGGTCGGCATCCAGGCGTACGTCGACGTCGCCGGCAAGACGACGCTTGAGTTCCGGCCGCCCGAGGAGGTTCTCGCCGAGGAGTCGTGGCGCAGTTTCGAAGGTGCGCCGCTGACGTGGCTCCACCCGCCCGACCTCGTCGATCCGACGAACTGGCGGGAGTACGTGATCGGCAGCGTCCGCAACGTGCGGCCTGACGGGAGTCGCATCGCGGCGGACTTCGTCGTCGAGGACGCCGCCGCGATCACGGCCATCGAGAACGACGAGATCGTCGAATCGTCGGCCGGCTACAAGGCCGACGAGGACCCGACGCCGGGCGAGTACGAGGGCCAGCCGTTCGACGTCGTGCAGCGGAACATCCGCGGCAATCACGTGGCGTTGGGGCCCGCGGGTTGGGGCCGAGCGGGGCCGAGCGTGTCTCTGCGGCTCGACGCCGCGCATCAAGTGATCGGCGCCCCGGCGTCGCGAGCAAAGAGGACTGACTCCATGACGACTCCGAAGACGGTCAAGGTCGACGGCATCCCCTACGAGGCGGGTTCCGACTCGCACCTGCAGGCGGTCGACAAGCTCCTCGCGCAGAAGGACGCGGCGCTCGCCGAGCAGAAGACGCGCTTCGACGCCGAGCTCGCGACGGCACGCAACGAGCACGGCGAGGCCAAGGGCACCGTCGCCGCGCTCGAGGCTCGCGCGACCAAGGCCGAGGCCCAGGTCGCCGAGGCGCAGAAGAAGCTCGACGCGGCGATGTCTCCGGAGGAGCTCGACAAGCGCGTCGCCGACCGGCTCGCTCTGATCGACCGCGCCCGCGGTGTGCTCGGCGCGTCGTTCGCCGGCAAGACCGACAAGGACGAGACGATGGCCGACGGCGACATCATGCGCGCCGTGCTCGACAAGGTCGGCCTCGACCTGGGCGACGACGGGAAGGACGACAGCGTCGTCCGCGGCGCGTTCCTCGCCGCCACGAAGGCGGGTGCCGACGCCGGCGAGAGCGGCGACGGCGAGGACACCGCCGAGGGCGGCGCGCCGAAGGGTGACGGCGGCGGCGTGCGCATCTCCAAGGCGGACGACGAGACGAAGGTCGCGCCGGCGACGTCGGTCCTCGAGCAGGTCCGGCGCGACAACGCGGAGTACTTGGCGACCTGCCACAAGGGGTTCGCGGTCACGGTCACGAAGAACTGAGGCTGACGCGGCGCGAGCCGCATCGAGACGTGAGGCGGCTCAACGCCGCTTGGAGAAACGACGATGGTCCAGACCAACTACCGCCTCAGCGAGCGCATCGGGCGCCACGGCGCCGCATTCGAGACCGAACCGCCCCGTTCCGTATCGGCCTACGCGTACGCCGCGATCCGTCCCGGCGACCTCGCGATCAAGCCGGCCGCGTTCGGCGGGCTCGACAAGGTCGTCCGGACGCTCAGCGCGCCGGCCGCGGCCGACGTCGACGCGATCATCGCGACGATCGGCTCCACCGCGGGGGAGCAGACCCTCTCGGGCGACGACCTCGACGGGATCATCGGCGCCGACCGCATCTTCCCGCCGCGGAACCTGACGATCACGTTCAACAGCCACGGCGACTGGGACGCAACGACCGGGATCGTGCGCGGTCTCGACGAGGCCGGGCGCCCGCAGGAGGAAGACATCGCGATCCCCAACGGGGGCAACGCGGTGGTCACGCTGAAGAAGTTCTTCTCGGCCGTGCTCTCGCTCTACATCCCGGCGCAGACCGGCACGAACGGAACCGCGACCCTCGGCACTGGCACGTCGCTCGGTCCGCTGACGGCGCTCGACGTCGCCGGCGTCGTGCGCTACCTCGCGCGTCAGCAGGTCGCCTCCGCGGATGCGGAGTTCGAGGCCGGCGACGTCCTCAACCTGATCACCGAGGGCCTCGTCGCGCTCGAGGTCGAGGCCGCGGTCAGCGGTGGCGAGCAGGTGTTCGTTCGTCTCGTCGCCGCCGGCGACGAAGTCGTCGGGACCTACCTCGGCAGCCGCGACGGCACCGCCGCGGCGCCGGACGCCGTTCCGGTCGTCGGTCTGCGGTTCGCCGCGGACAGCGTCACGGGCGCTGACGGCGTGATCCTCGCGCCCGTCCAGGTCGAGCTCTGATCTGAGTGCCGGCTCATCCGGCCCCATCCCCGATTCCGCACGCAGATTTCGCCTCCCCCTCCCGAGAGATAGACACGGAGCAACAGATGAAGCCCCTCAAGATCGCCCCCGAGCTCCTGAACGACCCGGAGGTTCGGGCTATCGCGCGGCGCCTGATCAACGACGCCGCGGTCCGGAGCATCGGCCAGGTGCGCCTCGACGGGCGCTGGGTCCGCATGGACGCCGACGTGGCGACCGCGTACGTCGCGCGCCAGCTCGAGCACGTCAAGGCGCAGACCTACGACGTGAAGAAGGCGGCGCTCAAGGCGCGCATCTTCTTGCCGGTCTCGTTCGAGGCCCACCCCGGCGCGCAGGTCATCAGCTACGACCAGTGGGACAGCTGGGGCGAGGCCGAGATCGCCGACAGCTACTCGAAGGACGCGCCGCGCGTCGACGTGGAGAAGAAGAACTTCCCGACGAAGGTCTTCGGGCTCCGCTCGAGCTACGGCTACGACATCCAGGATCTGCGCGCCGCGATGATGAGCGGGAGCAACATCGACGAGATCCGCGGCATGCAAGCGCGCCGGAGCATCGAAGCGAAGCTCGACAAGATCATGGCCCAGGGCGACGTCCGCATCGGCCGCACCGGATTCGTCAACGACGCCAACGTGCCGACGTTCGCTGGCACCGCGCCGTCGTGGTCGTTCGCGACGCCGGCGCAGACGATGTTCCGCGGTCTCAACGCGATCGCGGCGCAGGTCGTGACGCAGACGAACCAGGTCGAGTCGCCCAACTCGATCCTCTTCCCGACCGCCGCGTTCCAGATCGTGACGGGCAACACGTTCGGCACCGACAACCCGGAAACCATCCTCAGCGCGTGGCTCCGGAACAACCCCTACGGGGTGCGGTTCGCCGACCAGTGGACCGAGCTCGACGGCGCCGGCGCCGGCGACGCGGACCGGATCGTCTGCTACACGCGCGACAAGCGCGTCGCGGAGGTCGAGATCTCGCAGGACTACGAGGAGTTCCCGCCCGAGATGCGCGGCCTCGAGTTCCTGACGCAGTGCCACATGCGCACCGCGGGCACCGTGTTCCGCTACCCCAAGGCGGCGGTCTACGCCGACGGTACCTTCGACGTCACCGACTACGAGGTCGCCGCGAGCTGAGCCCCATGAAGCGCATCATCAGCGAACGACAGATGAGGATCGGCGCGCTCCTGCTGCGCGCCGGTGCTCCGAGCGAGCCGATGCCCGAGTCGCTCGCTCGGAGCCTCATCGCGTCGAGCAAGCTCGCCACCCTCTGGGCCGCCAAGGGCATGGTCCACGTCGTCGACGCGGACAGCCCCGAAGCGCGGATGGTCGTGGTCCAGGTCGGTGGACCTCGGCTCCCCGATCCGGTGGCGCGCATCGTCGAGCTCATCACGGAGTTCGAAGCGCTCGACGCCACCCTGGCGGACGAGCAGCGCGACGCGGTCGCGGCGATCCTGAAGGAGCGCACCGAAGCGGGCGCCCCTGGGCCCGTCGAGGACGGCGACACCGGCGACGCCGCTGAGGAGCCCGCCGGCGGGCTTCCGGAGTCTCCCGAGGAACCCGCCGCGACGATGGGGCCCGAGGGCGGTGAGCCCGGTGGGCTCGCCGTGGAGGCGCCCGCAGAGCCCCCCGCCCAAGACCCGTGGAACCTCGCCGGCCGAAGCGTCGGCGAGCTGCGCGAGCTCGCCCGCGAGCTCGAGCTCACCGAGAAGGTCAACATGCGTCTCGGCGAGGACAATCTTCGAGAGGCCCTCCGAGAAGCGATCGCGGCGGAGGGCTAAACGGTGGCAGCCACCGAGCTCCATACCCTCGCGAGCTTCCGGGCGCGCTTCCGCCATGCGCCCGAGGACGACGACTTCGTCCTCGAGGTGCTCGATGAAGCCGCGCAGCGGACGCCCCCCGATGTGTGGGGCGTCTACACACGTGCCGGGCACGGCTATCTCGCTGCGCACATCCTCGGAATGGAGCCGTACGGGCGCGATGCTCGGCTGCGGCGGAACGACTCGCAGACGTCGTACGGGTTGCTACGCGAGGACCTCGAGCGATCGATAGGCACGGCGATGGCGCCGCGCGTGACGGGGTCGACGTGAGCGTCACCGATCGAGACCGCGGTGCGCGACGGGTTACTCGGGCGATCGATCAGGTCGCCAAGGGGGCCACGGTCACGGTGGGGATCCACAGGGACCGAGGCCGGGAGATCCATCCCGGCAGCAGCGAGACCACGGTCGCCGGGGTCGCAGCGATCATCGAGTACGGGTCCGAATCGCAGCCCCAGCGGTCGTTCGTTCGCGCCGTCGCGGACGCGGCGCAGGGCGCCACAGAGCGCGCGCTGGCCAGGGCCGCGGAACGTCCGCTGCGCGGCACCGGCGACGCGCGCAGTTCGCTCGGCGCAGTGGGCGAGGACCTCGCCGCCCGCATGCGCGCCGCCGTCCCGAAGTGGACGGGAGCTACTGCGGAAGCGATCGAGGCACGCGTCAAGATCGGACGAGTGTCGTGAACGACTGGAGCACGTGGCAGACCACGATCCCGGCGCTCTTCGCGGGGCTCATGGGCATCCCATGCCACTGGGCCGACCAGCCGCGGCAGATGGTCATGGGAGCTCGCGCGCAGATCGACATCATCGCGACGCCGGCGTTCGGGGTCGACGATCGGTTGCGCACCGAGGACCTCGACACGGGGGAGCTCACCGAGTCGGCGGTGGGTCAGCGCGAGATGGTGCTGCAGGTCAGCGTGTGGAACGCGTCGCAGTCGCTCGCCACGGCGGCACGCCAGTACGTCGAGCGGCTGCGGACGCGAATGCACTTCGAATCCACACAGGTGGCGCTCAAGGCGCTCGAACTGTCCTTCCGCCGGTGCGAGGCCCCCGTCGATCTCGACGGCGAGGAAGATGGGCGAACCGTCTCGCGGTGCGCGATGGACGTGCGGCTCGGCTACGCGTGGCGGGAGACCGACGCGGAGAACCCGGGCACCTGGATCGAAACGGGGCGCATCACCGCGAACACCATCACCGATGTCGACGATACGGATCTCCCCGACGCGCTGCAGATCGACATCAACCCCCCGGAGAGCTGAGCCATGGGCACGAACCTCGACCGCTTCGTCCGCTCCACCATCACCCGCGCCACACGGACGGTGTCGCGTCGTGGCTTCGGCACCGCGATGCTCGTCGCCTATCACACCGCGTTCCTCGATCTCGTGCGCGAGTACTCCGCGGCCGACGAGATGCTCGACGACGGCTTCGACGCCGAGCACCCGCTCTACAAGGCGGGCCGCGCGCTGAAGTCTCAGGACCCGTGCCCGGCGACCTTCAAGGTCGGCCGCCGCGCCGGGGCCCCGGCGCAGACCCTCCGCTTCACGCCGAGCACGCCCGTGGAGACCGAGGTCTTCTCGATCACGATCGGAGGCATCGTTTTCGAGATCGCGGCGGGGGCCGGAGACGCCGAGGCCGATGTGCTCGACGACCTGGTCGCGCTCATCAACCCCGACGTCGACGCGATCATCGCGACGATCGGTTCCACCGCGGGGGTCCAGACCCTCGACGACACCGACCTCGACGGCGTCATCGGGGGGGACACGATGTCGCCGCCGCGCAACCTCGTGTTCACGCACGACGGAAACGCGTACTGGGACGCGACGACCGGGATCGTGACGGGGCTCGACGCGAGCGGTCGCACAATCACCGAGTCGTTCGCAATCCCGAACGGGCTCGGCGCCGGCGCGCAGACCGTGACGCTGACGCGGCTCTTCGCGTCGGTGATCAGCCTCGACATCCCGGCGCAGACGGGTGTCGGCGGCAGCGCCACGCTGGGCTACGGCAACCGCTTCGACGCGACTGGTCGGATCCAGGTCACGGCGACCGACGGTGCCACGTACGTCGACCTCGCCGCGGACACCGATGGCGACTGGTACAGCTACCTCGCGAGTTCGAACTTCACGATCGACGATCAGACCGCGGAGCCGACGATCACGCTCGCCGAGGACCTCGCCGCGATCAAGGCGGCCGACGCCGACTTCTTTGGGCTCGCCGTCGTCGATGCGCAGAGCGCGGCGCAGCTCGACGCCGTCGCGGCCTGGACCGAGGCCGAGGCGCTGATCTACGTCGGGCACTCCGCGGACAGCGATGTCGAAGACGACGTCGAGACGGACATCGCGTCGACGCTCGTCGACGCGGGCTACCTCCAGACCAAGCTCTTCTACTCGCGGATCAACCACGGGCGGTTCCCCGACGCCGCGCTCCTGGGCCGGATGCTACCGTTCACGATCGGATCGGCGCATTGGGAGTACAAGGACCTCGCCGGCATCCTGGCCGACGACCTGTCCGAGACGGTCATCACCCGCCTGACGGGGTCGGCGCAGTCACCGACCGACAGCAAGCGGTGCCTGGTCTATCTCGAGGCGGTGCCGACGGGGACCAACGTCGGGACGAACATCACCTGGGGCGGCCTGACCTCGGGCGGCGAGTGGATCGACATCATCCAGCTGATCTTCCTGACGCACTCGCGCCTCCAGGAGGTTGCGTTCAACCTCCAGCTCGCGTCGCCGAAGATCCCGTTCACCGCGGGCGGCATCGACCAGTTCAAGGGCAAGGTCGAACTCGCCCTCGATCGACTCGCGGCGCCTCCGTACAACGGATACGACCCGACCTCGATCGTCGTCGAAGCCACCGCTCTCGAGGACACGACCGAGGCCGATCGCCAGGCGCGCTACTACGACGGCATCTCCTGGGGAGCGCGCGTTCAGGGGGCGATCCGCGCCGTGAACATCGGAGGAAAGGTCACGCCATGAGCGAAGCTGCCGCGTACGCGTACTCGCCCCTGCAGGTCACCTTGTCGATCGCCGACATCCTGATCGATGGGGGCTACGGCGAAGACGAATTCCTGAACATCGAGAAACAGGAAGACGACACCACCGATGTTGTGGGGGTCGGGGGCGACGTCGCGATCAGCGTGATCCACGACAACCGAGCCACGGTGAAGATCACGCTGCTCGCCTCGAGCCCGCAGAACGGGAAGTTGAGTGCGCTGCGGGCTGTCGGGCGCACAACGCCGATCGGCGTCGCGGTCGGCGAGTTCTACGTCGCGGACCGACTCAGCCGCGGAACGATCCACAAGGCGCGGCACTGCTGGATTCAGAAACCGCCGACGGTGACCTACGCGCGCGGCAACGGGGAGCGCGTCTGGACGGTCCGGCTCGCCGACCTCGTGACCTACGACGCCGGCAACATCGAGCTCTAGCGAAGAAGGGGTTTCGGAATGGGGGAAGACGAACGCGCGCCGATCGAGGTCGAGCTGGTCGGACGCCAGTTCAAGCTCATCTGCAAGCCGTGGCCGCACAAGGTCGCGCGCCGCTGGCTCGTGCGCCTGACGAAGCGGGTACTGAGCGCGGTGGCGCAGAGCGGGACCGACGAGATCAACGGGCTCGCGCTCATCGACGGCTTCGACGAGGCGACGCTCGAGGCGTTCCTGGACGACTGCGAGTCGCACACCGAGGCGCAGTCGGAGGACGGCAAGGGCGTAAAGTTTTCGACGCTCACGCCGCTCTTGACGGGGCGGATGGACGTGATGCTGAAGATCGCGCGCGAGCACGCGGAGGTTCAGTTCGCCCCTTTTTTCGCTTCGCTCGGGAGCGCGCTCGTCGACCTCCGCGAGCAGCAGGCGGAGGAGGCGACCGAGGGGAAGGGAGAACCGTCCGGCTGACGATCCCGGACGGTATCGACTGGTGGGCACATCGCATCGCAGCATCGCACCGCTACTCCGTGGGTCTCGCCGAGATCTACGAGCGGTGGACCATGCGCGACGTGCTCGACGCGCATCTGGTGCTCGATGCGTACGAGGCGGCCGAGCTCGAGGCCAGCAAGCCGCACGGCGGGAAGGCCTGGTGAGCCGTGGCTGCAACGCGCGCTACGTGAAGAAGCATGGAGGCCACGATGGCTCTCCGTGAAATCCTCGCCGACCTGCGCGTACGCGTCACCGGCGCGGACCAGCTCCGGCGGGTCAACACCGGCGTCGGCTCCGCGGTCGGCGGACTCCGCAGCGCTGGGCGCATGCTGGGAGGGATCGGCGCCGCGATCACGAGCGCGCTCGCGGTGCGCCGACTCATCGACTTCACCAGCGAGACGATCCGCACGGGGGATGAGATCGGCAAGACGGCCCGACGGATCGGTTTGGCGGCATCCGAGCTGCAGGGATGGCGCTTCGCCGCGCAGCGCAGCGGCATCGAAACGGCCGCGCTCGACCAGAGCTTTAGTCGCCTCGCACGTGCCGCGTTCGAGGCCTCGGAAGGCGGCAGGACGCAGCGCGACACCTTCCGCGAGCTCGGCGTCGAGTACCGGAGGGCGGACGGCTCGCTCAAGTCGCAATCCGATCTGATGCTCGAGGTCGGCGACGCGCTCGGCCGCATGACCGATCGGACCGCCGCGACGGGCATGGCGCAACGCCTGCTGGGCCGCGGCGGGGCCCAGCTGCTCACGCTCTTCGACGCGCAGCGGGGCGGCATCGAGGCACTGATCGCGGAGCACGCGCGGCTCGGCGGAGGGATCTCCGATGACGTGGTCGCCGCCTCCGAGGAGGCGGCGGATGCAATGGCTGACTGGGAGGTCACGACGACGTCGCTCATGTCCGTCTTCGTCGGCAGCTTCCTCCCCGCGCTCACTCGGGCGCTCGGGTACCTGACGGAGTGGTCGGCGACGATCGGCGCCGCCCTGCGCCGGTCCCACGTCCTGCAGATCGTCCTGGGCGCGCTGGCCGTGCTGATCGGTCTCGTCGCGACCTCGATCCTCGTCGCGATGAGCCCGGTCCTCATCCCCCTCGCGGCGCTGATCCTCATCGTCGATGACCTGATCTCGCTCTTCACCGGGGGCCGCTCCGTGATCGGCGACTTCCTCGACGAGCTCTTCGGAGTGGGTTCGGCGCAGGCCGTGGTCGAGAATCTCACCGCGGCATGGGAGTGGTTCGTCGAGGTCCTTCGTGACGCGGGGCGGCTCCTCGGCCTCGTGAACGACGCTTCGCCGCCGCAGTCCCGCGAGGCTCGGGAGCGGCAACGCAACGCCGGCAAAGCCGAGACGACCCCGGACGGGGCGGAGGCTCGCGGGCGGGGCCGCGTCCGAGTGCGGGCGGCGACGGACGCCGCCACAGAGGCACGCGGAGCCCGCGTCCAGGCGCTGCGCGAGCAGATCGGCGGCGTCTCCGCGTCGGCGTTCCGGGGTGGCCCCACGGTGCCGGCGAGCGCGATCGGGGGCGGGAGCTCGCGCACCGAGGTCAACCAACGGTTCGACGTTTCGCGGATCAACGTAACGGTGAACGCGGCGCAGGATCCCGACGCCACCGCACAAGCGGTCGGCGGGCAGATCGGAGACCAAATCCAGCGCGCCCTGGGTCGCGCCGCGACGCAGCTGCCGCAGGCCCGCCGGCCCCGGAGGGCGACCTGATGGCGGCCGCCGACATCGTCTTCGAGTTGCCGAGCGGCGAGCTCCTCGCCGTCCTCGCGGACGTCGTGGTCAGCGAGACGCACCGGATGAGCGGCATCGCCACCGAGCAGGAGGTGGAGCGCGGCGTCGCTATCGCGGATCACTACCGGGCCGACCGCGACTCGCTCGCGCTCGAGGTCGTGTTCAGCGACTCGCCGCTGGACGCGCTCGAGGGGCGCGATGGCGAGTTCTGGTTCGGCGTCGAGGGCGACGTGCGGAGCCTCGAGCTCGAGCTCCCCGATCGGCTGGTCACGACGGCGCTCGCCACCGGGCGCTCCCCGGCGAAGGGCGTTCAGACCGCGACCGAGGGGACGCCGAACATCCGCGCTTCCGCCTTCCAGGTCGACGGCGACGAGCCGCTCTCCCGCACGGTCGATAGCTGGGCGCAGCTCCTCGCCGCGAGGGGCAATGCCTACCTCGCGACGGTGACGACGCGGCTCCGGACGTACGAGGACATGGTGCTCTTGAGCGCGGAGACGACGCGCACGGCGAGGGACGGGACGTGGATCATCTGCCAGCTCGAGTTTGCGCAGATCACGCAGGTCGCCACCGAGCTCGTCGACGTGCCGGAGACGGCGCCGCGCAACCGGCGCGGCCAAAACCAGGGCGATCAGCCGACCGAGGAGGTTCCAGAGGACCAGGCGGCTGAGGTGCGGGCGAGCCAGCTGTGGCAGTGGCTCTCATGACGCGGATCCTCCGCGGTCCCGGTGGCGTCTCCGATGCGGGCCAGCGCGTGCGGCTCGACGGTGTCGAGTACCAGCTGCGCTGGCGCTGGCTCACTCGCCCGGCGCGATGGGCGCTCGACATCTCGAGTACGGACGGGACGCTGCTCGTCGGTGGGATCCGGGTCGTCCCGATGGAGCCGCTCTTGCGCGACGTGCGTGGAGCGCGTCCCGCGATGCCTCCGGGCGAGATCTTCGTCTACGACCCGCGGCGACTGCCGCAGATGCCGACGCTCGCCGGGCTCGGAGAGCCGCCGTCTCAGATCGTCTACGTCGAAGCGGCCGAGGTCGCGGCATGACGACGCTCTTCAAGCGCGACTGGCGTGTGCAGGTCGGACAGCTCGTCGTCCGCAAACCTCTGCATGTCTCGTTCGAGATCGAGCGCACGACGCGCCCCCAGCCGAACGCGGCGACGGTGCGGCTGTACAACCTGACGCGCGATCACCAGGCGCTCGTGCAGGACGCGCGCGAAGGGATCGTCACCGTCGAGGCGGGCTTCCTCGGCTCGATGTCACAGATCTTCGGCGGCACCGTGATCCGAGCCCGCGCCGGCGGCCGCTCCGGATCGAAGATCCCCGCCAAGTCGGAACGCGACGGTCCCGACGTCGTCACCGTCATCGAGGCGCTCGACGGGGGCGACACGTACCGAGAGGCACGGATCGCTCGGAGCTACGGGCCCGACGTGAGCGTGTCTACGGTGCTCCGCGACTGCGCTGCAGCGCTCGGACTGGGCGAGGGGAACATCGCCGAGGTAGAGCGCGTCGCGGTGCTCGACGGTGGACAGACCACCTACCCTGACGGGACCGTCCTGGACGGCCAGGCCGCGCGCGAGCTGACGCGGATCCTCGCGAGCTACGGCCTGCGCTGGTCGATCCAGCACGGGACGGTGCAGGTGATCCAGCGGGGCAGCGCGCTGCAGACACAGGGTGTGCGACTGAGCGAGTCGACCGGCCTCATCGGCTCCCCCGAGGTCGCCGCCAACGGAGACGTCACGGTCCGCGCGCTGCTGACGCCCGAGCTCTGGCCGGGGCGACACGTCGTGCTCGAGGCGGAGCGCGTGCGGGGACAGATGACGGTCGCGTCGATCCGCTACGAGGGCGACTCGCACGCCGACACCTGGCAGGCGCAATGCCGGCTCGTCCATCGGGAGGTCGCGTGACCGAGGGCGTGCAACGCGACGACTGGACGCTGGGCGAGCTGCTCGACGCCTGGGGCGACTCGCAATCCAACGAGCTCGGCGTCGCCGGGCCGGGGCGCGTCGAGAGCTACGACGCCGTGCACCAGATCGCCGATGTGACGCCCGTGGTCCGGCGGACGCTCCTCACCGAGGAGGGCGAGCCGGTCTATGAGGACCTGCCGACGATCCGTGCCGTGCGCGTGCTCTGGCCGCGCGCCGGCAACTGGTGCCTGACCGCGCCGCTCGAGGCCGGGCACTTCGTCACCCTCCTGATCTGCGACCGGGACATCTCCCGGTTCCTGCAGACCGGACAAATTTCGAACGCGCCCGATCGGCGGATGCATCACTTGCAGAACGCAGTGTGCATGCCCGTAGGCCCCTACCCGCGTTCCGCCGAGCTGCAGGCCGTCGCCACCGACGCGCTCGAGCTCGGCAACGACTCGAGCGGGGTCAAGATCCGGATCACCGCCGGCGGCGAGGTGCACGTGGTCGGCGACACGGTGCGCCTCGGGAGCGCGGGGGCCAGCGACGCGGTCGCGCTGTCGAGCTTGGTCGACGGTGAACTGACCAAGATCGCGACCACGCTCGCCAGCCTCGTCGGCGGAAGCTCGCCGCCGGCGTCGTTTGGGACCCTGTACGACCGGGCCGGCGTGGGCTCGTCGAAGGTGATCGCCGAATGACGAGCGACCTCCGGCTGACCCGCGAAAGCGAGGTCGACGAACGCAACCCGGTCGCCGGCGATCTCCACGTCGAGGGCGTCGACTTCGCCATCGTGCGCGGCATCGACGCGATCGTACAGGAGATCGAGGTCCGCCTCCGTTGGTGGAAGGGCGAGTGGTTCCTCGATCGGCGCAAGGGGGTTCCGTACATCGGGAGCATCCTCAAGAAGGGCGTCTCGCTCGCGGCCATCCGCGCGATCCTGGCGCGAGAGATCCGGAGCGTTCCGGGCGTGCTCCACGTCGAGCGGATCGACCTCGAGCTCGACGCCACGACTCGCCGGCTCACCGGCGCGGCGGTGATTCGCGTCAGCGATGGTACGACCGAGTCGTCCGAACCTGTGGAGATCTTCTGATGGCTGGACTCACCGACGAGGGCTTCGTGGCGCGCCGGCAGCCGGAGATCCAGGCGCGCATCGAGGAGCGGCTCGCGGCCGACGACGAACTCGCCGGGCTCAACCTCCGCGCCGGCCCGATGCAACAGCTGATCGGGATCCTGAGCGAGGAGCTCGCCGAGCCGTGGGAGGCCGCCGAGGAGGTCTGGGCCTCGCAGTACGCGGGCGCCTCCGGGGTCAGCCTCGACCGCGTCTCGGGGCTGACGGGCACGGTCCGCCGCGCCGCGTCGCGGAGCCTCGTGGTGATCGACTGCGACCTCGCCGGCGGCACCACGCTGCCCGCTGGACGGATTGTGGCACGCGACGACGACCCGGACGTGCAGTTCCGCAGCGTCTCCGAGGTCACCAATAGCGGTGGCGACGCGACGATCGGCGTCACCTTCGAGTCCGTCGCCACCGGCCCCGTCGCCGCACCGACGGGCACGCTCACCGTGATCGTCACGCCCATCACGGGATGGACCGCGGCGACGAACGCCGCCGACGCGAGCCTTGGGCGGGAGCGCGCCGAGGATCCGGAACTGCGCACGCAGCGGCGCGTCGAGCTCGCCGGGCTCGGCACGGGGAACGTCGCTGCGATCCGCGCCGCGGTGGCTCGTGTCGAGGGCGACCTGCCGGACGAGCGACCCGTGCGCGAAGTGAGCGTCTACGAGAACGCCACGATGTCCACCGTCGCGGGCCGACCGCCCAAGAGCGTCGAGGTCGTGATCTGGGATGCTGTCACCGCGGACGCCGACGACGACAAGGTCGCGCAGGCGATCTGGGATCACATCGGCGCCGGCATCGAGCCGCATGGGGTGGGCGAGAGCGGCGTCGCTGTCGACGAGGACACGGGCGAAGAGCACACCGTGGCGTTTACGCGCGCGACGCCGATCCAGGTCTACGTCGACGCGACCGTCGTACTCGTCAGCGGCACTGCGGCGACCTGGCAAGCCGCGGCGAAGGAGACGATCGCGGAGCATTCGCAGACGGCGTATCGGGTCGGGCACACGGCCTACGCGATGCAGCTCGCCTGCGCGCTGCTCGAGCGCGCCGAGATCGAGGAGGTCGTCGAGCTCTTCGTCGGGATCGCGGCGAGCCCGACAGGATCGAGCGTTGCGATCGGCGAGGACGAGATCGCGACCGTGGACACGGCCAACATCACGTTGGCGGAGGCATAGACGATGGGGCTGACGAGCATCCCGGAAAAAACGGCGGAGAGCGTCGGCGTCGACGTGAGCGATCGGCCGCGGCCTCTCGACCGCGATCCGCGCTACGAGACGAACGCGGCCGAGTTCAACGCATTGCGGGACGCGGTCATCGCGAACGCCTCGACGATCGGATTGGCAGACGGGAGCACTGCGGGCTCGCTCGAGGCCCGCGTGCCCGTCGACGTGCCCGTGAGTCATCACGCCGTCAAGACGACCGACGACACCCCGGCTCCGATCTACGTCGATCCGCTCCCCGCGAATAACGCGCAGTACGAGATCCTCGTCTCGGCGCGCAAGACCACGCTCGCGGCCGCCGGTGCCTATGGGATCTTCTCGTACCGCGCCGTTCGCTCCGTCGACTCGGAGGCGGCGGTGACCGTCGCCTCCATCGCGATGCACGCCGACACGGGCCCGGGCGTGACGAACGAGACGTGGTCGATCGCGATCCAGGATGACGGTGCCGGGACGCTCGAGGTCGAGGTGACCGGCGCGGCACAGTCCACGGTCCAATGGCACGCGGTCGTGCGTCGGTGGGCGACGGACTGATGGAGTTCCCGATCGGATTTCCATGGTCTCTCGGCGGGGACGCACTCCTCGACGGCACCGCCATCGCAATGGCGGGCTCGACGCTGTCGTATGAGCGTCGGATCGACGCGTGTGCGGACGGGCTCGCGCTGCTCCTCAACGAGTTCGACAATAAGCCGCGGCTGCGCGCGATCGCGTGTGGGCTGCTCGACGGCGTGCAGGACGTCGTCAACGCGATCTGGCAGCTCTACACGGAGCGCTGGATCGACACCGGCGTCGGCGGGCAGCTCGACATGACCGGAACGGTGCTCGACATGCCGCGCGGTGGCCGCGGCGACGAGGTCTATCGCGCGTTCCTCCGGGCGCGCGCTCTCGTCCTGCGGAGCGACGGGAGCTGGCCCGCGCTCGTCGCCGTGCTGGCGGCGCTGGGGGTGACCCTGGCGGCGCTGGCTGTGACGTACCAGGCCGATTCCCCCGCCGCCTTCGTCGTGCGAGTCCGCGATTCTCTTCCGACCGACGTCACGGGTGCCGACCTCTTCCAGATGCTCGACGCCGCGAAGCTCGGCGGGGTGCGGCTGACGCTGGTCGCTCCCGTCGCCGCGATCGAGCGGACCTTTCGATTCTCCGACGCGGCGGCCTATCTCACGAGCTCGGCGCGTGGGTTCGGCGACGCCGCCAACCCAGGCGCCGGCGGCAGCATCGCTGGGGCCTACGCATCGAGCGTGGAGGTCTGACGATGGCTACGAAGCCCGTATCTGATTTCACTTGGGCGACGGACGCGACGTACGACGCGGACGCCGCGGCCAACAAGCTCGAGCCGCCCACGGTGCTCCGCGAAGAGGGCTGGGAGCGCGGCGAGGAGCCCGGCGCACAGCACGCGAACCACGTGCTCAACGCGCACGGGCAGTGGCACGGGTGGGCCGAGACCGAGCTCGATGATCTCGACGCGCGCTTCGACGTGAACGGACAGGTGCTCTACCCGACCCCGATCAATCGCGTCCGCGTCGTCCCCGCGGAGGGCGGGCTCCCGATCCGGCTTCAGACGACCGGAGGCCCGGCGTTCGCGTACTTCCAAAGCGGCGCAGCGCCCAACCAAGGCTATGAACTCAAGTCGATCGAAGACTACGCGCGGCTCGTCTTCCCGCTGAACTGGTACTTGCCGCCGGAGAGCACGCTGACTCGGATCCGGGCCCTGGTGAAACCGGGCGCCGCCCGCACCGTGATGACGAGCATCCCGGGCGACAACGGTCGTCTCTTCGCCTTCCTGACGTCGACGTTGTCTTCGTTCATCGGGGTATCCGTGGCCCACACCGGTCCGCTTTACGCCGACGAGGACGACGGTACGACGGGCCTGCAGATCCTCGACACCGGCGTCATCAGCTACCAGATCAGCTTCAAGACGGGCGCGAATCCCATCTACCAGATCGTGTGCGGAGTCGACGCGGGCACGAACCGCGACGCGCTGCACGCGATCGAGATCAGCTACACCGACCCCGGGCCGCGGAACATCTGAGCGTAAGGAGCACTTCGATGAGCGCTGACAACAACATTGGCCCCCGCTGCGGTGACGCCTCCACGCGCGAGGGGGCGTTCCAGTTCCCGGCGCTCGACGACACGGGCGAAGTGCTCAACCTCGCGCTGTGGGCCGGCGAGTACGTCGAGATCCTGTGGCTCCCCGAGCCCGACGATCCGGACAACGAGTACGACCTGGGCGACGCGCCGCTGCTCTACGGTTTCTTCCGGACCAAGGCGCTCGCCGTCGTCGGATTCGACCCGACGACAGCGAGCGTGGCGGACGGCGCAAGCGAGATCGGCCTGGTGGTCGATGGCGCCGTGACGGGGATCGTGGCGACGGCGCCGAGCCGCCTCGAGAGCGGGCCGGCTCAGATCACGGTGCCGCGCTCGCATCCGTTCTTGCGCGTCGAGGCCGAGGCCGCCGGGAGCGGGCTCTGTCTCGTGAGGCACGCCGAAGGGGCCTGATGGATCCGAACGCACGACGGTTCCGGAAGCTGGCTCGGCGGGGCGGTCGCCCTGTTGGGGCGAAGCGTCGTGCGAGCGAAGCGGTCGTCGCGCCCCCCGTGAACCTCACGCTCCCCGCGATCACCGGCACGACTGCGGTCGGCGACACGCTCACCGTCACCCCCGGCACGTGGTCGGGCGTGCCTGCGCCGACGCTCGCCCACCAGTGGCAGCGCGATGGCGCTGACATCGTAGGCGAGATGGGGCTGACCTACGTGGTCGCCGTCGCAGATCTCGGCACGACGATCACGGTCGAAGAGACCGCGACGAACGCAGCGGGCTCGGCGATGGCCGAGAGCACGGGGGTGGCGATCCCGCTCCTCGACTACGCGACCGCGACCTTCACCAGAGCGAGCGAAGCGGCGTCGTACGACC
>Ga0210043_1001076_pt1 | contig 25286 bp, 37 predicted proteins | sample CryGeymet201501t_FD_183990 | JGI IMG/M metagenome (GOLD analysis project Ga0210043, IMG submission 183990) | Groundwater microbial communities from Crystal Geyser aquifers in Utah, USA - Crystal Geyser metaG 2015-01t (SPAdes) (version 2) | ecosystem: Environmental > Aquatic > Deep subsurface >... | reverse complement strand
TCTGGCTGATTGAGTGCTGCGGTTGCTAGTTCATTAGCTTTCGCCAAGACAGCAGCCCTTTCATTCTGGGGAACACTCGTGATATCTATTTGACCGTCAAGATAAGCTTGAGCAAATGTATCTACACTAGAGACACCGCCAGATCCACCCTTACCACCAGGAAGTCTGTAGAGTTCTTTTGGTTTACCATTCTTACCAATATCATTTAGGTCGTAGTAGACATACTCACCCGTCCTTTCATCGGTTATCTTCTCTATATCCTGCTTCTTGGTGATAGCTTTTTCGGCTTCTGCCTTCAGGAAGGCTACGGACATACCGGATGCTTGTGAGAAGGCCTTTAGGTCTGCGTTGCTCATTACTGAGAAGGCGGCCGGGTTCTTGAGGTATCGGTCAATCTGGTCTTGTACTAACTTCTGCTGGTAACGGTAATCATCCTTAGTCTCTCGGTATATATCAAATGCCATATCCACCTGTCTTCGTTGGTTATTTATACTCATCTCCAAATCACCAATGTTAGTCATTACATTCTTCATAGCCCTTTCGTTTACTGTGAGAAGGTCGGTTACTTTTTTTCTAGCGAGAGCTTTGGGGAGGTTGGGGTTATCCTTGATTTCGTTTATCTGTGCTGTAAATATCTCGTCTGTGGCTCGTACTTGTTTCTTCAATATATCCAACTGTGCCTCATCCCTTATGAGGCTGGTGTTTTGTGCTTCATATCGGTCAAGAGCACTAATCATTGCATTCTTTTCTTCTGGGTTCTGTAGAGATTCAAGGAAGGCGAGCCTTTCAGGGGAGTCTTCGGTCATTGGTGGGCGTTCCTGTGCCTGAACAGCGAGGTTCTGATATGCAGACTGGAGTTTATCTCCAATATCAAGTAAAACCTGTTGTCTATCTGCTCCACCATAGCCTTCCATTTGTCCCACAGCCTCAGTCATTTGTTGTACCCAACCCGCATCAATAACGGGCTGAAGTTCTGGAACTTCTGGTCCAGTCGGAACGCCCTCTGACATTCCAGCTAAAGCACTACCAGTCATCTGGTTGGTTCTATCTTCTACCGAGCCGATTGTCTGAGTTCCGCCTTTATCATTCTCCCTTTCTTCTTCATCTGATTCTGGTTGGCCAATAAGAGAACTCATTGTTCCACCGCCCCCCCCTCGATATCCAGAAGCACCCTCACCCACAGCTCCCTGGAAGCTTGTAGAAGGAGTTGAATTAGCTGTTGTAAATCCTGAACCACCAGAACCTGTTAGACCTTCAAAACCTACTTTAGGAGTAATATAATTACCCTTAGCATCTATGTAAGGATTACCTTGGTTTTTATTAGACTCTCTGCCAAATTGGTCTACTGGTGCTGTCCAGACTGGTGCTTGTGATTGACCAGTGTATGTAGATGGGCGAACCCCACCAGCTGCGTGGAGGTTATAAGCGTTATTCTGACCACCTTGAGCATCGTAGAAAGTCGTTCCACCAGAAATAATATTTGTATTCTTAGTGTATTGACCTGTTGCACGATTATAAGACCCCGTACCTACTGATGTGCCATCGGCTTTGTCTTCATAAAAAGAAAGCGTTCCAGTTTTCAGAGGGTCTGGTTTAGTGGCGTTGGGAGAGGGGTTGAGTGGGCCAGTAATGTTAAGAGCACCTGTTATTGCAGATGCGGTATTACCTAGGGCGCCACCAACAGTGGACGCAACATTCTTGATACCCCCCCATAAACCTGATAGGAAATTCATAGCTTAAAGTTAGATTATATAGTTAATTTTGGCGATTTATCCAACGACAATGGAAATTAAGGAACCTGTTGCTCCAGCGGTTCCTGCTGTCCCCGCGTTACCACCAGCTCCAGCTGGGCCAGTTGATGCGCCTCCCGTGCCCGCAGCCCCAGCTGCTCCACCCGCACCACCATTGGCGGTTTCTGTTCCAGAACCAGTTCTTACGCCATAAACCAAAAGAAGAACTCCTCCAGCACCCCCAGCACCACCACCACCCCCACCACCTCCGCCTCCTCCACCGTTGGAGCCGTTATCTGGGGCTGGAGTGGCACCGCTGCCTCCGTTACCGCCAGCCCCGCCAGCCCCGCCATCACAGGAGATAGTTCCATTGTTTACTAGGCGGTAGGCGAAGATAACTAACATTCCACCGGGTGCTCCAGAACCACCACCCCCACCACCTCCGCCTCCTCCAGCGACAGAGTTTATACCAGAACCGCCTACTCCACCACCTCCAGCTGAACCAGAAGAGGCACTTCCTTTTAAGAGCGCAAAAGTGTCAGAGGGTTGTGTGTCTATCAAAAGGTAAGCAGATTGTGGCGAGCGAGGAATATTGTAGACCGTTCCAGTTTTAGAACCACCATTACCTCCAGATCCCCCAGCACTCCCACCACCAGCCCCACCACCATTACCTCCAGACGCTCCGCCACCACCACCAGAACCCGCAGCACCTAATGATTTAGCAACATCAGTTCCCGCTGTTCCATTGCTACCCGTAGAACTACCCTGGGTTCCCCCAGCACCACCAACCTTGCCCGCCAGTGTTGCGGGCAGAGAACCCTGAGCGTGTGCAGCGGCAGAGGCATTTCCAGCGGATCCAGAGGAGCCTGAGGTTCCAGCCGTTGTTGAACCAGCACCCCCATTTCCACCATTACCCCCATTTCCACCATTTGCATGAATGGTTCCGCTATTCCTTAATTCTTTTGAGGCAAATATTCTGAATCCGTTGCCTTTTAGGGTGACGCCTGATTTAACAATGAGTTTGCCGGCGAATAAGTCTCTTGAGAGAGTGTAGGTGGTTCCAGAACGTGAGGAGAAGTCGTTAAAGTCTGTAGTACCATCGAGAGTAATATCACCATCTGAACCATCACCGAATGAGTTAGCTCTGGTGGCGGCTCTTAGGGTTTTCTGTGAAATACCTGCAAGGTTACGAGGGTTAATAGCCCCAATTTGTGATTTGAGTTCTAGTAGCTCTTGTTCTATTTGAGCCAACCTCTCGTCTTCTGATTGAAATATGTTTTCTTCTTGCATGACTACGTCGTTAGACTATTTGGGTGAAGGTACCTTTTGGGTGGTCATCTTTAATCCAATTGAAGTTACCTTGGGTGAAATGGCTCCGTTAGAAACGATTTGTATTTTAACCTTTCCAGCCTTTTTCTGTGAGTGGGATTTCAGCTTAAACTCACCCTGTACTGCACTTGTAGTATTGAGTGAAGTTCCATCTGCCCTAAACACTTCCACGAGTGAGCCGTAGTCTGAGGCGAAAGATACATTTACATCCGTTGAGGCTGGGAGAGGCTGGGTGGAGACATAGACTGATTCAAAGACCTTATTAGTATTTGGTGCGTCGTCGTCTATGACAACTGATTCATAGATTGCATTGGCGGAACGTGAAGGAGAGTTGGCGGACTCACATCTAGCGTTGGAAGCAGTTGTATTATCCACATAAGAAGCGTAGAAGTTTGGTCCGAGAATAAAGAGGGCGGTGGGTTTGTGGTTTGTTATCGTGGTTGTAGAAAACTTCTTTGAAAGGCAGAGGGCGACTGGTTTGTCGTCATCTAACTGACCAAGAGCATAGACCCCTGTTTTATCTGTCTTATTTAGACCAAAGTAAGTTATACCACCCTTAACAGCAACCATTTTAGGTGAGGAGATTGGTTGAGTTGCTGTGTCGGCAGCCACGTTTAGGAGTTCGATTCCAGGAAGTTTCTGAGGGACTGAACCTTGATACGCTCCGTTGAGTTGGAAGATTAAAGCCTGACCGTTTTGAGCACACAAAATTCTGATTGTTTCTTTGTAGTTAAGCACCCACTGAGGGCCACCCATTGAGATTTCAAAAGAGTCGTCGTAACCGTCAAACTCTGATTCCGCTACCGGGACAAGATCCCACCAGAACCCCTTTGAAACATTAAGAGACTTGTCTGCATGGCGAGCCAAAATAAGACATACTGTTCCTACCGGGGTGAGGTCTACAGCAACCCAGTTCAAGGGAAGATTGAAAGCCTTATCAGTGAACACCCCGTCTTGGTCTACTGTGGCTATAGAGTTGCCATTTGTTACATGAAGTGTACCGGCAATTACTTTCATTGAAATGCGGTCAAACGAACCCGTGAGACCTGTTAGAGTTCCCACTTCAGCTTCATTCGTACCGTCGGTCTCTACTCTCATTAGCTTACAGACATTTCCAGCAGTCTTATTTACATAGTAAAGCCAGTCATCATCTGCCGCCGTAGTCTGGAAATATTGTATTGGTGAGACTGAGTATGAAAGATTTGTTGTGTCTGCGGAGGTGAAGAGTGTGGCAAAAGAACCAGGGTCATTAGATCCACCAGTAGCCACACTTACTATTCTTACTTTATTAGCGGCGGTTTCTTTACCCAGCCCATAGACTGTACCTGAGTTATCTGAGGTGTAGGCGTAGACTTCAGTAGAGGCTGGCATAGAATCTGCTGAGAAGATTTGTTCAGCTTGGATGTAGTCAGCGTTTGAGAAGATGTCTATTTCCTCAAGGTTTGAAGCACCACCAACAACCTTAGATTTTTCGTCTCTTTGAAGTCCTCCGTACCACTGGCGTATAACTTTTAGCTTAGTATTCATATTATCTTGCTATCTTCTTAAGAAGCTCTAAAAAGGCGTATGTCCCTAGTATAGCACCCCCTATCATGGCGATGCCTTTTAACAACCAGACTGAGATTCTGTTAAACCCAGATACAGAGCTAAAGATTTTATACATCTCTTGGGTTTTGGTATCAATAGAATCCACCTTTTCAGACAGGCTTTTAATCATACGATGAAGCTCCTCATCTCTGTCTTTGTGTGCTCTTTCTGCTGTTTGTTGTTCTGTCATGTTAGTTTAGGTTTTCCATGTTACATTGACATTAAGTGAAGTCTTCTGGCGGAGCCTCCACCTGCGGCAGCCGCCGCATAGGTTATCCCATCTCCTGCGTTATAGAGGTCTAGGACATCTCCGTAGTGGAGGGCACGGGAGTAAATGGCGGTTTCATCTATGGTTCCGTCAAGGTAGCGAGTGGCACTTGCTGAGTTTTCAGAACTAAGACCGCTTCCATTCGTGGGCAACCTTGTTGTGGCACCAGTAAGGGTGGCAGAGGCTATCCCGTCCATGTAAATGATTACGTTGCCAGAGGCGTCTATAGATACAGCATAGTGGTGAAAGTTGGTGTCGCTAACAACGTGTGAAGAATGATGCCAACCTACCCCATGGTTAAGGAAGGAGATTGTGCCATCAGTTTTGCTTTGCCCGTTTATCATCAAACAATACCCAACCCCCGTAGATGTGGCGTTTCCGTTTGTCCAAATGGTTTGTTCTGTGGTGGCTGTGTTGGTTGTTTTTGCCCAACAAGAAATCGCCACAGATTGATAGGCGTTTACCCAAAGGGTTGATGACCGAAGTGAGTCTTCGTCGGCCCTAGTAAACACAGCTCCATTACTTATCTTTCCCGTGCCACTAGCTACCGTGTTTCCATCTGTTAAGGTGTTGGCGGTTGCCGTGCTATCTGCTCTATTGCCACTTGCCTCATCTAGTGTGTAGTAAGAAACAAGATTAGTCTCAAGATAAGTAGAACCTGAAACCTGTGTAGCTCCCTCCCAAGGTCTATCAGTAGAGAATACTGGCGAACCTGTTGCCGTGAGGGTGTTTGAGTTACCAGAGCTGTCTGTGTAGGCGTTGTTGAAGTTCCATTCTCCTACAAGGTTGGCGTCGGATACGTTTTCGGTGTGGGCATCAGCTACGATTTCTGCTTGGGTGCGGATGTCGGAGAAGACACGAACGTCTTTAATGAGTCCGTCATAAAACTCGGAGCCGTTAAACTCTGAACCCAAAAAGAAACCACCAGAGGTGTTGTATATCCCAGCTGTGCTTTTAGTCACAGCCTTTGTTAGGGCGACACTTTTTCCATTCTTATAAAATACAGCAGTATCGGCAGAGTCGTCATAAGAAATAGCAAGGTGAATCCATGTTCCCACGTCTGCCGATGTGATAACCGCAGCATCACTGTCGCTGGTGTGGAATTTTCCTGCATCTGCTGTCCCATCTGCTGAACAGCTAAATCTTAGTTTATCTGTGCTCAGCAAGATGAGAGAGTAGCCACGCAGGTTTCCTGCCCCCCACTTAGATGTCAAAACAAAGTTTCCACCAGCAGTTGATGGCAGTTGTTCTACCTTTAGCCAATACTCAAAACTACAATCAGCAGCAAGGTCAAGTCCTGTCTGACTTGCATCAGCTATACTGGCGTATTGTGAGCTACTTCGCTCTAAATCTAGTGAGTGGGTGCTCATAGGGTTTGGCTTACAGGAAGCCTAAAATATCTTGGTAATACCCCTTTTCGACCATAATTGGGGGTTTTCTTGTGGCAAGGAACACAAAGCGTTCGGGCTATATCTAAGCTCCAAAGTCCCTCGTGTGCCATCGCCCCGTCTAATGTTTTGATTTCACCATCCCTTAGGATTTCCGCAAATGACCTTGGGTAATGGTCAGCATTTAATTGGTTGCTCTTGGTGGAACCGCAAAGCTGACAGGTATGGCTATCTCTCTGGAAGATACTTGTTCGCCAATCCCAATACTTTCGTGATTCTCTAATTGCTCTGTAGAGAGGCGTAATTCCGCCTTTCCAGTTCACATTCTTTTCTCCCTTCTGGAGGGCGTTGCCTTTTTGAAAGCCAGCCCCCGTTCCCTCTGTCCACCCCTTCAGCCCCTTATTCCAAGGGATTCTGCCTGTCATCACTTCGTACCACTTCTCTGTCTTCTTCTGGGCGTGAACCGTGGTGGCGTAACAAGCGTGATTACAGAATCTTGCTGTGTCGGCTCGGTATGGGTATACGAAAAACTCGCCAGAACAAACCTCGCAAGTCTTACTTATTTTTGGTCTAGTGAGTGTTGTTTGTGCCATTTTATATCAATTCCCAAGTATCAGTGGCGGTTTTAATAAGTCCTCTACTACCGTACTGCTCAGCTATTCCAAGGGCTACCGAAGCTGGAGCGTTTATTGTTACCCCTGCACCCGCTGCAATAGTAGTAGAGCCAGCACCTAGTTGTTGCACCATTATCTTTGTGCCTGTAGGGAAGGCTACAGAGGAGTTAGGTGGGACTGTGAGGGTGTTAGCAGAGACGTTGCTCATTGAGACAAACTTAGAAGCGTCACCAATAACTAGAGTATATGTAGTACCTGTTTGGGCGTTTATCGTAGTGTTCTTGAAAGCTACGTCATTTCCCTCCACCGCCAATACTCCAGCTGCACTTCTTGAAAGAGTGGTGTCAGTAGCGTGACCGAGTTCGATATTCCCTGCTGTTGTTACTGTGCCTGTGAATGAAGGAGAGGCGAGAGGGGCCTTGTCGCCAAGTTGTGTTTGAATAGCACTTGTTACACCTTTTACATAGGTTAGTTCTGTGAGGGATGGGTAGGTGGCGACCGCTAGGGAAACCAAGTCCTTATCGGCGTTTGTGCCAACAATCTCTGAAGCTGTGAGGGAGGTGGCGTTTAAGATTCCTGTTGAGAGAGTGTCATCTGTAGTATCGAAGGTTAGGGCGGAATCGCCTTCTACTTCAGTGGCAGAAGTCCATACAGCTAGTTGGTTGTCTACGGGTGTACCCGTAACGCCGACAGCTCCTGATGGACCCATTGGACCAGTAGCACCTGTTGCTCCTGTACTTCCTGTGGCTCCGGTATCCCCCTTAGAGGCTAGAAGTGCCCAGTAAGTAGTGTTTGGTGGTTCGTTATTTGTAGAGTTGGCGATGCACACGTAAGAAGAACCACCGTTGTCAACGATGTCACCTATGGTATATGAGGTTCCTGAGTCCCATGTCCCAAGAGCTAATTCGCTTAAAGTTTTACTTGCCATTTTAGTTTCTTGCTACTGTTGAATAAGAGGTGGAGTTTCTGGCGGAAGTCGAGTATGCGGTAGAGCCCCAGAGGATTAAAGTCTCATCTTCGTTCTCACCCACCAAGATGTTACAGAGGTCTGGTGTGAACAAATAAGCAAGCCTCTGCAGGGCTGGAGCAGGGGTGTAAGAAGTGCTATTCCTACTGACATTGCTATAAGAAGTCAACTTGGCGGTGGTTAGGTATTAATCTGTTCCCTCCATCCTTATTACGAGTGGAGTAAAATTGGCGAAGTTCAGCCCTCAGTTGCTCGTACTCCCCTCTCCACCTATCAACTTTTGAGGTATCGTTCACCATCAGCCAGTCAATAGATGCCCCTATAGAGAGGATACGACCAAATGGTTCCGCGAGGGCTGGCTCCTGAGTGGTGTCTGCTGTAGTGAATTGGTCAATTTCAGGTGTGTAGAAGACTCGCCCACCATCAGTTAGAGTAACCTGTCCTGAAGCTGGAGCTGGGTAGAGGTACATATCCTCACCCTTAATGTCGTAATATCTTGGGATACCTGAGGTTTCCATCAAGTCTGTGATAGTCCTCTGCATGACAGGGTCATTTAGATCAATCTCCTTTAGTCTGAAAGAATTTCCACTGGCGTCTTTGATTTCAATAGCCCATAATTTCAGAAGATCAGCAGGAAGTGCGTATTGTCTTTGACCATCCACCAAGGTAAACACCTTCTCTGGAAGCACATTGAGGTTAATAGAATCGTGGAACTGTTGGCGACCTTGGGTTCTTAAGACATCACTAACACCCTTATAATAATGGCGGTTTAGATTACGAACCTTGTCGGCTGTTGGATAAGATGTTGAGTCTGTGCCACAGATGAAATCTATATCATCTAGTATGCCAGCACTATTTCCGGGATTTATCTGCATTCTCTAAGAGTATGTCCTACCTTTAAAACCTTCAAATTACAACGGGTCTTTTGTATTGAGAGGTGTGGTGAGTAATGAGTTCTGCGACCCATTTAACATCACCCTCAGTCATTGAATTGTACACAGGAAGTAAAAGCCCGTGGTAGTACCACTTCTCACCTATTGGGTCTTCCATTCCATTAGCCCACGGCTGTAAGGACATCGGAGAAAAGAACCTGCGTGAGTCACACCCTTGGGATTTGAGATAATATTGAGCTTTTTTGGCGTTTGGTACTTTGACGTCATAGAACCAAAGCACGTTTCTTTTAGGTAATTTAACGCTTTCAGGTAAATATTTGTCATACCAAGCCTCTATTTTCTTTCTTTTTTCTAGTATGAAGTCTATTCTCCCTGCTTGAGCCACTCCTATGGATGCTTGTAGATTGGTTATTCTGTAATTGTGTCCTATTTTGGGGTGAACCATTGACCTTTCTTTATCAAAATACATATTTGCTAAACTTCTCATTTCATCCGCAAACTCCTTACGATTAGTGAGACACATTCCACCCTCTCCAGTGGTTAAGATTTTATTCCCATAAAAGGAGTAGCAGGCGATATCTCCCTCAGGCATTATGCCGTGGGCTTCTGCCATGTCGTCTATTACTGTTAGGTTAGGGAATTGAGCTTTGAGTCTGGCGACGTACCCATCAGGATAGGCTTTTCTTCCATAGAGGTGGACAAAAACCACCGCATCGTGGTCTGTCACTTCACCTTCGTTGCCAGGGGTTCCAGGAGTAGAGGTCATATAATCCACCTCCAGTCCCTCATAGTAAGCCCCCCATACAGTACCCGCCATTGTAAGGTTTGGCATTAGAATCTTTTTGGCTCCAGAGGCTTTGATTGCCAGATGCAAGGCAGTGGTACCAGAGTTGCACGCCACGCCAAACTTACGCTTATTATATTCAGCCCAAGTTTTTTCAAACTCGCCAATAAACCTCCCTACTCCTATTTGATTCTCTATGATGGATTCGTAGGCGTTACTCTTCTCAATTTCTCCCAAATCAGGCTGAGCCATTGGGAGAACTATAAACTTGGAGATCCCAACTCTACTCATAATCCCACTTGTTACCGTTATACTTAAAGTATTTAACTGTTCTTTTTAATGCCTCTTCTAGCGAGATTTGTGGGCGGGTTTCTATTACTGAGTAGAGTTTAGTGTTGTCAGATTGCAGGTGGTTTATATCCCATGGGCGAAATCTGGTCGGATCGGGGGTGACAGTTTCAGCACCCAACATTTTGGCTAGGTCGTACATCTTAACTCCAGACTCAGAGCCCATGTTATACACCTCGCCAAAATGTCCTTTCTCTAGGAGTTCAGTGGCCATTCTCACAGCGTCACCCGCATATTGGAAGTCTCTGAAAGTGTTGTTGCCTAATTTGATGTGTGGACTCTTGTGCACCTGTTCGATTATCACAGGAATGACGTATTCATGTGTCTCCCTTTCACCCACGCAGTTAAACTGCCTCATCGCTATTGCTGGTGTTTTGGCTTCTCGCCAACGAACCTGCACCATATGGTCTATTGCCAACTTAGTAACCCCGTAAGTGGAGTGTGGGTCTGCTTTATAGTTCTCATCTATTTTATGTGGTGGTGCGTCACCATAAATCTCAGCACTTGATACCTGTAAGATACCCTTTACTCCAGCTCTGTGTCCCGCCTGTAAAACATTGAAAGCCCCGTTGAAGTTTATATCCACAACGTGCTTTGGTCGCTCAAATGACACTGGTATATATGGCTCCGCAGCGTAATTCATCACATATTCAATATTGTTATCGAGGAAGATTCTGTACAATTCATCTTCTGAGTGGGTGATGTCGCACCACACAAACTTAGCCTTTGGATGTTTGAATTTTTTCAAGCCGGTGATGAGGTTGTCTAGCACTAGAACATTACAGTCCCTGTCATCAATAAGGTGGTCTACTAAATGTGAACCCAAGAATCCCAGTCCCCCGATTACGCAGACATTAGAGTTTTGTATTTTTCTTTCAGATTTTGCCATGAATTTTCTTGTCCCCAGGTTATCCCCCTTGTAGATAACTCAACTATATCACGACCATAAAAAGAATCTATAGTATTTGCAATGGTTTTTGGGGATAACACCGCACTATCGAACTCGCAAGCTATCTTTTCTTTCTTATAGTTATCCACAGGTATAAGGGGCTCCTTGGGTAACCATGTATTAAATGGGTATCTGTCAGTGCTCATCACCACCATTCCACTGGCGAAGGCTTCTTGGATGGGGAGAGAAAGCCCATTGAACTTTTCAGGAAAAACAAAGACATCACCCTCGTCCCAGATGTTGTCAAACGTTCCTTGTCTGTAATCAATCCTAGGGTCGTTTGGAACCTTGAGTGGCACCTGACTACGCAAGATGAGTTTAATAGGGCTCTTGACGTACTGTAGAGCCTCAAGGAGCTCTTTGGTGCCATTCCTACCTCCTAACCCTCCGTTCCCCGCGTTGTGGACATATATTTCCGCCCTCTTCCTGATACGGGGATTAAGTTTGGTGATATCCACAGGCACTGTTACTTGTATTATTTTCATGCCAATGTATGATTATGTGTATGCCATTCAAAAAAGGAAATATTCCGGTTAACTCTTTCCCCAAGGGGGTATATCAGGGGCACGGATTCAAAAATGGAAACAAGCTCGGTTTTAAAAAAGGTCATAACCGCAATTCGGGTGAGAACAACCCTCGATTTAAAGGGAGAATACTCCGGGCGGGCTATTGGCTTGTTTTTAAGCCCAACCATCCGTTTTGCAATAAAGGAAAGCGTGTCCAAGAACACCGACTGATAATGGAAGAGCACCTTGGTAGACATCTGACGAAAAAGGAATGTATACATCATATAAATGAGATTAAGTCTGACAATCGGCTTGAGAATCTGATGGTTTTTCCTGACAGTGCGTCCCATACTCGATATCATGCCCTTTGTAGAACTGAGAATAAAACTCAAAGTCCAACGCACTCGGACACAAAACCATGTCCGGCATGTATGGAAATGGGTGATTAGACACCTCATACATTGGCATCATTACTGTCTTTTTACCTTGTTCCCTCGCCTGCGGGACGATGTTCCAGTGGAAGAATGTTTCGATACCGAAGATGACATCGCTTTTGGCGAGGAGTTCTTCTGTCGAATGAACAATAGACTCTCTGGGATACCAGTCCCGAAAATTTGGACGTGTTGTGTGTTCATGAATTAAAATATAATCTATTAAACCGTTTCTGTAAAAGTCTCTGGCTAGATACCCAAGCCCTTGTTCCGTGGCAAGTAAGATAGCGCCGACTTTAGAGGACTTCGTATTCATAACTGGTTGTGTATTCTAGGATTAGTAATTTCTTGGCGACCCTTTTTATTTCTTTTTCCATTTTATCCCATTCAGCTTGTCCGAGGTTTGAGACAATCATGTGTTTTATCGACACACAAAACGCCCAATCAAATTCATTCTCTTTGAAAGGAAGCTCTTTGAGGTCTGCCTGTATGAATGTTTTATCGGGGTAGAGTTCTTTGGCTTTTTTAATGAAGTCTGGTGAGAAGTCTACACCAGTGTATTGGTCAAAGTGTTCAGACCACCTACCATATCCACACCCAGCGTCTAACACATTACCTGAGACAAGTTCATCTAATATCTTGGTGTGGTCACGATTCAGTCTTTTCCAGTCGTGTTGAGGGGTGATGTAAACAGAATGCCACTCCTGCTTGGCAGACTCTATCCTCTCCTTCCAAAATTCCTCTTTATTTACTGGTTTTAACATGTTCTATGAGTTTCTCCACCCGTTTTTTATAGGTGAAGTTTTTAACGCAATACTTGTAAGACTTCTTTCGCTGTCTCTCCCTTTCTTTGGGGTTGGCTAAGTAATAATCTACTTTTTCTTTTAACTCGTCCAACGTTTTGTAGTATACCAGATTGTCTCCCCATTCTTCGTACAATTCCTGCAAATAGGGGTGGACAAGAAAAGCACCAGAACCTACAAGTAAGTAGACACGATTAGACCAGTAAGAGTTATCACTTGGAAACTTCGGTGCGACAAATATTGGTATTGAAGTGCAGATGTTATTTAGATTCCTGTTAAACTGGTGGCTGTATATCTTAAATCGTTTCTTGTAAGTCTTTTCTAAGAAATCGGTTAGTTCTTGGCGTTCTCCGTAAGGAAGTCCAACAAAGGCGACGTCTATGTTTCGGTCTTCGTATTCCCCTGGCGTGGGGTCGCCAATACCCTGTCTTAGTACAATGCACTTTTTATAGTTGCGCGCCCACGTTCCGTCAGTCATAAAGAAGTAATCCACCTTGGGATATATTTTATGAAACCACGCTATTCTCTGATTCCAGATTTTATCAAAATACCAACATACTATTTTTCCTGTGAACTCTTTGGGGGGATTGAAGTGTTTGTGGAATAGATAAATATCCCCTTCACCATCTCGCACCACCTCGTGTCCCAGTTCTTTTAAGGCTCGTTCAATGTGTCCTTCGGTATCATCGGATTCCCCAGAATGTGGTTGGTTGTAGATTATACGCATCGGATATACATTATCCCGTCTTCGTCTGGGTAGAAATCTGGTAATAGAACGTTACTGGTGAAACCTGTTTTCATGTAAAACATCTGGGCTACTGCATTTGAGGCTCGTGTAATGGCGTAGATTCTTCTGGCTTGGGTTTTGGTGAGCATTTCATCAACCATCTCTCTACCCACACCCTTCCTGCGTTCAGACTTAACGGCGATGTCTACTATCTCAGCAGTCTCGCCACCACCCTCTCTCCAGTAGAGATAGTCCTTTCCTTTATTCTTACTTATCTTTCTAATTTTCATGGCGTGATACAGGTGTGCCGTCTACTAATTCAAACCCGTTTCTTTTGAGGGTTTCTTTTAAGTGTTCAACTGGAATGTCAATCACTTGTCCTGCTGGGTTTTTCACAAACACAAACTTTCTGTTTCTGTCTTCTATTTTTCGGGGCATTTTGAAGTGGTAAGTTTTAACATCATTGGCGACCTCGTTGTGTAGCTCATCTTCATTGAATGGGGTTATAGGAGCATCTGAAGAGAGGAATCGATAATAGTCTGGTGAAAGGTGGGATTGTTTGGGGTCGTATTTGTTGTATCTCTTAACTCTTTCATCCCGTGCTTTTTTAGTCTTGAGTCCGTAGTGTTTGACTATGAATGGGGCGTAGTTGCCAAAGATATAGCAGGCTTTAGGGGCGAGACCACAGTGAACGGGTTTTCGTTCCCATTCCAGTCCATACTCGGGGTCTGGTTTGAACATTCGCACATTCCACCTGCTCCACTCTCTTGAATAACCCTTTCCGTAAAGATTGACTACCCAGAAGTAATAACCTAATCCACCTCGACTGGCGAGCTTTTCTAATTCTTCTCGATTGAAGTGAGAATCGAACACCTCGTCAGCGTCTAAGGGAATGACCCAGTCTGGATCTAGGGGCATTATATGTTCTTTCAAGAGGTCTTCTTTGATAGCCCACTGGTGTTTACCCCACTCTCTGTTGTCTTCAGATGTATAAAAGCCGTACTCTTTAACCAAGTTTTTTTCCTTTTGAGTGGCGTTGCAGAAACATATTACTGTTTCATCACACAAACGCTTAAACTCCTCAAGTGTTGCTTTGAGGTAGGGTTCATTAGGACCAACGATAGACATCCCAACCGCCTTCATTACTTTTCCTCTTTAGGCTTCTCTTTGGGCTCCTCCAACGTGCTAACAATTTGAATGATTTGATTCACCTCTTCTACTGAAAAGGTTGTGGTTTTCTTTTTCAAGAATGCAATTAGTTGTTCTTTCATCATTTTATGAATGCTAGAAATTCCTTGTTAAAGCTAATGGTGTCTTCGAGATTAGAAGCCTTTAGTTTGGTTTGGGCGGCATCTTCCTCAGACTGAGACTCTGCCCTGTGAAGATAGAAATCTCTAAGTATCTCCTGCTTAACTATTTCTGTCTCCGTCTTCTCCTTGAGTTCCTTTTTTATTTTTGCGTGCATATTGTTTACCTTTTTTAACTAATTCTTTTAATGTGCCCTCTGTTTTGGTGGGCTTGGGAAGGCGACCCTCCTTTTGGGCTTTTTTAATCTCGTCTTCCCACCACCTATCCAAGAGCTTTTCCACCTCTTTATCCACAGCCCACTCTTTCATCTCGAGCATTTTAGACTGTTTGATAAGTAAAACACGTTCTTTCGCCTTATCTGTAATGTCTTTGTCTTCCAAGGCTTTGTCTAAGAGCTCTAATGTGGCGGGGAAGGAGAGCTGTTGAGTCATCAGCTTGGTGCTGATTTCCTCTGGAATACTGGCGGACATTCGCCTTAATTCTTTTGATACTTTACTGTTCATTTTCTTACTCTTTTGCCCATCATTGCTAATATCTCTTCTCTTTTAGAGGAACTACTAGAACCAATTTCAATGTCAAAGTTTCTTGGTTGTCTTGGGGTTAGTTTGGCTTTCTCCAACTCTTCATTAAAAGCCCCTGTTACCAGTTTTTGAGAGAAGTTTTGTAGTTGTGTTTGTACTCCCTCCAATTCCTTTTTAGCAACTTCTCTGAGTTCTCTTACTCTTTTTACCTTAGGGTCGGTTTCTTCTAGGAGGTCGTCATAGAGTAGGCTGTCTTCTGTTGAGATATACCTGTCTAGTTTCTCTTGCAGGACCTTGAGTTGTTTTTCTATTTCTATCTTTTTGCTCCTAGAACGGTTTATTTTTTCTTGATAAGTCTTGCCGTCAGAGACCCCCACTATCTTAAAGTCTCTACGTTGCCAATTTGAAGAACTTCTTAGCGTATTCCACGCCTCTCGTTCAGAGCAGGCAAAGACAAAGCCATCACCCCGTTCTAAAAAGAACAAATCGCCATCATCAGTTTTTTCTTCCATGGTTTAAGTATAGTCATTGACATACAAAAAACAACCCTTTCGGGTTGCTTCTTGGGGATAAATCCCTAAGCTGTTGACTTAAGAAGTCACAGATGATGTGTTGGCGTTTACCAATACGGCTGCTGGTTCACGAAGAACTCCAACTCCGTAGATGGTATCTACAACTGCGAGTGTTCCAAGGTTTTCAAGCTTGTACTCCATTTGGGCACGAGCCATTCCACCTGATAGGGTCTGTACAGCAAGACCGAACGCATCCTTGTGAAGAAGGAGGTTGCGGTATGTCTGAAGACCAGAAACAACACGAGAAGATGTGAATACAGGGATGTCATAAAGATGTCCCTTGAATTCTTGTCCTCTCTTGTTTTCGATAGGTCCAAGAACACCAGATGTAAGAACGGACTTTTCGCCACGCTGATTAGCATCGTAGTATTTCTGAATACCGGAAATCTGCATCCAATAAACTGTTGGGTGGAAGAACCACGCACAGTCTGAAAGCTCGTAATCGGTAGAGTCGAGAGCGTCAATAGCCTCACGAATCTCCTTGTCGGTAAGAACGGTAGCGGTGTCACCAACGGTGTTGGTTGTAACGCTTGACCATAGGGCGAAGAGTGAATCTTCGATGGTCCTGATAAGAAGGCGCTTTGCCTCTCTTATGTATGCCTCATTAAGAGGATACTTTGAAGCCAACTGCTTCATATCCTTGTCGCCAATAATCCAAGCGATGTATCGGTGGTTATTAACGGTAAGGGTTACGTCTACAGAAGCTACTGATTCATCAACTACTGCGGCTCCCTGAGTAGTTTGAGTTCCTACTGAGAAGACGTTAGTGAAGATGTCTGGAACGTGGACGATGTCACCACCTGCCACCATATAAGGTGAAAGGTCGCGAACGAAGTTGGCAATGGTTACTGGAGGAAACTTAGGTTCCTGAAGTATGTCTGACCAAATCTCCAATACTGTAATCTCTTATTACTAAGAGTGTCGGACTGTCGCTTCCTTAAAAAAGGTTGATTCACTCAGTCTCTCACGGTACCTCTTCTATGAATTTGACGGAGTTGGTCATACAGTTCGTCTCTCTTGGTCCAGTTTTCTTCGCCAAGGAGGTGTCCTGCACCATTGGTGCAGTTCTTGAACTTAAACATTATTTCAGCCTCATTCTTTTTAACTCTCATGTAGGGGTAGGTTTTTTGCAAGAAGTCCATTACTCTGGCGTTTTTCATTGTCCAGCAATAACTTTCATTTGCATTACCTTTTGCCTTACGAGTTTCAAAGGTTCCCCCATAACTTTGATAAAGCCAAGTAATTATGGGTTTATCTGTCATGGCGATTTTAAGAACGGGGCAATAGATATAATCCTTAACAGAACTGAAACTTTTTTTGTTTCCTTTCTTACACTTTAGAATACCTATATACCCCTCTCCATCAATCAAACCTGCGAGATAGGCCGCCTGAAGTTTTGACATTATAGCCATAACTCCAGTGTTTAATATATGTCCAAATCAGTCAAAGTACAGAAGGGCTTCCGCCCTGTTACCCTAGCTATCCGGTATAGCTGTGGGGTTCCAAGTCAATCAGAATCAATTTTAGATGCCCAAGAATTTAGGTATCATCGACGCCAAATCAGATGCTGTGTATGCGTCTGTTGGGTTTGAGAATGCCATTTAGTGTTAAGGTTAAGCCTTCATGCGGGCCTCGAATGCTGCTTGCTTTTCTGAAGCCGTAGCTTCGGGGTCCTTCAAGATGTCTGAAACGGGTTTACCGTTAAAGGTCTTGATTTTGCTTGAAGGAGATGGAGTTGCCTCGGTAGACTTATTGGTGCGTCTGAATTCTGAAAGGTGAGCCTTGCCCGCCTTAGAAGTAAGGTAGGTAGTCACATCAACTTTTAGGTTTTCAGCCTCGCCAGCCAGTTCTTGGAGTTCTGCGTCAGTTAAGTCGCGGGTTGCTCTTACGAAGGTGGTGACTGTGCCAAGGTCTAACCCAGGTTTCTCCGTGGGTAATGGTGTTTCCTTGAGCTTTTCTTCTGCCTTTTTTAATCGGGCATAGTTCTGCTCGGAAACTTCTGCCTTCTTTCTAAGTTCCTCCAGTTCGGCTTTAGAGATTTCGACATTGTCGTTCTCCTCTGGGGTTACTACAGGTTCATTTTGAGTTACCTGCTCCTCTGTTTCATTTTCCATTTTCTGAGTTTGGATTCTCTAATAAAGCGCGTTTGTGGATGCGGCGCCCCCCTTAGTCTATTCGTATACTTCCCCTACTTTTTGATGCGTTTGAGAAGGTTTGATTTTTTTGACAATCAACTCGTCTATTGCTCTACCAGCTAAAGATGCTGAGTTCTTGTCCTCATCACCCTTCCACGAGCGAGAATCGTGTATATAATCAATAACCCTCTTTAGGTAATCTGTCATATTTAAACCCACATCTGAGCCGGACAGGACTTTAAACATTGCCAAGTCTTGAGGTGTAAGTTTCATTAAATAGTTTGTGAGCTAGGCATACCCATTGCTTGTGGGGCTGCTAAAGAACCAGCTACCTGTGGTTGCATTTGTGGCTGGTCTTTTGATTGATAAGTAAGTCCAAGTTCTACTGGTGAGATTCCTCCCAGGCTTAATAGTTTGAAGATTAAAGAACGAGAGGTTGGGTCTTGGAGAGCCATTGGGTTCGTACCCGCGATTTGAAGAACCATCTGAACTAATTGAGATTTTACGGACACATCTGAAGATTCCCCTGTGATGTTGATATCCACCATGTATTTGGCGTTCTTCCAGAAGTTCTTTGGGATCTTTAAGAAGCGTTGTTTCTTTCCTTTCAACTTGTCTTTGACCTGCATACGAAGGAGTTCTTTCTGTTCCACAGAAGGGAACCATCCAGTCTTCTCGGTATATTTTATTATCTTCTCTCCTACGAGGGCTTCAGTAATGGCGTCGTCTAGGTAGTTAGACTCTTCGTCAGCGCAGGAGAATATCATAGTGTGCTCCTGAGCAGTGTCGGTGGCGAAGTTTGGAATGATGTCATCCATCAAAAGACGCTTGATGAATAGACCCATCTCCTCTCGTTTCCTTTCAAAGAAGGAGGAGGCAAGAGATGCTTGGAGGTTTGCCACCCCAAGAGGGGTACGAGAAGGAAGTGAGGCACCAGTAGTGATGTCTGAGGTAAATGTCTTTCTCTCAGTATTAGAGTCCCAGTTCTGGCGAGTCTCTTGGAACTGTGGAAGATTGCGAGCTTCGTTAGCAACAGGGTTAAGACCACTAGGAGTATAGAGAATGTTTCCTGGTTGGTAGTTGACGACAGTGTTCTTGCCTGAGAGTTCCTCATCTGCAGACCAAAATAGTGGTGTGGAGTGGATAGCGAGGGACTTTCTCTCAAGGTTCTCGGTTTCGTTTCTGGCGATTTGGTTGTCTTCGAGGTATTCAACATAACCAATTCCAAGAGCTGAACCTGGTACATGCTTCCATTTGAGTTCACGGTAGTTGTGTTCCTTAAGATCTTCTTCAAAAAGAACTACAGAACCCACCCAGTCAGTACCTCGGGTATTTATCTCAGATTCAACTGAGCGCTGTATGCCCCCACCTACACGTTTAGCCCAGAGGTCTCCCTTAACTTCTCGTTTCCAACCTTTCTTAGTCTTAGTAAAACAGTCGTAGATAACAAACTCATCCATCTCCCCTCTTTCAAGGAGTTTGGTGGTGTCCCATTCTTTTGGCATTTCGTCTGGGGTCATTGAATACACCTCAACAAAGTCATTGGTGACAATGCCTTTAGCCGACGGGTTATTTCGGAGACTTTGAAGAGGGACGTTAGTCCATCCATTCTTAGACTTTTTGATTACCAGGTGTCCGTAGATAGGCCAGGTGTGGGTGATGTCGTTTAATAATATGCCAAAATCTGAATCCTTGAGCCATTGCTTGAGTCTTCGTTGCATGAGGAAAACACGGAGCTCGTCGTTGTTGTGCTCTGGGGTGAGGATGATGTCTCTGGTGTCTAGGTCGATGAACTTGGTGGCGATGTCACAAGCTGGGGTGACAATGTTGTAGAAAAACTTTCTGAAGCCCTGAGCGTCGTACTTACCATTTTTAAATTGTGAATGGTAAAATCTGTCCACCATCTTGAGGACTTCGGATTGGTTGCGTGTCCACCCACCAGGCATTTCTACATCCTCGTAGAAAGACTGGATTAGTTTTCTTGTATCTTGGTCAGTCATTAATTGTACTCATAGTAAACTTTAGTTATTGATTTTTGTCGATTTAGAATATGGTTCTTTTGTCTATTGTTTAGAGGTTTGAGGTTCCAGTAGGCAAGCATCATGGCCATCACCCTGTCATCGTGATAAGGGTAAGGGGCACCAGCACCCTTCATTTTAGCCTCGTCAGACCATATGAATGAGCGAATTTCTTCTATGAGGTCTTCATCTCTTAGTTTAGGCCATTTGGCTTGAAAGAGTTTTTGCATATTTTCTATGAGTTGAAGTTTGGTGGCGTAGTTGGTTGAGAATCCCAGTTTATCTATTTTCTTTTGAATTCGTTTGGAGAATACCTCACGTTCGTAAATATGGTCGTATTGTTTTTTTAAGTCTTCAACGAGTGCCTGCCCAATACCCGTGGCCTCAGGGACAACTAAGGGTTTTTTCAGTTTGTTGTACATCTCGGTTAAGATGATGGTTTTAGCTGTAATGACGTGGGTAGGAACATATCCAGAGAAGGTGGCGGCGACCTCACCAGTGAATTTATCCACCGTAATGATAGAAGTGGGGTCTTCTGCCCCCGTTGAAGGGTCTATCCCAATCTGATATTCATGGTTTTGGGGTTCGTGGAAGATTTTTATGCCTGAAATCTCTCTGATGGGCTTTTTTGATATTAGAAACTGGTCTTTATCCACCTCTATTGGGAAGACTCGCCCATCAACCATGGTTTCCGTGTCCCAAACACCATATACAAAGCGTCTAACATACATATCCCCCTTAGTAAGCTGTTGTTCAATGAATCCTTCTGGCAGGTTAGCCTTATTGTCCATCATACCCGTCTCAATCAGGTGGGTTCCGGGCTTTGGTTTGGCCTTAAAGTGGGTGTATGCCCAGAATCTGGCTGGGTTAGTTGTGGCAAATCTCTGTCTAAAGGGAACGTTTCGGGAAATACGACCAGATAACTGCTCCCATAGGAGTTCATCCACCTCTTCAAGTTGGTCAATAGCCGCCCCACCGAGGTTGAGGCCTCTGATTTTCTGGGTGGCTTTCTTGGTATCGTCTCCTGAAACAGCAGTATCGAGCCCATAGAGTAATATTTGTGATTTATTAGGGAATTCTATGATTCCGGGGCCCACCTTATAGGTGTAGGTTCCTGGGGGAAAGATTTCTTGGATGGCTGGTATAAGGGTGGAGTCAATATCACTTCTGGATTTCCTTCCTAGGAGGATGGAGTTACCTGGAAAGAACATTGAAAGGAGATAGAGCTTTATAATGAGGGCGACGCTCTTGCCGGAACGATAACCTCCAGAGATAAGAAGTTCTGGGTCTTTATTGTTAATAAACTCTATTTGTTTGGGGGTTAGTTTGAAATCACCAAAAGACTCAATGATTACTTCTCCAGATAACCATTTCTTACCTAGATCTTCGTATTGTTTAAGAGTTTCTTCCATGATTTACGTTGTAATCAATATTAATCTATTTCATACCAGGTTTCTTCAACATCTTGTGATTCAGAGTGTTGGGCCCGCCCGGACTTACGAAACTCATAAGCCTTAACACACCGCCTAACATGCACACTATAAGGAGTACCCCATTCCTTGTATTTATTAAGCAAGGCTATAGTTTCTGGATCTAAGGTGAAGTTTATTCGTTTATGGTTGATTCCTCTTCTCATTACTCATACACACTAATGTGTATTAGTAGATTGGTCATTTTTGGAGTATATACATATATATAACTTAAGGCTCACAATAAAAATGGTTGCATCTACCCCCCCATGACTAGCTATATATAGATATACACCATGTCGCACAATACCTATTGTACGGCGTCCTGTATGTGTGGTGGGCTATCGGTATGTGGCTCTGTTAAGCCCTCTGGCGAGTGCAAGGAGCCGTTTCTTACACCTATGTTAAGGACAGGGACTGTGACTTTCACACCATCATCACTATCAAGGGGAACTCCTAAGTCTTTAGATAATGGGGCCAATACTTTGAGGGCTGTACTTAAGTCTTTGTCTTGATTTGCTATGTATCTTAGCCTTTTAAATACTTCCTCCCTATTCATACCTATAATACTGGCGAGGTCTTGCTTGGCGAGCTTTGTACTCTTACTATCTACTGTCTCTAATATCTCTCTTGCTTGAGCCTTTAGTGCGGATTGTACTATTTGGCGAGGGTTTTTGTCTGCATACATAGGAGAATAGCCAGCTTTTACTGCTGATGGCTTTACCTTATATCCATTCTTTGGTAACTCCTCTAGTAGTTTTTGGTGGCGGGGTTTCATTGTCATACACCTATTATTTACAATATAGGGTTTTTTGTCTTGTTTGGTGTGGTGTAATCTATTGACATATCTTCCTTATTGTCTTCTATTGTGGGGAGAATATGGCTCTACTTAGCCAAACTGTGTATAACTTCTATATATACTTCTTGATTATATTCCTATATTGTTTATAGTGTAGATGTGTCTAGATTATAAGTAAACATAATTTATGAAAGACCCAAATAAAACATTTATAGGCGGACTCGTTATCGGTTTCATTATTGGTGGGCTTGTGATGAATGTATTGATGGCGAATTGGATAATAGCAGTATTCGGCTAGTACTCTCACACTGTCCCTAACACTTAGGGCTAGTGATGAGGGCGAAAGCATACAGCGACAGATCTCAAGCAGATTAATAAGTAATAATATAAAAATATGGCACAAACACAAAACGACAAAGAAGCCTTAATCTGTACACATGGCGATTGCCAAGAGTTACAGACAGAAGATGGTGAGTTTTGCGAGAAGCATTATCCCTTGAAGGCATTAAACCTAACCAGAGAGGAAGTGAAGAATGTAGTCTATCACCTTGAACAGGATGAGGTAAGTATGACATCACAGGATTATAGCGAAAAGGACTACAACAAAGTGGTAGAAGAGTTATTTACAGACGAGTCATGTATTAAGTGTGGTAAAAGTGGTTCATTCCCTGACGGTATGTGTGAAAGGTGTTATAAAGAAAGAAATTAAAACTAACATGACAACTTACTACAACAGCGTTTTGGAATGCTATGTGGCGAGGGCTTACAAGTTAATAATAAACAAATGAAAATAGCAATAATCATAGCTTTGGGGTTGATCGTGTGGGCGATTTTGGCAAGACCGGAAGTTAATATGTGCCTAGTACCATAATGGAAAAACTAGAACTGGAAAATGAAAACCCATGGTGGGCAATAGTCATATTAGTAGCTATATTGAGCCTTATTCTGGTCATTGGGTGGTTATCCACAGAATTGATTGGAGGGGTATTGGAATATAATTTAGAAGGTGATAAGGTAGAAACATGGACAAAATAAAATTTATTAGAGCGGTGGTGAATGCAACCAAGGAGTGGGGCGATGCCAAAGCTCACCAAGGTTATATTCCTACCATTGAATTATTTGTGGAGGAGATGACAGAATACATTAATAAACTAGAAGCATTATGCAAAAAAGACTAACAGAAGAAGAGGTGATGTCTATACCTAGATTGGTTGATGAAGGGCGGGGGTTGAAACATGTGGCAGAGACTTTAGGAGTCACAGTACGAACCGTCTCCACTTGGATCAATCAATTAAGAGCGAAGGGACACACAATTAAGATTAAAAGGGGTGCTAAACCAATACTCAAATGAAAGTAAAATATCATATTCCCACAGAACAGTATGGTTTTGTGGAGGTAGAAGTAGAGGTGACAGGCGAGAATGTACCAGACTCATACAGTGATATTAAGGACTTATTCAGAAAGAAAGATGCCGGAGAGCCAGTTCAATAAGGTCTTAGACAGGTACATTCAAGAGAAAACATTGAGTTCAGAGGAGTTTGAGGCGTTAGATTCAAGACAGGTGGACATCATACAAACATTAAAAAGGGCTTATAAAAGAATAAATCATGCAAAACGACAATTGGGGATTCCCAGAAGAAAAGAAGGAAAGTGAATACTTTAATTTCAAGGAAGGCGAGACTAAATTAAGGGTATTAACCCGACCAGTAGCGGTGAAACAGTATTTTAGGGACGGACAGTATGTATTAGTTGATGAGAAGTACCAAGGACCTGAAAAGGCATCTACTAAGGGGTGGGCTTGGTGTGCTGTCAGACCAAACAACGAGATTAAGATTGTGAAATTCCCTTTCTCGGTGATTAAACAGATACAGGCGTTTATGGTGGATGATGAATATGCGTTTGAAGGGTTTCCTATGCCTTACGATTTGAAGGTGACAGTTACAGGTGAAGGTATGGAACGAAGATACTCGGTCATAGCCTCACCAAAAGTAACTCCGGTGACAGATGAGGAGAAAGCGGAACTTGAAAAGAAAACACCAATAGCACAAATTATTAACAAAATGAAGGAGAAGGCTGGTCTCTCTACTGGAATTGAATACCCAGAAAGAGATGAGGACGAGCAAATTCCCTTCTAACCTTAAAACCATGAACTTTGAAGACTATTTAAGACAAATACACGCCAAGCACTACAAAAGCATAGATGATGATATGCCTGACGCTTATGAAGCTTGGTTGGCGAGCTTGGATACGGTTCAGCTTATAGAATTGGCGGACGAGTTTGGTTTGGAGATCACCAAGGAGGTGAGAGAGGTTGTTAAAGATGAACTTATCAGATGAAACTCTGCTGGCACAAATACAGCGTAAACTTAAATAAACAATTATGAACATAATAAGACATGGAGAAGTTCTCCTAAAACAAATTACAAGCATTCCAAAAGGGGCTGTTCTTAAGGAAGAAACCCACAAGGCGATTATTGCTCACTCAGAAACCGGACACCACCATATCTTGGAAGTAAAAGATAAGGTAGATATGTCTAAGTTTAAGATCTACAGCTTTAATGGCGAAAACTATGTGGAAGTACTAGAAATCGCAGAATTATGGCACCAGAAGACTGGGAATGATACTCACAAATCCCACAAGGTTCTGCCAAGCTCTTACCAGATAATCATTAAAAGGGAGTTTGACTACTTTGGAAATGCAATTAGGAGAGTAAGGGATTAACATGAAGAAAATCACCAAACTTACAGCAGAACAAGAGGCACAAATACCCGAATACTTAGAAAAATGGATTCGGGTTGCCAGTAAACCCTTAGACAGAGAAAAATCAGTCAAAGTAACAAAAGAGCTATTTGGAGAAGATAAAACTGTTTTAATAGCGGAGTCAATTCAAAACGCAGTAGATGTTATTAAGTTTATTGTGGGTGATAAGAAGTTGGAACACAGCCCACAGCTTTACTCACAGCTTTACTCACAGCTTGGCTCACAGCTTGGCTCACAGCTTCGCTCACAGCTTCGCTCACAGCTTGGCTCACAGCTTGACTCACAGCTTCGCTCACAGCTTTACTCACAGCTTGACTCACAGCTTTACTCACAGCTTGACTCACAGCTTGGCTCACAGCTTGGCTCACAGCTTTACTCA
>Ga0210043_1001075_pt1 | contig 25326 bp, 32 predicted proteins | sample CryGeymet201501t_FD_183990 | JGI IMG/M metagenome (GOLD analysis project Ga0210043, IMG submission 183990) | Groundwater microbial communities from Crystal Geyser aquifers in Utah, USA - Crystal Geyser metaG 2015-01t (SPAdes) (version 2) | ecosystem: Environmental > Aquatic > Deep subsurface >... | reverse complement strand
TATTTGGCTCGCCTTATCAAGAAACTTCCATCCTTCGTGAAATGGTGGATTCCCAACAACCCAATCAATTTTTTTGTCCCACTTGTAAAAATCACAGCCATCTTCAATTTCACATTCGTATTTTTCTCCACTTAAATTATTATACCAAATTTTATTTTTTCCACTTCCTGCATCTAAAATACTATCACCGAATTTAATCGGAGTTATCGCTAATAAATCTTTAACCATTTCTGGATTCGTATAATGAAAACTTATATCCTTTGGCTTAACCTTCATACATTTGTGGCTTAGCTTCTATTTTGTTCGGATTATATGGTTTTTTTGGTTTGGCGTTAAATTCCACAATAGACCCACATTTTAGGCAAGTAGCACGGACAACTCTAGTTTCGTCAAAAAACCTATATGTCCATTTTTTATTTTTACATTCTTAGCAAGGGAACATCGCCATATTTTTCTATTATTGAATTATTAACTAATTTTTGGATAGAAACTTTCCTGCCTAATTTTTTAAGTCTTACTTTCTCTTTCCAAAGAAGTTTATGAACATCCTTTGTAAGATATGTTTTCTTATTTTGTTGTATTTTATCCTCGTCTTTATATAATTTCATATATTATAAAAAAGTACCCTTATATGTCCCTTATTAGGTACTTATAAGTCCCCATTTAACCCCCTCTTTTTTCCTTCCTTACCCGATAACCAAATAAGTTAGATTACTACCCTCATGAATGATTATTGTCATGAATATTAGCATCCTCTGTGCGCCCAGAGCATAACTTTCTGGGCAAGTCTAATTTATAATGAACATTTTTTTATCGGTATAAGACAAGGAAAACTTTAACGAATGGGGTTATTGGCCGTTAAAGCAAAGCAAGCCATTTAAAAATCAAATATTTAATTTCTATGTGGCGTGTTTTGAAAATAAAAAAACTACACTTTGTTTACCAGCGGTATGAAATGGAATCTTAGAGGAAACCATTCCTTACTCGGCAGAACCTTTCAGGAACCGCCAGTAAACAAAATATAGTTTTGTTCTAAGATTTTTTTCATATATGCCTATTTTATCATGCTATTAAAATCCTGTCAAGTTTTTAAATGATTCCCCCTGCTACGCTATTAAAAGTTTCACAGGGGATTGCTTTTTTTATCAGGCTAAAATCATTATATGGAAGAGTATACACCAGCCGAAACCAACATATCTACATCCTCTATTTTAAATCTTATTTTATTAAAATGGAATTTCAACTTCTTCTTTTACAACTTCCTCATCTTTAATTTCTGAATTATCTGTTGGTGTTTCAATTTCAGGCAATGCTTGTTTTTGCGGGGCATTTATTTGTTTATTGGAAAACGCTTGAAAACTTTGGGCTACTTGAATCCGCATAGCGCGCACTTCTTCAGGATTAATTGATATTGGAACTCCTTTTTCATCCTTCATAACATCAAATTTAATAGCGTATTTTCCGGTAGATTTATCTATATAAGTGCTAAAATTTGTTTTAATGTTATAAATTTTAGCGCCCAATGTAGATATATGCTTACTGTAATCAAAGAAATTGCTTCTTGATGTTCCTTTGAATTTAAGTTTCATTATTTCTCCCTCTACTCCAACATATAGCACGATTAAATAATTATAAGTGCTTTGGGTGCTTCCATCTGGTTGCACGACTTTTCTAGAAGCCTTAATTTGGGCGTAGGTGGTGTAATTCTTCTTTATTTGGTTGGTTGTGGGGTCTTTTATAAATTTACCTCCCTGAAGTGGAAATATAGCGATTTTAGCCTTTGTATTGGATGGGTCAAATTCATTTGTTCTCCATGTCGGATATTTAGTTTTATCAATAAGCTGGGCTTGCGAAGACAAAATAATCCCTTCTAATTCCGGAGCAAAAGAAATTCTTTCTACTTTTTTTGCCACTTCGTCATATTCTTTTTCTACGAAATCTCCAGTGGCTCCGGTTCCGGCAGTATCTGTTCCGTTATCTACGGACAAGATTTTAAATTTAGTAAATTGGCGGGATTGAGTTCCTAGTGTTTGGTCTAATTGTTCGTCAGTGTAGTTGTTCATAATTTTAATTTATAATTATTTTTTTAGCTTTTTCAAATTTTATTATTTTACCCTTTCTAGAATATTTAGTGAGAGAAAATTCTTCTCTGCGAGTTATGGTTGGAGGTTGGCGGTTTTTACCATACAAATCATCATAAATATCTTTGGTTTTTAAGAAAAGTTTAAATGCGTCTTTTTTATCTTTAATTTCTTTAAAAGAATAATTGCATTTATTTTTTCCTAATTGTAAAATTCCCAATCTTATTTTACCTAATCTACGATGATATGTTTCTTCCATTCCTTTCCAGTAGCTTGCCAGTTGTAGGTCATAACTTCTATCCAATGATTTTGAAATTTTCCAGTCCACTAGCCATAAATCATATTTTTTAGTCTTCTTATCCCACAAATATCCAATCCAGTCAAGCGTGCCAGCAAATCCGTATTTTATAGAATAAACCATTAACTCATTTTGCACGGTTATTGGCTTAAACTCTTCCCAGAAGTTCTCTGCACCTTTCAGGGCTTCTTCCTCGCGGTCTGTAAGGGGTTCTTTGAGATAAGATACCAATTTGCGGTCGGATAGCCCTAGAAGTGAAATTTGAGCCTCTGACACGCCTGCCGTCAAGACTGTTTGACCTAAAATCTGCAATTCTATCAATTTATGGGTTTTTGAGCCTTGAATTTTGCCATCTTCTTGGGCCTTGTGGATTGCCTCTGGAGTGGTGTTTTGCATCCAAATATCTAGTCCGGGATTTGGGAAAACTGATAAAATATTAGTTGAGCTTGGCAGATAAATTATGTCATTGGATGTATCATCTTTTATTTCATACCAATGCCCAGAAGAAGTTTCTTTTAATGTGATGGTTTTTTTCATATTATTTTAATTCTTTAATGGCTTTTTCCAATATCTTTTTAATTTTTTCTTGGCTGTATTTGTATTTTTCCGGCAATCCTTGCTTATATCTCTTAATGAAGTCTTCCAGCCAGTCGCCTCGTATCAGGTATCTTTTGCCGATTTTTTTCCCAGTGGTTATGGCGAGCAGTTGCCCTTCTTCCACCCATCGGGAAATAAACTGGCGCGATTTCAATCCGATAATTTCCTTGGCTTCTACGCTGGAATAAAATTTAGTTGGGTCTATCATATTATTTTATCTTACTTTTTAACTCATCGCGCAACGGCACGATTACATCTAGGAAATCCTCCAACTTTCTCATTCCATCGATAGAATCTTCCAATACTTTTTCGTCTTGTTTTTGCTTGGCGACTTTTTCGTAATCCTTTTTCTCTTGTTCGGATAATCTAGGCAGTAATTTATTGACTTTCTTTTGGTCTTTGCCGGAGATGATGTTTAAAACTCTCTCGTAATTTTTCAAGGTTTCATCCGCAAAAATTACTATTGGGGCGTTTGCTTCCAAGTGAATTTTGTCCACCAATTTTGAAGCCCATGTCTTGCTCTTGTTTATGATTTCTTCATTGACATAATCCAGAGTAACTTGGAGGTCAATGTTTTTGTTGTAGTCCATAGTGTTATTTAAAATTATTAATTAATATCTCTTTAATTTTAGCGGATGCCCTATCCCAATCATCTAATATTTTCTGTTTTCCTTACTATTTTTTTAAAAAATAGGAGTCTTCGTATCTTAATATGGCTGACAATAAATATGCCAATTCTTCCAATCTGGGATAATCCACTTCACTAACTGACCCCTCAAAAAGTGCGATTCTCTGACAAAGTAATTTTAGGATTTTATCTTTTTCTATATTCATATACCCATCTTAGCATACTAAAATATTTCTGTCAAGTCTTTTCGGAAAAACAAAAAACACCAAATTGGAGCCAGAAATCTTATATAAATATAAAATAATTGTTTTTTCTGCCGAAATGGTGTTTTTTGCGCTATCTTTTTGCCACATATCCGCACGAAGCGAGATATACAGCCCCTATTTTTCTTCCCCGTAATCTTTTTCTCATTTGCGTTGAAATTCAGCAAATCCTTGAATACCGCTTCCATATCGCTTATTCAAGTATACAATATCACCCCTTAGCGGATCAAATACCCTATATCCATAAACTCTGGAATATCCAACTAAAAGCACCCAGTGCTTATAATTCCATACCTGTAAAATACAAGCGTTATCTTTGGAGTATAATATTTCTTTTATTTTTTTGTCATCACGCCGGTAATAGCGATAGACAAATTTGAATGGTAGGACATCATCGCCCGATTTCCAGTAATAAAGTCCGGTTTTAGTGTATTTAAGTTTCCCGACTAATTTGCCCGGATTTATGTAGTTGCCATACCATTCGGACAAGGATGATAGGTTAGTTATAACGCACCCCGCGCTACAAAGTATCTCTTTGCTTTCTCCCAAATGGAGTGAACCCCAAGCGGTATTGCATTGCCGTATGAGTCTAATCATAGTTTTATTATTAATAATTAATTATTTTCCATTATTTTAATTAGCGTTTTTACGATAAAGTCAGGTGGCAAACCAGTTCTGGCTTGAAGCACGCCTGCTAAGGCTTTTATCATATTCCTTCGTCTAGTTTCACTTTTCGCTCCTTTTATCATCATAACTGAATTATAAAAGAAGTCCATAATAAATCTAGTAACCACAACCGGGTCTGTTTGATAATTGTAAAATGAAAATATTTTATTCGCAAATGGAATTGTCTGCACCATATTAGCAAGCAGATTTTTAACGAACGATTCGTCTTTGTCGTCATCATCCCCTATCATTCCAGCCACTAGAGAAGCCACTGCCATTCTAGTTGCTGTTTCCGATGAGAACTGAACCAAAAGCCAAGCCGCTTTTCTCGCGCCAGCCTTTTTGTCTTTGCGCCACGCCGCCGGAACATCCTTGGAGACTTGCGCCCAGTTAGAGAGCATAAAGGTTTCAAAAGTATGCAACATTCTCCACCAAGTTCTATTTTCGTTGAATAGAATTTGTGGCGCGGTGGCAAAATGAGCCGTAGCCTGCGACATTCTGACAGCCATATCCGCATAAGCGCCAGCCTCCTTATTAAATTCTCCATTTATATCCAGTTTTAGTTCTTTCATTTTCTTTTGATAGCCACCCATCCAAGTCGCTCCAGCCGGGCCATAATCGGCGATTCTGATTCCAGCCGTGGTAAAGTCTTGAAACATTTTGATTATCTGATTTTCAGATAAATCTTCCCACATAACATCGCCACCCATTCTGTGTCTCATTTGCCAACTATTTTCTTTCATAAATTTTCTCCAATTTTTAGAGGTCATCATTTTTATTCCATTGTAATATGCCTCCTCGCCCACAAAAGCAATTCCGTTGGCGGCAGCAGATATTTGAACTACCACAGTGGACGGGCGAAAACCTAAAATGGCCGGAGCGATATTAGTTCTCAATGTATCGATTATACCTTCTACCCAATTTGGTTGTCTTAATCTTCCGCCTCTCTTAGCCACGATTTTCAGCCAAGTATTAATAACATCTTTGGCTATTTCTCCAGCTGAATCAAGAAAAGTATCGCTATTTATAATCTGTCTAACTTGCTCAATAGTTTCCGCCATTTCCACATAATAGATAGTCGCTTCGCCATAATTTCTAAAATCCGTAAAAGCGTCTAGTGATAAACGTTGTTCTGAATTGGTATATCTAGATTTTAAACTGGAAAAATTGACGCTTGCCATTCTGTCCACATCTTCGTTGGCTGTTTCGCCAGTAACTTTATAGTCCGTCCGATTAGGAAAAAACCAATCAGCCACAAGTCCTAGTTGTTCAGTCGGGTGCAATTTGGTAAAAGTTTTAGAAAGTTCCGGGTGGAAAAATTCAAACCACTTCTTCATGTAAGCTACCATATCCATCAACGCTTTGGAAGATTCCACTTGTTTTTGAATTTCTAGTATTTTTTCCATCGTATATTTACCTTTTCCATCTTTGCCTTGCAGGAGTTTTTTTAGAGAGTGTTCGTTTTTAGAATGGAAATATACAGCAAGGTCTTGGGATAGCTCTTGCTGTAATTTGACATATTTGAAGAAATATTTTTTGTTTACGCGCCAATTCTCTTTATCCGCGATAACCTTATTGATGCCTTGTTCTTCCATATACAAACTGACTGTCTTGGATATTTGCATTTTTGTGAGTTCCTCAAAATTATCAATCCTGTCAGTCGCCACGCCTATTTTATCCATTATCGGGTTGTAAATATGCCTCGCCGCCACGCCGGACAAATCATCTATGCCTTTATCTAAAATTCTGATAATGCGGTCTGTGCCTATTTGTTTTAAATCTATAAGTTTTAACGCGGCAATGGCGTTTTTCAGTTTAAGTTTGCCTTTTTCGGTTAGTGAAAGAGCGCGAACATCGTGCGTGTTTAAAACATCTTCCGGTTTTAACGCGCCAAGATTTTTGATAGTGTCTTTATTAAATTCTTCCAGTTTTTGCTCAACTGTTTTTTTCTTGTCTTCTTTGTGCTGTTTTAATTCATATCTACCGATAATCGCTAACTGCTGAATTTTATTATTTATTTCCATCAGTTTCTGGGTGGAGAGTTTCGCCAAAGGTTTGCGGTCTAGCAATTTCAATTCCTCCAAGACCTTGAAAGAGGTATTCTTTTTTAAATCGGCTGAAAGAGAATCATAAAGAAGTTTATTGGTGGCAATTTTATCCAGCAACGCTTTGGTGTGGTGCTTTAATTGAATTTGATTGGTAATCGCTAAGATGTCTGTTTGCGCGGACACTGGCAGATATTGGAGTTTGGTCAGAACCTTATTGATTGCTTTTATAATCTGTCTTCGCTCGTAGCCTTTTCTTTTTTCATCTACTCTTAAAATTGTATTCTTCAGTGTTGCGTCTGTTTTTGTATTTTTTACGGTATGCAAAAAATCTTTGTGCAACTCTTTTGGAAGGTTGGTTTTGATATATTCAATCGCTAGGGTTCGCTTTTCATCTTGGGGAGTGGATTTGTCTTTGTATTTTTGGGTTATTTCTTTTCTTAATTTTTTATTTTTCTCGGCTTCTTTAATTCGTTTTTCCACATTATCCTCTTGCTGTTGGATTCTTTGGGCTTGTTTTCCAGCGACAAAGCCTCGCCTAATTCCGCTCAAAACTATGTCCACATCGTTTCTGTGCAACATATCAATCACTTTTCTGGGGGCTTCTTCTTTATAGACTTGCCTCCACGCTTGTTGCAGTGCTTCACTGGCTCTTATTGTTTTTGACAATGGGTTTAATGCTGTGTTTATGTTTAAAGGAGAAAGAATTTTTTTTATCTGTGTTTTGGTTAATTTTTCTTTTGATATTTCATTCAATGGATAATTTTTTAAATCCTTATCTTTGGCGGATGAGTTTTTCAATGGTTTTTTAGATATGCTTCCCATTTTTTGCATTTTCTTTCCTCCAACATCCATGTCATATCCCTTGCTGATAAGGGATTTCCTTTCAGTAAATTTTGTAAATTTACCCATATTAGCGGGGGTGAGAAGCGTGTCTTTTTCAAATATTTTGTCAAACATTGTCCGCACTTCATTCCAATTTTTATTATACTTAGGATTTACTTCCATTCTTAATATCTTTTTTATTAAATCCATTACTTGGCGAACAATAACCTTGAATTTGTCAAAAAATTCCTTAGATTCTCCTTCCAATTTTTTAGAGTATTCGGAATCTAACGCCCAAATAGCTGTTTCTTCTGACATCATGTTAAAGTTTTCACCATACTCCTTTTTGTATAATTCGTAAGTAGTTTTATCCCCGAAAATTTTTACTTTATCTGCTTCTGTAAGAGTGAGAAACCATTTGTTTATTTTTACCATTCCTTCTCTCCCAAAAAATTCTCTTAACGCTAGATGGCGAATTTCGTGAATTACTTTTACATCCACATTTTTAGCGGATAATTTTCTGGAAAGTGAAATAATCCCATCCCAATAGGTAGCATCAGCCTCTGTTCCTTTCGCGAGCATAAGACTATCAGCAATTTCTACCACAAGCATTTTGCGAATACTAGGGTTTAATTCCTTACTAAGTTTTGAAACTATCTCCATTATTTTTTTGTCTGACATTACCCTTCGTTTAATTTCTTTTTGAGACAAAGATGCTAAAACCGCTATTTCTCCGCTATCTTTCATTTTTAATTCTTCCTCATTTATCTCAATTTGCGTTCCCTCTATTATTTCTTTGGTCAGCCCTATTGCTTCAGGTTTTATGCCGAATTTATTGGTTTTGCCTTCAAAGCGAAGAAGCCCGTTTTTCATAGTTAAAACAGGATTCGCCTTAAATTCAGGCGAAAGTTTCAATAAGTTAAGGATTTTTTTCTTTGGGAAATGTATTCCGGCTTTGTCAAAATCAGTTTTAACAAGTTTTTTGTCGGCTAATATTTTATCAGTCAGGGTTTGCACATTGCCGGGTTGTTTTTCCTCTGCTTCTTTTCTGGCGGTCAGTTCTTTCGTGAGTTCTTTTTTGGGAGGGTATTTTAGTTTGAGAGGTTTTTCTTTTGTTTCTATCGGTTTTACCGGCGCGACCCATCCTTCCTTTTTCAACCTCTTTGTATTTGCTTCCGTTGCTTTTTTAATGATTTCAGATTGTTTTACCTTAGGAGTTATTCCTTCCCATTCTGCTTTTAGTTGGGAGCGGGTTTTGATTTGATTTTGTCCTTTTTTGTAAGAAACTCTTAAAGGAATTTCCGTATCTCCAAATCCAAGAATATTTACTGGCACATTTTCAAGTCCAAGTTCTTTAGCAGCTAATAATCTATGATTTCCGTCATTAACTTTATATTTTCCATATCCCAATTCTTCAACTCTTATCGCTGGTGTTTTCCCTTTCCAGTCTTTGTGTAAAAACACACTATCATCGCCAGCCATTATTTTGCTTTTAAGTTCTTCTACTAATTTTCTATCTATTGTTGTTTCGTATAATTCTAATTTGTTAGGATTGAAAAACTGTGCTTCTTTGCCAAATCGTGCCTGTATATCTTTTACAAAATTATCTGCTCCCTGCCCCTTCACCCACTCATCAAAAGACTGACCAGAGGCTTTGGCTTGTTGGGCTGTCATCTTCCCTCCTTCTTGTAGAGGGGGGGATTCTACAACTGGTTTTTCTACGGTTTTTTGTTGAACTTCGGGTTTGACAGTTGGTTTCGGGGCTTCTTGGACTTCTTTTTTAGCGACTGGTTTTTCAGCAATGATTTCCTGAATGGTTGGTTTTGCTTTTTTAGTAGATAGTTTCTTTCCGGCTACTTCCAGTTGCGGTCTTTCTGTTTGTATTTCAGCTTCTTTTAAAACTTCCAGACTGGCATCTATGTTTTTATTTTCAGGATTGGATTTTTTTAGTAAGTCCAAAGTAAAAGCTAAAACTCGTGTATCTTGTTCATTAATATCAGATATGTCCTGCACAGTAATTGAGGTTTTTTCTATATTTTCCAACAAAGCACCAACTCTTTTCACGGACTGATTTTGTTTCCCGCCATCAGTATTTTTTAAGGTGTCAAGAATTTGAGATATTTTTTCTTCTTCCGTTAGTTTAGATTTTCTGATACCCGGAACTCCGCCAGCTATACCTCCTAATGAGGCGGCTGCAAAACTATTCCCTAAGCGAGAGATAATTTCTTCGTCTGTATATCTTTTACCGCTTGCCATTCCGGCTATAATCAAGTCTGATTCTTGCGCCGCTTCCTGTGAACCCTCTTTCACTCCCCCCATAATTACTGCATCTTTAAATCTTTTGATAATATTAGTCCCCTCTGTTCCTCCAATAGCTTTTTTTAATACAGATAAATCCGTAATGGCATCTAGCGCCGCATAAGGTATCGCACCTAAAAAAGACGCTTTGAGATTTCCTTTTCCATTTTCATCCATTGTTTCTCCAAAAATATCTCCTACGCCCTGAACATAAGATGAAGAAAACATCGCCAATCCAGCTCCAACATCTTTAGCTAATTCTTTTTTAGCCATTTGCTCGGCTACATCCTTCGTAACTTTTTTTACAACAACTTTTTCTCCGATATTTTCTGCTATTTCTTTTCCAATATAATTGGCAACTCTTTTGGCGAGATATTTTTTCGTTGCGTTTTTAGCGAAAAATCCTCCAACTCCCCCCACCGCCGTTCCTGCTCCGGGGGCGGCGGAACCAAGAGATGACCCAATAAACGCCGCCCCCAAACTTTCCACCATAGAGGGAACAAGTTTTCCTAAATTAAATTGGACATAATCAATTAGCGAATCACTGCCAGAAATATCCTCTAGCGATGCAGTTCTCCCTATGCCTGTTATTTTTTCAGACTTCGCTTGCCGTTCAAGATATTTTTCATACCCTTGTTTCGCCATTTCTTTATTGCCGGTAGCTTGTCCATAAGCTGATTTAGCCAAAGAAAAAAGACCAAGAATATCTTGCACTCCAGACTTTACTCCAGCCACCGCATCAGACCCCAATCTTTCTTTCCTCATTTTATCTACCTGTTCTTGATTGCCTAGCACTACACTTGGCATATCTATCGCTCTCTGTCCTATTGGTTTTTTTTCATAAAGATTTTGTTCGACTGGTCTTATAATGTTGCTGTAAAGACGACCCATTATAATTTAAAGTTATTAAAGTTATTTAAGTATTCCTTGATTTTTTCTTGTTTCATTTTCATATCTTCATCAAGTTGTTCTGACAAAGATTGTTTCACTTCTTTAACCGGCTTATATTGTCTTTTTTCTTGCACATTTTTAGCAGATTCGGCAAACTTATCAGCTATTTTTTGCGCGTAAGTTGTTGAATTTCTTTCCTCTATCTCTTTTTGCCGTCTTAATAGTTCAGGATATTCCGTAAAAGCCATAAACATTTCTTGTTCGATTTCTTTTGGAGTTAATATGCCTTCATTTATTAATTCAAGTGCTTTTAATTTCGATTTATATTCGGCAGTTTCTTGAATTTTAATGAATTTTTCAGGCGTTATATTTATATTTTCAAACCAAAACCATGTCGATGGATTTGCCCATTTATTAACGCCATAAACCGAACCAGATCCAGCCCAATTTCCAACACTTCTAACTTCTAGTGCGCTGTTAACCATTTCTTTTACAAAAATTCTAGCATCACTTTGCGTATCTAGCCTATATGGCTCGTAAGCCGCCTCCTTTATAGTCTCCTCATCATATTTGCCTATGTATTTATGTTTAAATTCAGCAAAAGTCTTAAATGGTAGCGACTTCCCGTCCATAGGTTCCCCTGTTTCTGGATTAATATCTTGTTTCGGAGTCAAATCATCTGTCATTTCTGCCATTTCTTTATTTTTTATTTCTACTTTTGCCCTACCAGCAGCGGTTGGGTCTAGTCGTTCATACACCCACTTATCTCCATCACTCATTTTGTTATTCACATAATTATCATACTTCTGCAAGTATTCTGCTTCGGCATTAGTAGCCCCAACCAATTTTGCTTGATAAAATGCTCTCCTTTCATTAAAGTCTTCCGGTAATCTTTCTTTTAATCGCTGGTCAATCATTTCAAAACTTATTCCTTTTTGAAAAAGAACATCTTTTAAATCTCCTTCGCCCATAAGTTGTCCTTCGAGTTGTTGTTTAAATTCTTCGGAAGTCATTTCTTTACCATCTTCTTTTTTAGGACGATTAGCTTGAAAATCATAAATTTGCCTATCCAACCAATCTTCCGGTTTAAATCTTCCAAGTTCTTCTTTTGCTTTAGCCGCCGCCGCCTTTTCCCTCGCCGCCTGCGCGGATGCCAAAGACCCTGCTTGCGTATCTATGGCTCCAGCCATTTTGTCATAAGCACTCACTTCTTGTTCTTGCATATTTATCGCACCACCCACTAAAGATTTAATTCCGCCTGGGGTAATATTGCCTTTTAAATTCAAACTCAACGGCTTTCCTGCCGCTGCGTTAGCTTTATTTACATAATTTGAATATCCAAACGCCCCTCTAATATTTTCCTTTAATTTTAATTTATACGCTTCATCCTCTCCACCATATTTCTCAATCATTTGCGAAAGTATGCCACTCATAATTTTATTTATTATTTATTATTTATTATTTATTATTAAAATTTTTGTTGCTCATCGCGAATTTGTTTGGATAGAGCATTTTGTTCAAAAAGTTGCCCTGTCGTAGCAATGTCCGTATCACTGCCATAAGAAATATCTTTTAACGCTGTGGCTTTTTCCAGCGCGATGCTTTCTTGCCCCAAGTTTAATTTGGATTGAGCGTCTTTTTGTTCATTTAAAATATCTTCCAATGTTCTAGTTTTCGCGGTTGTGGCTTGTTCTGTTTGCTGTCCGTATTTCAATTCTATATCTCGGTTTTTCGCAGCTTCATATCTTTGAATATCAGCAAAAGACCGATTGGCTTCGGTTTGGATTCCTTGGATTGTAGTGAGATTTTCCGCTTTGGCGATTTGTTCTGGTCTTCTTTCGGAAAAAGTCATACCGGTATCCGCTAAATTTTGATTTATCCTATCGTATTCTACGGAATAACGGCGAGATTCTTTCGCAAGTGAAGTGTCTAAGTCTTCTTGGATTCTGCCAGTATTTGTTTTGACATAATCATTCAAATCATTTACATCCGCAGATTTGTTGGCTGCTATGTTTCCGATATTACGAATATAATCTTCCGTAGCTCTCGTGCCTGCTATTCCAGAATCACGCATAATATTCGCCACATCTTGTTGTAATTTTTTTGTTTGTAATGCGGAAGAGGCTTCGGTTTGCTGGGATTTTTCCTTGTAATATTTCTTAATTTCCTTTTCCGATTTTTTTTGGTCTTTGGATTTTTCAGAAGATGACCCGCCATCTCTTTCTTTTTTTGCTTTTTTGTAAGCGTCAGTTTTAAGATAAGCCTTCAAAGACATACCCGCTTTTGCCGCCAATTTTTCTCGCCAAGATGCCATAGTTTTAAATTAATTATTTTTATTATAACATTATATTGATGTTTTGTAAAATACTTGACAGTTTCTTTACAGTATGCTAATATAGATAGGTAATTATTTAAGTTTAATTTATGAAAAGTCTTGCTATCGCTTCTATCTTGGGAGTATTTGGAGTTGTCGGGTTGGTTATCTATGCTGTATTAGTAGGAGTGTTTATTGAGTTGGCTGGTCAGGTGAAATAATTTGTCCATCTACAATCTTGCAATCTAGCGGATTAAATGGAGTTATATCCTCAAATCTTTGAAGCAATTCAAATTTATCCATATTGTATTCCATTTTTCCAGTTTTATTTTCTATCCAACCGATTATATACTTGCCGATGTTTTCTTTTCCTATTCCGTTATCCACATAACACTCTAATTGTTTTTCATCGTGAACACGCCCGTCTTGCGCGGCGAAAATATTTCCAGTTCTTTTGTCATAAAAAATTATCATAGTTTTACTTTGTCAATAAAAATAAAATACTTATAATCTACCGTATATGTATCTCCAAAATCATTTCCTTGCCAAAATTTTATATATACATTAGTAGAATCAGTCGCTACCCAATACGACTGCTGGTCAATCATAGATAGTAGAAATATTGGAGCTGTTACAAAATTTCCATCTTGAGCTACATCTATAAAAACTCTAACAAAAGGTATATACCCTAATCCGTGTGCGATAGTAACTGTTTGGACTGTATCATTAGGTATAGACTTTGAACCACTACCAGACAAACTTCCTTTTAAATTAGAGTATTTTGATGTGACAGCACAATCTAAATCACTAACAGTTTTAACATCCCCAGTTTGTGAAATCCTTAATCCGTAATCGCCCATTATCTTTAAAATTATTTTTATTATTTTAACTAATAACATTTTTGAAAATTATATAATACATATCATCCCAGTCGTTAGGAAATGGCGGAATATAGAGCGTAGTTGAATTTATGTTGTTATAATAATCTTGTGAATATGTTTGGCTTATAAATGAAATATAGCTTTGCCCATCCCTCTTTCCATAAGCTAAATAATTTGGAACATACCCTAAATTGTGAGAAACATTTGCTCCATCAGAAATTCCTTTTTTATGAACTATTTGATTAAAAAACGAACTTGATAAAACGCAGTCTTTATCATCACAGGTCTTTACATCAAACCCCCCCTTACTTATTCGTATTCCATAATCGGTTGAACTTGCTCCACTAGATGTCCCTGTGTTTATTGTATTTTCAGCAACTGTTCTAAAATCATCTAAAAAAATATAAACTGTAAAATAAATGGTATCTCCCGAGTTTCCGTGATAATACTCCACATCTATTTCCAATGTATTCGCATACATTCTTGTCGCTGGAAAGGCGATGTCTGGTGGTGCGCTTTCTGAAATTGGTATTGAAAAAAAATGTGATGTTCCAACTCCTTTTGTTGTATCTCCGTTATAAATAACTATATAGGGAGCATAATAACCTAAACTGTGAGTTATTGTTATTGTGCTTGTTCCGCTTGCTGGAATTGTTTTAGTGACTGCGTATGTATTAAAAATTTTCAAGGTCTGAAACGCCGAACTATATATGAGAAATCTATCCGCGCAAGTCTTTACATCATATCCTTTTTGTGAAACTGCTGAACCATAATCTCCCATATAATCAAAATAAATTACTTTTTATTATTTTATCAATTTTCCCGTGTCTTAATTTATGATGATAACCATTATGTTTTCCTAAACTTTCAAATAAATATAGATTTTCTATTCGATTATCATCTTTAATTTCGTTGATGTGGTGGATAATTTCTTTTTTAGTTAAATATCTTCCTAAAGGTATCCTATTATCAAAACTTATTTTGAGCGTAGCCTATGAGAATTCTATCATTGGTTCCGTCATTTATGATAATTCTTTTATTTGCTCCATCTAATTTTACATTTCCGTGTCCGATATTTAATGCGTTTGCGTTTGTTCCAGCGCCTATGTCCGCAAATCCGACTGTAACAGTTCCTGAAAAAGTTCCACTTGCTCCAGTTATGTCTCCTCTGAAATAACCCGAATCAAACTCCACATTACCATCAGAATCTATTCTCCAACCAGTGCTTCCAGTTACGAAATTATTAGATTGCAACCATCCATCAATCAAATTCAATCTTCTAATTATATCTCCATCCTGGATAAAATTGGAAGGAACTCCAGCTTCAAACATTGTTTGGGCTTTTTTATTTACTTCAGAACCTGCAAATGACAAAGGTGACTGCCCGAATTGGTCTAGTCCTATTTGTTCCAATGTCGGATTTTCTGGTATGTCAATGTAATTAGTCATTTGTATTTGAAAATACTTTTATCCAATTTTCTCTATGTTCTTCAGATTGTTTATATCCTTTTTTAGGCATTAATTTTGTGTCGATGAATAAACAACAATTCCTTCGGGAAATTCAATACTTTTAATAATTTCCTGTCCCGAATCAGTCTCATTTTTTAATTTAAACTGGAATTTAGTTCCTCGTAAATCTATCTGGTCAATCATCACTTCTTCCTTATCTATAACCCCAAGCGATTCCCAATCTTCGGGTTTGCTGGATGTCCGCCACATTACTGACGCTTTGGAAATATTTTCTGTTATGAAACCAATTTGAGATATGGATTTAAGGAATAATCTGAATCCAAAATACAAATCTTGAGTTTCCAACGCCCAATTTATCGCCGAGCCATTATCAGTCGTTCCTATATCCATTTTTAAAACATTTCCATCATCATCGCCAGTCGTCAGAAAGACCGCTCCATCGGAATCCACATATTTAGCATAAACTCGATGTAATGTCGGGTATTTACGAATATCCCAAGTATTCTGCAAAATGTTATATTTCAAAACCACATTTGTATAAGTTTCTCCGCTCATCGTTACGGAAGCAAACGACCAAAAGATATGTTCTTCATCCGTGCCAGAAGCTACATTCGCCCAATTTGTAGCAGACAATGATTTTATAACTTTGTCAACTGTATAAGTGCTTATCTTTTTTGGGTCTCCACCTGAAGTAGCCCACGCTCCATTTTCATTTACAAAAAAACAAATACCTTTCGCGACTACGATGGCTTCTTGCGATGGCGCGCCTTGGTTGACCATATCTTCCGGATATGCGGAAGAACCGTCATACCTTTTCATTGTGCGTTTTTTAAAAAACAAAATATATCCGGGAACTTTCGCCATACCGGTAATATTCCCCCCACCATCTTCTTGTTCAAGGTTAAAAAACCCGTTTCCAGATGTCCAACTGACTGCGCGAGTAGTTGAACTGGCGATGCCTGAATAATCCACCCTATCAGGATAATCGGACCTGCCAGCCACATAAACCCTATCTCTGAACTCCAAAGCGTATTTTGAGGTTTGTGGGAGATTATCAAGGTCAAAAGCCCCTGCTGTGGTCACCCACGCGCTCCCATTCCACGCCTTAGGCTCGTCTGTGCCATTCAGACGCAGACAACTGTCCAAATAGGTAAGGAATCGTGTTTTGAGGTCCTTGGTGTCGTCCTGAAGGCTTTTGGTGCCGTCTAGTGCATCATAAATGTCGCTATTTGTGCCATCAGACACTACTGTAAAAAGTTTTGAACCAGCTCCCGCACCGGAATCACGAAAATTATGCAAACCAAGAATAGGTTTAGCGTCTATAATTTGCGCGTTTATAAGAGTTGTGCCTTTGCGTGAGATTAAATAACCGAGAATGTCATCACTGTCAAGATTTAATCCGAGTTTAACGGATTCTTTTGGCGCGAGGGATTCGCTGATTGATTGCCAATTCCCTTTGCTCCAATTATTATATGAAATAGCTTTTAAACTTTTTTCTGCCATCTAAAAATTGTGCTGTGATGGAAGCAATATTAACGCCTGTTTAACGCACTTCTTCCGCCTTCAATAACCCGACCTCGTGGACGGAATCCAACGCTTTCAGGTAAAGTTTCGTTTTTGATTACATCGGTTAAGAGTTCCCGAAATTGGGCGTAACTGGGGTCATTCATATTCTCATCCCCATTATTATTGTTTATCATTTTTATTTTCCACTTTAAATACGGAATTAATAAGTCAAATTTTTTATTGGAAAGGACATCCATTTGTGAGTCGATTTCTTCAATTTCTAAGAGATAATCTCCAGTCAAGTTTCTACCCTCAAAATTGGAATCAATTATCGGCCATAAATATACATAACTATCTTGGACGCTAAAGTATTCAGGCTCTGATTCTTCAATGTTCTGCCAGACTTGAGAATCTACCAGTAAAACAACAGTAATTTGGTCTGATGCGACTGTTAAAGTATTTGTGGAGCGAGTATTTACAGTATATTCAACACTATATTTCACGCCACTTTTAAAGACGCTGACAGAACCAGTATCTTCCAAATCGCTGGTATCATCTAAAACTAAAGAAGTTGCGCCAATTTCTGCTTGCGTTGCCACTTCCGTATAAACCACATCTTCTGTCATTTGTAAATATTCATCTCTGTCTATCGGGGTTAAAGGCAATCCGGTTCCAACTCGCAAACTCTTAATGCTTTTATTGCTATTCTGGTCATATACAGCAGACGGCAACGCAAATCGGCGAACCCCTTGGCTGACTGTGCCAAAGTTCTGTTCAGTTTTTAAATAATTTGACCAGCTTTTAAGTTTCCCGCGCACTAACCGAAGCATCTGTTTAGAGAACCCAATCAATATCCCAAAAGTTAATCTGTCTGTAAATTTAGCGTTTAACTCATTCATAGCAGTATCTATGGCATAACCTACTGTATTATCTGGAAGTCCGGTATATGGAACTCCATCAGAATATCCGGAATAAACTCCGGTAATAGAATTTTTATATCTAGTAAAATAATAACCTGAAGTATTGGTGGTATCTTCATATTGCATCAAATCATCTTCAGGATTTATTGCATAAGGAGATGAGCCTAAAAGAGACTTTACCCCAGTTAAAGTGTCCGCATGAGAAAATTCTATTTGGTCAAAAGAAAGTATATAAACAGGCGTATCTTTGGTGTGCGGTTTTGTTGTTGCGGAAACTAAAGTAACCGTGAATCCAGTTGGAGCGGTAGAAGCGTGAGTTTTAATTATTTCAGAACCCTCATTTCCATATTCTCCAATTAAAAGAATTTGGTTAATTGCAAAATTGGAAATACTATAAATTGTAATTGCAGAAACTCCTGATGCATAATCAGTTTTTAAGTTTGATTTATATGGAGTAACGCCTATTTCACGAGTTGATACTAAGACAGGTTGTAGCGACATAAGGATAAATTTAATAATTGCTTATATTATATAACATTTTCATTCAAAAATTAAATATAATTGTTCTTTTTTTCATATAATTGATAGTTAATTTTAGGTAGGAGAGGGGATATACGGTTATATCCCCTCGACAATAGATTTCTATTGTTTTTAGAGAGGTCATTGTATGCGGAGGATGAGGCAGGCTCTTCTGACGTGGCAATGAACCATAAACCTTTTGAGGTCAAAGAGGTCGGCGATGAATTTCATTCTTTTTTGGTTATCTTGTTGAATATAAATTGCTATCAGTTCCAATGGAAGTGGTATCACTCGGCAAGCATAGACACACCCATCACAATTTATCTTTAATGAGTCCGCCATCTTGTTCCCCTTTCATACGGCGACAATCGTTGATGTCAACCATAATCTGACGTTGGTAATCATCAAGGATTAACCAATCCTCAAGGGAAATATGAATCTTACAAAGAATCTTTTTTGTGCCATCACATAAGCAGTCCATTATTTTACCCTCCAGTTATTTTTACGGTCAATATAAAGCAGAAACTTTTTAATACGACATTCCTTGACATTGTCTAAGACTTTTTTATCCGTCTCTGACATTAAATCATACATATCTTGCTCAATTTCCTGTTTACATAATACAAGATTTGGACATTTATCACAACCTTTATCTTCAAAGTTTCTCATTTCACCACCACGCTGGTCGGTTTTTATTTTTCTTAAATTTAAGAAGATTTTTGCAACCCCGATGGTGATTTTGATTGAAGCATTTCCTTTTGGCTTCTTCCAAATAAACCACTCTGCCTTTCTTGGCACACCAAAATTTTGCCATTCTGACCCTCCTTTAATTGTGTAAGAACTATGTTAACCTATTCAAATTTACCTATTAACAATTGTTAACTCATTTCCATCTTTCTTTGCTCAATCGCTGGAGGCGTTCTCTTAATACTTTGGACATCTTTTACGATGAAAAAAGCCAAGAATAAGAGAGCTAACAAAAATCCCAAACCTATCGCAATACCTTGAATAAAATATTTATTAACACGGATATTTTTAAGTTAATGATTAGTGCCACCCCTTGTGGTCTTTAGTTTTTGGCAATGCCGGCTCTTAGTGCCATAACGGATAAACCTTCCATTATCATTTGCTTATCCTCGTTTAGAAGTCCGATGGTAATCATCATCACCCCTACGATATATGATTTTTTTCCTTTTAAGAAATCCACTATTTTAAATAGTATATCCATATTTTTAATTATTTAATTTATTTTTTTTCTTCCATTATTGTCAAAATCTTTATTTGTATATCTGATAACTTTCGCATTTCATCTTCAATGTGCCTAAATTCATTTTCTTTAAAATGAGTAAAGGTATATTCAATCTTACCAATGTTTTTATTTATTTCTGCAAAAATTTCGTCAATTCTTTTATGTTTTAAATCGCAATTATTCTTCAATAAACTGATGTTTTTTTCTGATTGTTCATCTGGGTCTCGGAAAAACTTATAAAACGCCACTATCATAATGACAATTTGCCCTACAGAGAGAAACATTAAGATGTATTCTTGGGTTTGCATATTAGATTAAAATCTCAAACACCCTACCGACAATCAAAGTAGCGTATGCTTTTGAAACTAACTTTTTAATTTCAGCGATTTCTTCGCTTTTTAATTCTTCTCCTCCTTCGTTGATTTTTTTAGCCAACAGAAATCTTTTAATTTTCTCCTCACCGCTTAATCCTTTTTCATCTTCAAATTGCCCCATTAACGAATTTAAGCAAACACTTTTTAAAGTGAGTGGTCTGCTTCCGCTAACTTTTCCCTCCTTAACTTCTGGCTCCAATATTGGTTTTTCTTCCAAGTCTAATAAAACTTTTGTGAAATCAATTTTCATTTTATTAAAATTAAATAATTAGTCATCTAACGCTCCGGAAAACGCCTCTGCTTTTACCAGTGGATATAAATAATCTCTTACATCTGTTGTTGGGGGTATATTAGTAAAAGGAAATTTGTCTTTATTCAAACAAATTTTTCTTTCTTCTCGGAAAGGAAGTAATAAGATTTTAGCGGAGTTTTTATCTTTGAAAATTCTAACTGGAACTTCGCAAATCTTATTTTTAATATCAACCAAAAATTCTCCTTCTATGCGGATATATGAATAATCCTGACCGTCTGGGAAAGTGATTGTTTTGATGAGTGCCATACTTTTATTATACTATAATTATTAAATTTGTCTAGCCTGTTATCGCAGAAAATACTGGCACATAATATGCCGTAGTCCCGATATATATTTTTATAAATCCCGAGCTATTTCGGCTGGTAGCTCCCTTGAATAATATTGTGCCTACTCCCGTGCTATTGCCTGTTAGATCAGAAACGCCAGTTAGAGAATTAGTGGATGCTTTACCGCCAATATCACCTGCTACGTGTAATTCACCGCCTAGATAAGCTCTCCCTCCTGCCGAATATAAAGCATAATCATTGGTCGTGTCGGTAAAATCTTCAAGATATATTCCGTAGTTATTTGTCGCCTGAGTGAGTTGATGGACATAGAATCCTACGTGAGTTGTTGGCAATGTCGGACTTCCAGTATTTGAAACTAAATCCTCTACCTCAAATCCATAAAGAGTTGTGATTACTGTTCCTGTTGATTGAATTAAACTGCGTGCAGTAAAAGATGAGGCGGTTGATACTGTGCCTGAACCGCTCCATACCCAACCGAGCATTGCAATACCTTTGGTGACTGTTCCAGTTGCTCCTGCCATATAATGAATACCACCCGTTCCTGCTCCTTCTGCCACTGTTTCTCCTGAATTGAATCCCGATGAATAAGAAGTATACAACCACATTCCCATCAAGTTTGGTATTCCGTTTCCTGTGCTTGCGATGCTGTAATTTTGATTATAAGTAAAAGCTGAAACCAAATTATAATAATTGGTGGTTTGATTGCCTCCCATTGCTTCAATTGATGAAGCAAATTGAGAACCGACTCCCCCAGTTTTAGCTATCAATTCCTTGACATAAAATATGTTAGTAGTCGAAGCATTTGAACGCACAGCGAATTGACCACTAAAAACTGAATTATCATCGGTATCTAAGTTGATAAATACCGAAGCAGGACTGTCTATTCCCAAACCTCCGCCTGTCATTCTTCTAAAAGCCACATTAGCAGTGTAAATAGTATTATTCCCGTTAGTGGAGAGAATAATATTTGCGTTTGTATTTCCTCTAAAATCTACATCGACATTGGCTATCGCGCCTCTGGAGGTTACGGTCGCAAGGGTGTCAACTTCTGCTGTTAAATAAGAACCGGCCACTTGAAAATAACTCGTATCGTGTCCGTCAAGCAAATCTGAATCCGCCGCCTTTGCACTAATTCCCAAATAAGCTAAATCGTGATTGTGTCCAGTTAAAGAAAACTCGTTAGCGTGTTGCCCATCCAAAAGGTCTGCGTTAAGATTTGAATTTAAAGTTGTTGAAGTGGCCGTATAAGGTTGTGTTCCAATGCCAACCGTTGAAACAAATCCGGGTGCGGTTAAAACACCGGTCATTGTATCGCCTGTTCTTTTGACTCTGTTGCGAGCGTTGGGTTCTAGTTTTCCAGTAGTGGGATTAAATAACATTATGTTTTAATTATATCTGTTATGTATTCTTTGGTATCGTTAGTGTAATTAACGGTAATTGTCGCCACAGTCGTTCCTCCGCTTCCCCCTGTTTTGTAAACATAAACTTCTTGAGTTGTGGTGGGATAAGAACAGGAAACATAATCAAAAGCGTCTGGTAATAATCCTGCGATTGCTTGTAGAGTTGCTTCGGTCGCCGCACCTGTTGGGAGAGGAACAGTTCCTGAAAGAGTAACAGGTTGTGAATCTGGTCTCAATGGGCGTATTTTACCTTTTCTGTCAGTGTCCATTTTTGTAATTTATAATTTTATCTAATAATTCTACTTGAATTTCCAATTTTTTAATATCGGGACATTCAGGTTCTATTCTTTGCAATTCCAGCATTTTGTTATATGCGGATTTTTTAGTAGAAATTAAAAATTTATAATTATCCACTTCTTTGGCGTGGGTTCGCGCGTAATTGAGCAACTCAAAATACCATTTTATTTTAAGGAATTTTATTTTCAATAAGTGAAGTTTTCTTTTCATAATTATTGTTCCCTCAGCATTAACTTTACTAGAAATAATTCATCTTCCGTGGCGTTAGAAATAGTGATTGTATAAACATCTTTCATAGGCAAAGTATCTATTTCCGATAGAGTGCCAGTTTCTGTTGTGCGTTCGTATATTACGATACTGGATGAATCCGTAATTTTTATGTCATACACTGTGCTTTCGGTGGCTGGTTTTACTAAAATCTCATAGCAAATACCCATCAGATTTTGGGTATTTCCTGATGCGGAGCCTGCGGAAGTAGTTAGTTTTAGTAATTCTGGGTGTATTAACATTATAAAGTTTTTAATTATTTAAGTCCGGTTTTTTCAAATATAAAATACAAAGCCGCCAAAGCTAACATTCCGATAATGGCAAAAACTGGCTTTTCAATCCACTTGGCAGCAAATTTGAACTCGGCTTTTTCTCCGAATTTATCTATTTTAGTTTCTAAATTATCAAAATGAACATTCATCTGAGTCTGCGTTTCTTCAAAGCGTCTTTCAACTTTTGCATCTACTATTTTTTGATTAACGCAATGGTCATCAATTTTTTCTGCGATGTTTTTCAGGTTTTCTTCCATTTTGGCTATTTTAATGTTTAGTTCCATTATAGGTTTTCTATTTCTTTATTATAGAGTTTTTAGTTTAATTAGATAGGGTATTCAATACTGAAATAGCAAGTCTTTATTCCACTATTTGTCCAATTTACTACACCGTGCGTTGTTTTGTAGATAGTAATAAGATTGGAATTATCAGATAATGACACGTTAGCTGGAGCAGTTTGCCAAGATCCATTATCATAAGCATTACCACGCACGTCTATTTGTCCACTTGAAAGACCTGCAGAACAGGTAAAAGGAACTGTCATCGTAAAGCCTGTCGCATTGCTTGTTCCCGAACTATCTCCAACGGTTACTTTCATATTTCTACCAACTAGTTGAGCATAAACTGCCGAAGCTGGAGCAGAAGAAAATCCTGTATAGGTTGGTAGATAAACTAATCTCCTCGTCTCATAAATCGGTTTTTGAATAAGATTAGAAGCGGTGAAAGTCGGAACGCTCCAAGTGTATCCAGCCCCTGCGGAAAGAGTAGCGGCAAATCTTCCGATATTTACATAACTATCCCCTGCAGCGGCGGTTGTAATAGTGGAAATTCCAGCATATTTTTCATTGGTCGTAGTAGCGGAAAATTCATCGTATCGATTCGCAAAAGGTATGCGAGAAAATCCAATCACTACTCCGTCCGTGGCGTTATAACCAAGATAAACGAATAAATCCGTTTCTTTTGTGGCTAGTTCAGCACTGCCTAAATTCATCCAGTTTGTCGCGGCGTTTTTCGTTACCGACAAAGCACTCGTAATACTTCTCAACACTCCGCCTATCATTACATATACAGGGTCAGTAACTGAAGGGTCTGCTCCTGCCAGAGTTTTCAGAGCGACTGTGAGGTTGTTGGAAGCTACGGATGGGAGGATTCTTCCGTTATACATTTTACCTTCTTCAGGTTTCATTAGTTCCGCTATGGAAAGAGGCGTATTGAATTTGGCGTCATTAGTTCCTGTGGCAACTTCGGCTTTTGTAGCTTTAACTGGAACAGGGCTAGCATCAACATAAGCCTTAACGGATTGTTGAGAAGGCACTTTCACAGCAGAATTGGTTGTCATAGAATCCTCGTCTATGAAAGAAATGCCAGAATCTTTTAGTTCTGCGCCAGTTATATCCTTGAAAGTCGGAAAATTATCCACAACCGATGGATTTGGTCCCTGTATGCCTCCTGCTACGCCTTGTGGTCCGCGAGGAGAAGAAAGTATTTTAACTGCTGGTCGTATCATTCCCATATATTTAGATAAAAAGCCACATTTTTAGGTGTGGCATTTTTTTAATAGTTTATGCCGATAAATTAAACAGCAACAACTTTTGAACCCTGTGTAAGCGCGCGCCACATACAAACATAATAAATCTGTCCTGATGTTATATCCGTGCTGGCTGTTTTTTCATAAATATCCAGTCCATTAACGATAACTGATGCGGCAGGAATACTTGCTAGAGCGGCAATTCCGACTTCTGCAACAGAGCTGTCTATCCATACATCACTAGCGGCAATTGTAGTAGCGTCTGAAACTTGTGCGATAAGACCGGCTGTATTTCCGGTAACTCCAACCTCTAATGTTCCGGCACCGACTAATGTTGCTGTGCATACTCCAAAAATTCTGACTACAACATCTCCAGTTACATCAAAAATCTTTAAAGACGCGTTTGTGCCGTCTTTATCTCCGCGCGCGTTAGCAGTTCCTCCTGCAAAAGCGGTAGGAGCTGATTTTATTATTTGCCAAGCGTTTTCCGGAGAGCCGATTGCATCTCCTTTTTCATCGTGTATGACCATATTATTCTTTTACCCCGTTAATTAAATTTTGCAACTTTAAATACTCGCGCACGACCTTGCGAGTTTGTAATGTAATTAGAGCTTTATCGTGAGGCACATACTCATTGTCTATGACAATATGCGGTTCTCCATCTATGAAATTTATTCCCATTTCTCCATCTAAAATAAGACTTGGGTTCAGTTTCTTTTCTTCGTTTTCTTCTTTTACGCGATTGATAACATCTGGAAGATTTTCAATATAAAAATTATTATCAAGTTGTGGAGGATTTCCAGTTCCGACAGGGGGTTCTCCAATTTCTTCTTCCATTTCCTTTGGGTCAGTGTTATCAACAACTTCTTCAACCTTTTCTTCTTGGGTTTTCACATCAACGCCAAGCAAGTCAGAACCAACTTTGTCTATTTGTTCGTCCATAAAATTAAAATTTAATAATTAAACGGCTTTTTTCTCGACTACTTTGCCTTTTGAATCGCGAACAACAAGAACTTCATCACCATTTATCATTTCAATTTGGAAAGTTTGAATTTCCTTTTTAACTTTATTTTTTACTTTCTTTTCTTCTTTGTTTTTTTTCTCAAACATAATTTTAAATTAATTTATTATCCTTAT
>Ga0210043_1001073_pt1 | contig 25362 bp, 38 predicted proteins | sample CryGeymet201501t_FD_183990 | JGI IMG/M metagenome (GOLD analysis project Ga0210043, IMG submission 183990) | Groundwater microbial communities from Crystal Geyser aquifers in Utah, USA - Crystal Geyser metaG 2015-01t (SPAdes) (version 2) | ecosystem: Environmental > Aquatic > Deep subsurface >... | reverse complement strand
AATTTTTAATCAACAACCTTAAAATGCAGATTGAAGAGTTAGAAAAAGAGCTAGCGTTAACGGATAAGGGCTGATCTGCAAAGTCAGCCAAACGTGGGTTCGACTCCCACCGCTAGCTAATGGGTGGTAAATGATAAAAACAACTATTGCAAACAGTGCGTTGGTGAAGGCCTATTTCAGTTCAGACCTTCTTCTGGGTTTTCTTGAAAGATCTAGAAGATATTTTGATAGGATCTTAGGTAAAGCATCAAAAAAAATAAGACCCTGCGACGTTGGTAAAATAAGAGAACTCAAAGAGTTAAAAAAAAGGTTTCACGAACTTTATGAGCGGAAAAAAGCTGAAGAGAAAGCCATTAGAGCAGAGACTGAAAAAGAAAATGAAAAAAGATCCCCTTTACCAACTCAGAAAACTGTGCGATTCCGTAGATACATACAATTACCGGAATAGCATAGAGCATCAAATCAGAAGCTTTTTCCCGTAGTAGCTCAGTGGTTAGAGCACCTATTGACATGAATAGGGTGTCGCAGGTTCAATTCCTGCCTATGGGTTTTTCAGGTCTATCATTGCAATGAAACCAGCAATTAGGATCCCCACATGATTTTTCTAGCCAGATATTGCATGTACTACAGAAGAAAGCATCCCATTTTCCGCTATAAAATATACGGCTTCTACTAGAGCAAATAAGGCATGTTTTGCCTGGTGTATACATTGCTTCTGTATCAACCTCAAGGTCTTCTATCATAGTATTACTTCAGGGTTTTTCAGGTAATGCACTTCTACTGGCGAATTTCTTGCTATGTAGTCTTTATTCATGTGTGAGCAGTTGTAGTATTTGATGGCCCCATAATCTGCTGAGCCGTACCCTTCATGAATATGCCCAAAGAAGTGGTATTTGATCTTTGAAATAGCCGTAACGTTTCTGAGAGCTGCAGAGCCGCAGCATATGCCATCTATATTCCTATCCAGTATGCCAAATGGAGGCGTATGGGTGACTAAAATGTCTGTATCAAGTGGAATATGCCCAAAGTGAGCCGCTAAATCCCTATCAGTGGGTTTTGTGAATGCTGTGCAGCGTGGGTTTATGCCTTCAAAAGCTATAGACCACGGCGAACCCCATATAGAAACGCCTTTATAAGTGATACCAGAGTCTAACAGATAGCTAACTTTAGGGTTTTTCAAGACACTGGGATTGATTTCTAAGGTGTTGTCGTGATTTCCGCCTATGATAACTATCTTATCAGCTTCTAGGGACTGGAGAAACCTATTAAGCTGATCATATTCTCTTTCCGTATCCCTTGCTGTCAGATCGCCTGCTATAATGAGCAAATCGCAGGCGTCCAACATAGGCTGCTTCCCATGTAGGTCTGCCGTGGCTATAATTTTCAATCCAACTCCTCTAAGTCTGGGCAGGAACAATCACAAACCCGCTCAGTTTGATTTTGGATTGGATTGGGAGCATAATGGTGGTGCTCATGTGTAGTTATAGAACAAGATGTGGTTATTAAAAGCATTATTAGTAGTGCAATACGCATAAGATCCTCCATTTTGCAGCCAGTATGCAAACTTTAGGGTTTTTTATAAAGAAGTATTTGCTATGCTGAGCAGAAATTGGAGGAGATTATGCTTTTTTTCTTGATAGGGATTATAATGTTGCAAGCGATTATGGCTGGAGCTGTGTACTATCTTCTGAGGCTTTCTAAGTAATCACTGCTCATCTTTAAGTAGCTCTATAAAGTCCACACTTTCTGAATAGAATCCATTTGACTCACCCTTCCATGTAATAGTAACTGCTACCTGGTTAGTGGCAATCTCATAAAAAGTCCATGTTACATCACCTGATTCCGCACGCTCTTCAGCCAGTGTTATGGGTGATCCTATTAGGCCTTTGATTTCTCCGGCAATATCATTAATGTATACATACTCACAGCATTCTTGATCGTGGAACATGACATAAATTCTACCTTCAGAAGTAGTCATAACAATCTCATCGTCGCCCTGCTTAATATCTGTGAGTGTCTGCCCTTTAAGATCGCTAAAGTGGGCAGTACGAAAATTGCCTTTATTCATTTGCTAAGCCTTTCTAAGTAGTCAATTATAAGGATAACCGAATTGTATAAGGAATCTTTCTTTTTATTCTGGTAATGATTTTCAAGGTAGGCGCGCATAGCATTTGGAGGAGTCATCTCTACAACTTTTACATTTTGGGAATCAATTAGTAGCAAATCGACATCCTCTGCGTATGCCTTTTCACCGTTCTCACGAATAAGATAGCCTTCTTTATCCAGCATAAAGTACTCACCATCATCTAAAGTAGAATAGGTAAGCTTCTTTCCATCTAAAAGCGCCTGCATTACTTCTTTTGGTGTCATGTAATCTCCTGGGGTAAAAAAGGGGGGGCAGTGTGAAATGTGCAAACTTAGCTAGGAAACAAAGGACACACCGCCCCACGAAAATCAAACAGACAGACCCATCAAACTTAATAAGCCTGTCTGCACTCTTATGTATTGAAAGCTCATAACCAATATACATCAGGAGCCGAAATTATATCAAGATCTATCTCTTCTTAACACAAATAGCATAATAGCTTCTTCTAGTGCTGCTACTTTGCTTTCAAGATCAGAAGCCGCTTGTATTTTTTTTTCCATTTTATCTTGTGTAAAGACATCAGTAATCTCCCAGCCATCTTTAAGTCTTAAGGGAGATTCAAAATTATCTTCATCTACAATCATGCCCCTGTGGTCCATCCATAGATATCTGTTTTCTGTCCAGTCTTTATGCTTAATAGTTTTGCCATCTAGTAGAGCTTGCATTGCTTCTTTTGCATCCATTGGTTTCTCCTTTGTTGTATGCGCATCTATAATAGCATGCTGATCTAAATTTTGTCTAATGCAGCTATAGACAATACACACATACCAAGACGAAGAAGACTAACTTATATCAATCTTTTTTCTTCTTCGTAGTGTTTGTGGGAATGTTTATAGCTTAAGGGTTTTTCATAGAGCGGAGCCGCTGTTCATAACTTGTTCACAGCATGTTCATAACTGGCCACTTACTGACAATATCTCTCCATGAACAACCTATGAACAAATCTATGAACGTTTGCCCCACTTTCTAAATCCGTATATAGCAATACCAAAGGAAAGAAAAACCCCTATAGCCTGTGAGTATAGCCCCCTCTCTAAATCCATGAAAAACCAGTAGGTAAGGCATACCATATCACATAGAAAGCATATGCGATTACCCCTGGCATTTAGTATTTTGCCTGTCTTGCCTAGCACTATGAAGCACGCATCTATTATATTTGCGCACAGTCCGAAATAGTTAATTGAAAAATCCCTTAGTTATGTCACTGACCCTTCTTCAGGTTTTTCAGTTAAAGGGTATTTGCGTGTAGACCAACAAGTGTCAATAAATTCTTCTACTGAGTCAGCAATATTTTTGTAGTTAAGTGCAAATTTCCGTACCTTTTCTTTAGGCCCTCTAGCACCACAGTTTTGGCATTCCATTTGAAAAAGCACAAAGTCAAGGTCAATGTATGTATCTATGTCAACTTGAATAAGTTTACGATGCTCAGATCCGCACCAAGGACAGCTATATACTGGAGGTAAACCACTAATAATCCTAAGGCTGAATGACCCCAAATTAAGCCTACCAAATTCATAGGTAACCTCTTTAGCAGCATATTCCCATACCCTTTCAAAATATGGCAGTGACCTTAAGTAATCTCTTACAGCATAATCTGTGATGTGCGCATAAAACTCTTCCATGAAAAACCCCCCAAGGTAAAACCCTTATAACACCACATACATTTTTGCCCTAAATTTTTACCGCGCATTTTTCACAGCAACCACCCCTGAAAAACCCCCACAACATATAGGTAAACAAATTGCTGTAATAAGAGACACAACTAGAGAGGGGATCGCTGTATACTGTGTGTGGTACCGGTTCTACTTAAGGATCGACTTTCAAATTATCTTTTGACGTTGGGTGGTCGAGCGTTGGAGTCCCTTGAAACTGTTAACTTATAATTTTAACTTGACAGATCCGCAGTGGGCTTGTGTGCCAATGCTTGCATGTACCCACACTACTACTACTGCTATTGCGTGTGTAAGTGATTGTGTTACTGCTCAACTGGCGACTTGCTCTTGTCTAGTACGAAAGCAAGCGCATCAGTCAGTACTTTTGAGCTGTCTGCTTGATCTTGTGCGTAAGTGCCACGCTTTAAAGACTTTAGTAAGAAGATTTTGAGTGTGTCGCGATGAAAGGAGGGGTCATTTTTGCCCTCTTCCCAGCTTATCTCTTCTAGCTCATCAGCATATCGCTCTCTTGCTAGTTTTTGTACTTCTTGTAAGTAGGGTGATGCTTTGATAGCTGCGTATACTGTTTGATAAGATATGCTTAATCTATCTGCTACTCTTTGTGCGAATCCGTACTCTTCAAACAGTACTTCTGCAATTTTCTCTTCTGACGGCTTCTCAAGTGCTTTTTTGCTAGGTTTTCCGTGCTGGGCCATTCCGGCTATGTCTTTTGCTTTTGTTTGCTGGCGGGTATCTAGTTTAGCTTTTTGCTTATGTCTATTGATATCTGCGTGAGCTTGCATTTTCTTGAGCTGTTTAGCCATGATTTTACCCTTCTCTTGCGCGTCAGTCATTAGCAATTACACTATAGTATATGCGAGAGCAGGTCTCGCGCTCTGTGTTCAAGACTGATTATAACACAAGCACTAACATTTAAAGATTAAATTTGTCAAGTGGTAAAAAAAACAAGGGGTTTTTCATAGTAGTATTTAATTTAATTCATTGAGTAAATACTTTTGCTTGCAGAAAAAAGAAAGCCTATGTTATGTTACTAACATAACTTAGCAACAAGGAGACAAAAGATGGATACAATTTCAATTTTAGGCACAAAGTATCGAGTATATCGAGACGAACAAAAGACAAATTTAGGGTACGGCTATCAATTTTATGCGTATATCGGGGGAGCGTATCTATTTGTGGGTAGTGGGTTTTTCAATACTAAAAACAAAACTGCCGCTTTATTAGAATTCAAGCGAGGGTCAGAAGAAGAAGAAGTGTAGTTTAGCTTTAACTCTGCGCGTCATTAGATTTAAACTTAGCAAAAAGGAAACAAAAGGGTTTTTCAAGATGATAGATAGAATTAAAGAACTATGTAGCAAGCTCGACTTAGATTGGGAAGAGCAAATTAATGAGAATGTAACGTTTTATGATGATGCTAGACTAGACGAAATGTTTAGCGACTATATTAATGATACTCATGAGATGATAAATATAATGGGCGTAAAATATTGCGCTTCTTTTCTTCTATATGAAACTGATCCGATTCATTATCAGTGCGAATATTTAAATTGGTTAGATGCTGAATGTCAAGACGAACGCTTTTATGAGTATGAAGATAACGTATACTTATCCCATGATGATCTTGTTGATTTAATAGACACTTTAGAAGATGAACTAAGCTAAAAAGTAGATTAAGACTTACCTAGCGCGTAGATTATCGACGAATTGGAAGAGGATTAGCCTTAACTCAGTGGGTTATCATTTAGCCCACTGCGACTAATGCTAAACTAAGGAGACAAAGCATGGCTGAGCTTGAAATTGCAGAGATTTGCGCAAGGGCGTCATACGATTACTATGAGTATGAAACAACAAAGCCCAAATACTTATATTGTTATGCTGATTTAGAAGACAAAGAGGAGCTTAACATCTTATATACTAACTACCGATTTGATGATGATTACCATTACAAACTAGTTGCAGAAGGTGAAAGTGTGTTGGATGCTTTTTTTAATATACACTACGCGGAGAGATTGATAGATAACCACTTAACAAAACAATACGAAAAGGGAGAATAATAATGGTTAAATTTAGCGATATAAGAGACGTAAACAGGTACGTATCAGAACAATTTGAAAATGCAGATCACACGCAATATGTTGAAGGCGTAGAAAATATGGTAGCGGATGATTTAATGGAATATCTTTCTAACATGGGCTTAACGTATGGAGATGAAATTAATAGCAATCTTATCCCGTGCGTTTTTCAAGTGGCAGAACAATACGAAAAGGGAGAACAATAATGGATTACATAAGAGCTAAACAACTAATGCAAAGTGATAATTTACTCAATGAACATGAATACACACAATGGGTAGCGTGAAGAGGGTGAGGCTGTGATTGAATATGAAAACCTACGCATATGGGGCAGAACATGCAGCGGACAGGCAATTAGCTGCGACTGTGTAGTACAAGATATCTATAAAAAGCATATCTTGCAGTTTTGGATAGATTTAAACGAAAAACCATGAGCATAGAACTATAATGTTTAGTATGTTTTTACATTCAATGAGGTACTCCATTTTCGGGTTTGCTATTTGGCTGTGGGCGCTATTTTTACTGGGCATCCCTATTAGGACAGAGTATTTTATCTTTTATTTTTTAGGATCTGCGCTTTCTGCATATGAGGGCTACACCATTGGAATTAATTTGTTAGAAGAGTTTATGTTTTATGTGTCTGGCGGTGATCACACAAAACAGATTCAGTTATTGCGAAAATTCAAAGATTACATGAGGAACAAAAATGACAATATGGAATGAGAGAGAAACCGAAAGGGCAATAGCTGCCGTTAAATTTGATGATCCGCCGAGGAGTATTTACATAATCAGCTTAAATCCTGAAGATCAAAGTAAGGCTTATGCATTGCTACATGATGATAGCTATTACTGGTTTGATGAAATTGAGCCATCTTTACCCCAATACAAAAGCTTTATGATGGACTTTGATTTTAAGCCGCAAAAAGTAAATATTATTTTAGAAAAACTTAAGGAAACTCATGATTTTAAAGGTTGAAAGACGCGACGTTTACGGTAGGGCTTTGTTCTATCCGCTAAATGAGCCGGCTAAACGTCTGGCTGGCATCATGAGGCAGAAAACGTTTTCCGAGAAGGATTTAGTTGTATTGAAGGAAATTGGCGCAGAAATTTACCTATTTGCCCAACCATTAAAAGAGGAGGAAACATTCCTTGGAGATTAAAGACTTGCCAGACTACATAGAAAAGCTTCTCACCTGCCTTATAAGCTTAAATGGGATGGAAGAGGTTTTAAATTGTTCTACGGATTCAGGGGTTTTAAATGATGAAATGCTTAAGGATTTAGCAGTAACAGTATTCACCTTAAAACAGCTTGAAAAAGCCCTAAAGAAGCAGCTTGTTGACGCAGCCGCATACGGGGATATAGATTTAGATACACTATTAACAAAAATAAAAGAGGAAAATAAGAATGGCTAAAATTCAGCTATCAAAAGACTATAATAACTTTAAAAAAATGAATGGAAACCGACCCATAGATGAGGGGCATGTCAAAAAATTAATGCAGTCAATTAAAGAAAAAGACTTTACAGCATCTAACCCTATAAAAGTGGATGCGGATTTCAACATCATAGACGGGCAACATAGATTTACAGCGTGCAAAAATCTCGGACTGCCTATCTATTACATTCAAGATGATTTTGATCCCAAAGACTTTATTCGCCTTAATAGACACATGAAAAACGTGAAAATTAGCGAATACATCAATTTCTTGGCTAAAAATGGCGATCCTGAATTTCAATGCCTTATGCGTATTTCAGAAATAACCGAAATGCCTCCTAACTACATTTTAACGTTTTATAAAGGCAGGTCTTCGGTGAATATTTTAGAAGATGAATGCCTAAAGATTCGACAAGATGCACAGGAAATTGTTGATACTGTGACAGTTATGAAGGAAGTTTTAGATGTAATTGCTCAAACACCCCTTGAAGAGCCGCATTATATAAAAACCCTAAAGTTTTGCAGGACCTTGTATCGTTTTATCCAAGAAACAGACGATTTTGATAAGGATAGGTTTATCAAAAATGTACGCATGAAATATAATTGGCTAATAAATTATGGCTCCAAAGCGCTATACTTTGAATGTCTAAAGAGAATCTATAACTTCCAATATAAAAAGAATTTAGCATGAAGTACGTTTGCTTAACTAGGGTATCCTCTCAAGGACAAATGGATGGATATAGCCCCGAGTATCAGAGCAATCAATTTAAAAAATACGTAGGTGAAAAACCCTACGTATTTTTTGAAGAGGTTGAGAAAGGATGGCGGCCGGTGGATAAGCGAAATGTCCTTTTAGATGCCATTGATTGCCTTGAAAATGGTGATGTTTTGCTTGTCACCCACCCTGATAGGCTTAGTCGTGGGGATGCAGATGAGAGGGCTTATATAAAGTATCTGGTGAGGAAAAAAGGCGCACGCATAGAATATACTGATGCACCCAATGGCGAGACTATGGAAGAGAAAGTGATGGAAATGGTCACCGGAATAGTATCGTACATTGAAACACATAACATCCGTCGGCGTGTCATAAGCGCACACCAAACAGCAAAAATCCAAAAGAAGCGCCTAGGGTTTGTCAAGTATGGCTATCGTGATGAAGATGGTAAGCTTGTTATGGATGACCAAGAACAGGAAAACATCAAGTATTTAAAAGCTCTGCGGCGGAAGGGCTATAGTCTTCGGAAAATAGTAGCTCTGGCAAGTAATGTTGGAGTCGTAAATCGCAAGGGTAAGGCTTTCGATTTGGGTTCTTTGCGTCGAATTCTAAGCCGTTTAGATAATGCTGAACAGGAATCGGTAAATCACTGATATCAAACTGCCTGTCGGACTCATGTATTTCGATGAAGGTTGTCTGGTGGAATCCATGTAGCCGGACAGCCTCACCTATCCATATATTGCCGTAGTGGTGAAAGAATATACCCTTAAGCGCTTCGGTATAAAATTTAATGTACCACTCAATCGGCAGCTCTTTCTTGTGGTTACATATCCGTGTGCCGGTTTGATATGTAGGCCGCATGGCTCTGTCGTGTGGGATGGGAAAGACAAAGTAAAAGCATAGCCTTGCACACTGGGGAAACTTATAACCTTTAGGGCGCCAGCTTTTAACCTCTTTGCGGACGCGCTGCAACTGCTTTTCATGGGCACATTTGTAGCTATCTCTTGAGGACTTATAAATTTTGTTTACACGTTGGGGTTTTCCTTTGAGCTGCAACCACATTTTTCCATGACCTCGAAATATAAATGTATGTCGCTACCGTCCTCTTCTTTAGTAACGCCTAAGATATTATGGCCTATAGATGACAGACGGGTAGCTTTGTGTATCAGGTATTCAAGTTGAACTAAGGAGAGACACCCCTTATATGTTATAGCGTGTTCTCTCCTCATTGAAAAACCCTCAAGTTAAAATGGCATAGTACCGTCTTCTTGCACTACAGGCTCAGGGTCAAGCGTAGGGTTTTCCTGTAGGTAACTGTCTACAGCACTCTTCACTTGTGCTAAGAACCTCTTCTTTACTTGTGGCGTATCAAACTCCATTAATTCAACATAAATTTTCTCGCCATCCTTTTCATAAAACCTTGATGGCATGCCTAAAAAGATATCTTGGCCTTTCTGAAAAATCTTTACTTCTTTAAGAGTAAGCATCCACGGCTCAATATGCACATCACATTGAGCTAAAAGCGAACCCTTATCAATCTTCTCTACATTCTTCACTTGAAACATTTCCGGCTCCTTGTTTTTTCTGCCTATTTTCTAACCATTTTTCGTAGTAGTGTGGGTGGCGCATCTTAAATTTGATACGATAGCCTCTGAACTTATGTTTGTTTCGGCTATAGTAGTCGCGCTGGTATGCCCTTGTTTTCTCATCTGCTGGCGGACGCTCTAACCATTTCTTGCGCCTCTTCTGATAGGCTGCATTATGCTTGATGGTACACTCTTTGCATTCTGAGCGATAACGATCCTTTGAGCAGTAATACTCATCTAGGTTTTTATATTTATTACATTTAGTACATCTCTTCTGCTTCATTGTCATCCTCATGCCCTTCAAAACTGCACCCGTGGCAAGTCTCATCTATACAAAAAAAAACGCACTCTTTGTCATAATCGCCACCATTTACCTTAATTAAAAAGTTGTTGCGATTTTCATGAGTTAGTACATAACCCAGCTCTTCTAAAATTTTAAAGTGTTTGTTTCTTCCAAGGGGCTTTCGAGTAACAATAATGTCACTTGGGTTTCTCAATATTGTTACAAGCTCGATCCAAAGCAGAGCCGCTTTTGGGCTTACTTCTTCTATCTGATTTGCACAAATAGGGCAGTGGGCGCTAATCATCTCTATCCATCATTATACTAATACCGTCGTCAATTTCTGCCCACATAAGCAAATTTTCTCTTGCCAAAGCCATCACATTTTTTTTGAATCCTGCGTAGTTCTCTGATAAGTGGGTTTCTATTTGTTTCCGGCTCATATAGACACACCCTTCCTCATCCCGTCTATTATAGAGGTGCATAAAAGTCCACATGGCTTGCGGGCAGTGTTTAGAAATTTGTTCAAGCATTTTCTGGTGTTCTAGGCTATTGAGATTCATTACCCCTCCGAATGATTTTTAAACCATAAATTAAAAAAAAAATTGACACAACCATTCATTTGTGCGACTGTGATTAAAAAAAATATTATGATAGAAAACTACAGTCGCGTAACAGAAATTCTCTATCCCTTTAGCGGCTTGTCTAATGCAGACCCAGAGGTGTTAATGGCAGCGGCAGATAGAGGAACCAGAGCACATAAAGCGTGTGAAGCAATTGCGGCGGGCCTAGGTGAATTCGGGGTTGATCCTGAGATTATGGGCTTTGTCGAATCGTTTAAAAAATGGTGGGGTACTGGTAAGAAAGTCGTTGCAATGGAAGAACGTTTCTTTTGTGATGAACATGAGCTTACTGGGCAGTGCGATTTCATTATAGAGACTCCTGAAGGGTTAGCCATAGTCGATCTTAAGACTTCTCGCCATGAATCTAAAACTTGGCGCGTACAGGGAGCAGCATATGCCTACCTTGCACGGAAAAAAGGCTACGATATCAAAAGAATTCTATTTGTCCACTTAAACATAGATGGTGATGAGCCTAAGGTGTTTGAGTATGAGGAGGATTGGGATTTTTTTTTGGCATGCCTGACGGTGTACAACTACTTCTTCAAGCCGGCAAAGAAAAGAAAAAGCAGATCGAGCGAGAAAAGCAAAGAGTCCGCCGTAAAAAATTAAAGGAAAAGAATGGAAAATAAGCAGCTAGTCACAACGAGCAATATTCCCACCGATCATGAGCTTACAGTTTACAACACGATGGCAAAGCAGGCCGTGCAATCAAAGTTTTATCGCCGGCTTGGTGATGAGAATGCTGTGATGATGATTATGTTATCTGCGCGTGAGCTTGGCATACCCGCAATGCAAGCTTTAAACGGCGGTCTACATATGATCGAGGGTAAAGTTGAAATAAGCGCCCGTATGATGTCTGCATTAATCAGGAAGGCAGGCCATTCGCTTCAGATTAAACGCAGTGATGAAGAGGAGTGCTGTTTGGTTGGAAAAAGAGCTGATAATGGAGACACGGCAACTGTTAGTTTTTCCATTGAGCAGGCCAGAAAAGCAGGTCTTATTAAATCTGGCGGCGGCTGGGTTAAATGGGCTGAGGATATGCTGTTTGCTAGGGCGCTTTCTAGGCTTGCTAGACAGCTTTTTTCAGACGTGGTGGGCGTTGGGTATGTTGAGGGTGAGATAAGCCAGCGTGAGCCAAAAGAAAGGCCTTTAGAGGCGTGTGAGGATAATTGTGTTGTGCTAGAAGATTACCCTGAACAGAAAAAACAGGACTTCATGGAGTTATTAAATGGGAAAGAAGAAAAAGAAGGGTTTGAAAAATACAAATCCGCAATGCAAGGGCACTTCAACTGGAGTGACAAAGAGTTCTGGATGGAATTTCTTAAAGTACCTGAGGAATCTTATGAGAGGTTCAAACAATGGCTAAACCGATAATTTGCAAGATATGTAAAAAGGCAGAAGCTAAGACGTACTCGGAAAAGCTGCTTAACTTCTGCCCAGACTGCTACAATGAACAAATGGATCTTATACAACCTGATATTACAAAAGCAATGGTTGGTTTAACAGCATTTCGGAAAGTGCAAATACTGAAGAGCTTATTTAATGAGTACAAAAAAAGGAAAAAAGCCCTCAAAGCCTTATCCGCCGAAAAAAAAGAGCAAATCCTTATGGGATATATACAAGGAAAAGAAAAAGCTTAATCCGTTAAGTCAATAGGGGGAAGATCAATATCTTCTCCCGTGGCTTCTTTAATCAACTTTTCTCCCGCCTGCTCAATAAGACTTTCCAATAACTGCTCCCCCGCGTGGTCATCTTCTAATCCAACCTTTTCATTCACATAGCTACAAGAATTGCAGCAAGCTAGTGCAATAATACCAAGAGCTACTAGAGATAAAGAAGCCCATCTTACATACAGCTTTTTCATTGTCACCTAGGTGTTGTTAGGGTTTTTGTCATATAGAAATAATCATATTCAACTAGATTTGTTTGTGAGACATAACCAGAACCTGAAATCTCATCATATAAAAGACCTGCTGACAACTGAAAAGCGGGGATGTTAGTAGTGATATTGCCGACCAAAACACCATTAATGTAGAAATCAACATTAGTGCTAGTTATTTCTAATCTAAGCTTATACCAAGTGTTAGCCGCTGCGGTAATACCTAGGTCTACAGTTGTTGTAGATGATCCGTTGTAAGAGATACCTTGAAACTTGCCAGAGTTTTCGTTGTCTTGTAGCTTGATGATTAAATGCCCTGTGCTAGATGAGAGTTTAGCTACAGTAAACAAGCCAACAGAAGTGCCATATCGTAGAGCCGTAGCAGACAAAGTAGGATAACGAACAAGGCTTTCAATTATTAATGTACCGTCTGTTGAGGGCTGAAAACGCTTTCCGTTGATTGTTGGGCTAAATGTATTTGGTACGGATGTTCCATAATAATTATAGTCTAAACTATTAGCAACAATTCCAGCTCCTATCTGTACAACTGAAATACCTGGATGGCCTACAACATAAGTGCTTGAAGCATTAACGGTGGTACCCCTATCTTGCTGATTAAGTTGTGCGACATTATTATTGCCAAAAAAATCCTCGAAAATAGTAGCCATTTGCGTAGAAGGTGATATTCCTCCGGCTGGCTGAAAAGAAGGGTCCATTGTAGGTCCATTAGAGGTTAAAACTTCACCTGTGGTTCCTCTATCAAAACCTAAATCGCTTTCTAATACCATACTTACCTTAATTAATGTAATTAAACCACACTTTGTTTATACTAAATCCAGAAATCCTGCTCTTCTAACAATTTTCCATGTTGTATTAGCTTGGGTGCATGAAAGCCTAACAGTATCAGATGAATTTGTAGATTCTAGATAGCCTGATGCTCCTACAGTTGTACTAATATTGCGTCCCAATATTTGCTGACCTGCGTTTTGGGCTATTCGCCATCCGCCTGCTCCTAGTCCTGCCACCTCTAGCTCTGTACCTACTGCTGCCGATGTTGGAAGCGTAAAGACAACTTGGGCTGCATTGTTGGCATAATATTTATCCCACGGCTGCAAAGTCTGTGCTGTAGTAGTTTCAAATTTCCAAGGTGTAAATCCGCTAGTTGTTTGGAATATTGCAAAGTTAATGCCATCAGTTCCGATAGTAGTTATCGTTAGCGTCTGTACAAATATAGCGCCTGCGTAAGTTGTACCTTGCAATACGGGTACCAGATCGCCAGGATTGATCTCTGCTGCTTGGTCATAGTCTGTAGCTCTTGTAAGCACCCAATTAGTTGAACCATCTCCAACTGTTGTGACTGTGTAAATCCCGTTTTCTGTCTGGTCTGACTGCTGCCAAATTAAAACCCTATCGCTTGTATTTAGCGTCACACCATCAAGCGTCAAAGCCACCTGAGTAGAGTTATTAGTTAAAGTTGCCCCTACACCGGACGCACCATTATTGTATGTTGCCGATAGGTTGGCTGTGGATGCTGCAACTACCGGATCTTCGTATTGAGGCAGAATCGTACCTGAAGCATTTAGCGTAAGCGTAGAGCCAGAACCAGACGTAGTAATATTAGTACCACCGATAATATTCCAGTTGCCCCCTGTGGGACTTAAAGCACCACCAGAATCGCCTGTGATTGTCTGCCCTATCTGGGTACCATCTGAGCTGATAAACCCTTCGTCATCTGTAAAAAGCGCTGAATCAAAGTGAGCAACACCATTAAGCGTTGTATCCTTTGAAGCTGCTGTATCTGTCTGCTGAATCTGGATGGTAAAAGTATTAGCAGCAAGAGAGTTTGTCTGGATAACGTTAGCGCCAACTGTAGAAGATGATACCTGTCCACCTGTAACGGTTATGACATTGGAACCATCAGCAACTACAGGGTCAGTGCCAGGACCAGTGTTGGCATCTACTCCTATCTGTGTGGTTCCTGCTCCGGCTACGGCTTGATATGATGCTGACTGTCCAGGACCATTAGATGTAAGAACTAAAGCGGCTGTGTCAATACCTGCATATGTAGAAAAGACATTCCACTCTGTACCATTAAAGATAAAAGTTGCGGACATACCATCAGATCGCATGACGTAAGAGGCACTTCCATCTATATTATTACCGTTACCGCCAACTGTGATATTGTTAGTGCCACATCCAGAGTCCACGTCTTTTACTGAGTGCATCTGATTGATAAAAGGGTCGGCTGGCAGAGTAATTGCTCTTGCGGCTGACGTATCGGCTAAAATGACATTATCTAGGTGAGTAATGAGATAGTCGCCGGCTGGTGCTGTAGTACGCGCATAACCTGCAACGTTTCCGCATGCGATTGTCTGTGGCTGCTGATTGATAAAGTCTGATGCGTTAGAAAAAGAGCAATCGTTAAACAGATAGGTAGAGGCGCTTTGTACGTCAAATTGCCCATTAAAAAAAGTAAATCTTCCCTCTATTGTTGTGGCACTATCAGAAGCAAAATTTCCTTCAAAGATACTGTGATCCATAAAGTACTGAGCTACTGTAGAACCCGAAAGATCAACATCTGCTGTAATACGTGAATTTAATGCTCTAAATGTAGTGGATCCCTTACTACATGTGACGGGATTATTGATAACGAATTTAGAGTTAACAATATCTACACTGAGAGTACTTGTGCTTGCGGATAAATTTGCGTCTGTAATAAAATCATTGCCCACATAGTAGCAGTCAATAAAACGAAGCTCTAAACCGATTCCTGTTGTGTTTTCAAAGGAAGAGCCACCAAAAGTACAGTTGTTGAAGATGATAATTGGCTTGCTGGCTACGGCTATAAATCTAGAACTTATATATAGGTTATTAAATACCCAATAACCACCAGTAAGTTGAAACTCGCAATTGATTAGAGAAGCACCCTGAGAATTGAAAGGCAAAACACTCTCACCTGTTCCAGCCGTTGTGCATGCCTCACCAAAACCTGCAAATGTTAGGTTTTTATTTATGCTAAAACTGGTTACAAGCTCTGTATATGAGTCTGGCTTAAGGTAAATGTTTTCATGACCACCAAAAGGCATATCGCTTGTTGCTTGTGCCACAGCTGATTCAATTGAAGTAAAGTCTGATTTTGTGGGGCCTACAATATATGGAGAAAGAGAAGAAATAGCAGAATCAATAACGTCAAAGTTGATAGTATTAGGCGATCCTGTAATAGCAAGCGTTCCACCAGTAGAAGTAAACGTGAGTGTGCCTGTGCCATTTGGAGAAACAGGAGATGAGCCTAGAGGAACCGCTACATCAATCAAAGGCCCTACAGCACCAGCACCAATCTGCACCCATGTAGCCTGATTAGCCACAATTTTGGTGAGCATCCATACATCACCTTCAGAGCCAGATGTAGGGTTTTTCTGAATAACCCAAAGGCAAGACAAAGGATAGTTTTTACCTGTCTCAGGCTGTCTGTAGTCACTTGTAGTAGGCTCTCTATCACGGGCAACAACAGGGCATACATAACTATTGGGATTTATGTAGTTATTACCGACACGTGTTGACTGACCCGCTTTATTTGCCATTACTTTTTCTTCCTTCTAGCTTCAGAGTATGCTATTGCCGCGGCCTGCTTAGGGTTTTTCACGATAGGGCCCTTTTTAGAACCTGAGCGAAGTTTGCCCTCTGAAAACTCTTTCATCACCTTCTTAACTTTCTGTTTGGCTGGTGACTTTTTCATTAGGCACTTCTCAACATAATTATAGGTGAACCGCTTGTGCCTGGAAGAGTTGGTGTAAGAGCTGTTAAGTCTGGCAACCCTGAAGCGTAAGTCTGACCTGTATATGTATAGCACTCAACTGGAAGATTATCTGTATTAGCAGGGACTGGAAATAGATCAGTACAAAAAGCTGAGTTAGTACTTCTTGCACTGAACCCAAGCTGTGAATGTAAAGCAACTCCATACCAACCGGAACTCAAAGATTCACTAATTGTTATTGTTTTAAAACCTGTTGTATCGGTTAAAACTGTACCTAATGTTGTTTGTACTGTTGTAGGAGTACCACTTAAATTATACAAACCTAAACGCGCCTCACCACCTGCTGCTGAAGCTGTAGTCACTTCGAAAGATACCCGATCAAAAGTATTTGCCTCTCGTACGTAAAACATATTTACGACCAAAACATCTGGTGCAATTGGTAATGCTCCGAGACTTAAAAATGGCATTGCAATACTAGCATTATCCCAATAGCCTGAACGATACCCGTACGAAGGAGGAGCTGCTACAGTATTCACTGTAATAGTACCTCCACTAGCTGAAGTTATAGTATCGCCACCACCAAGAATAGATCCTGTTCCAGTAAAAGTTGCAGTTCCGGAGTCTGTGGTGATTTCTATGTCTGTTAAAAATCCAGATGTATCCGCTTTAATATTAGCATTACTCATTACAGCTCCCTTGTTACAACGTGGGCTATGATTGACCCGCTAGCCCCTGCACCTGTAACTTGGGTGATTTGCATTTGAAAACCCTCTGGTATGTAGTAAGACGCTGAAAGATTGTTGACTTGATAGGTGGCTTCATCAAGTGTTAATGAGCCGCCCGCAACAATCCTTACGTCATCTGAATCTGCATTAACTGTAACGTCTGCATCTACATCGCTTGTGTTTTGCAGTACAATTTTTATCGCAGGGTTATTCAAGGCTGACCCGAAGTTTTGTGCAGTGCCGGAAAGCGTAGTAGCATCAAAAACTTTAGTCTCTATGATATTTAGGATTCTACTCATTGAACCCCCGTTTAAGCTACTGGAATTATAAAATATGAAACAACATTATCGTCACTGGCATTAGTTGATTCAATTGTGAAAGATGTCCTATCAACAATAGAATAACTTAACTGTCCGGTATTGGTTAAGGATGTACCTTTATATGTGAGATAAATCCTATCATCGTCATTGATAGAGCCTGTTGCTACTGTTACTGTTCCAGAAGATAAAGTTACGTCACCTATATAATCTAATGGGTTTCCAGTTTTTATTTTTAGTTGGGTTGCATTAACGCTACTAGCTTGAACACCACCAATAACTCCTGGAGTTCCCAATTTTGATAAAAGTGTCTGTGGTGTAACAGCTAGAAGTGGTGAAGAACCTGCTAGAGTTTCAGCTTCCGTAGCAATCTCAATGATACCTTTTACAGTAGTTGAAGCATCAGGAACAGAACTACCAGCCCCTTCTTGCCATCCCGTAACTGGGCCTGCATACTGATAGAAAATGCCAGTATCGCGAGCCATTACTATATCGCCAACTTTTGCGTCTTTCTGGGCTGTAGTTGGAGCTGTAGGTTGTGTTGTGAAGTTAGGAGGTGTTCCCGCAGAAACCCCTACGTGTCTGGTGGGTTTTGGAAGTCTTGTCATGGCTAATCCTTAAGTGTATATAGTCTTGCATGACCTATAACACATAAAAATTATTTGACAAAAACAAAAAACGCAAGTACTGGGCTACGCAAATAGGTATTGAAATGAATTCGCAAGTTATTTATAGTTAAATATCTAAGGAGATTTTATGTTTTATTTTTTTTGTTTTTTATTAGGCTTTATCATTTTGAATTTAATCTGGTGCGCTATTGTTGACGCGCTTGCAGAAATTTAGTCTTTATCTTTACCCTCTTTTGCAACCTCTCTCATTATGGTATTGGCTAACTTTTGCTGATCCCCTTTTTTCCAATTGCTTGGAGTAGCTAAACTTTTAAGCGCCTTTCTAGCTGTAGGAGATGATATCAATCTTCTAGCCATGTACACCCCAATTTTGCCAAGCTGCTGCGCTGTAAGAGCTGAAGCCGCTAAAGGGAACCCACTAGCAACATAAGCTATAAGAGGAAAAACCCCTTGTTTTGCAGCATTTACAGCAATAGATTTTCCCTGAGTCATTTGTTTAGGGCCAAACTTCTCTACATTCTTCAGAAAATTTTTAGAATAATTTTGAATCTTCTCTAGTTGCTTTATTGAATCTGGCCCCATGAGATCAGTGTAAATCTGCCGGCTCGATGGGTTTTCTTCTAGCAGATTTTGAAACTTGTTGAAGTTGATTTCACCTTCACTATCTATAGCACCAGCAAACATATCATCAATATACTGCTTCTGTAGGTATTCTAAAGACTGTTTCCCTTTTTCTGTTTGATTAAGCGTATCTTTAACAGTCTGATAGCCTTCTTTGTTCTGCATTAACTTAAGGGTAGTTTCTGGGCGCTCACCTGCTGTTAAAGACTTTTGCAGATCTTCAAGTACGGCAGCGCTATATTTTTCCATCTTACCCTTAAAGGACAGAGGATCTTTGTAAGTTAGTATATTATCCGCAGCAGTAACACCATCTTTTGTAAGGTGTGGCTTAAGCTCTTTAACTGTTTTTTTTGCCTGCTTATACCCCATATCATCTACAAGCTGTAAAACTTGTCTTTCTACAGCAGAAAACTCCTCTGGGCTAAGCACTTTACTCAACTGTTCAAGAGCTGAAGGCGACTTAATTATTTGACTTGCCCTTTCAGTACCCTCTAGTTTTCTTAGTTTGCGTATAGAATCTGATCCATAAAGTTCAGCAGTGTTGCCAAACTCTTTTTCAGCTTCCTTCCAAAGTTTAGCTGCTCTCGGATTCTTATTGCTGAGTGTATTTTGTATTTCGTTTTTAAGACCTTTGTTGACGGTCTTTAAAATGTCCTGAATACTTTTTTCGTCTATATCGTAGTTTATGATCTTGTTGAGCCTACGAGAAACCTCCATTTTATCAGATAATGGAACCTCTTTGAATTTGCTCTTAGGTGTAATAGGGTTTCCAGAAGAGTCTAAAATGGTTATTCCTTCCTTAGATTTTTTAACGGAAAAGCCAAGATCCTCAGATACATCGTTAAGTACATCCAAGACTTTCTGGTATTTTTCAGGCTTGGTCTTAAATCTTCCTATCTTCTTTTTAAGATCGAGAATATTTTTTACATCTTTTTCATTTGTTGTTTTGATCGTCTTTGCTACTTCATTAGCTTGCTTATATTTTGGCGCATAGATTGCTTCAGCTTTATCAAAATTTCCATCAATTTTTTCTTGCAAATAAGATCCAAACTCTTGATTTGTTCTTGATTTTGGATTGATCTTGTTTAAGTTATCCTGCACAGCAAGATTTCCTAATTCATTGCTAACTTCCCTAGCATTAAATTCTCCCCTTTTAAAAGGTTTAGCCTTTATATCTGTCTGTTTTTGAAAGTCGTCTAGAAAGTTTTTTCCTATGTTTTGCAACTTAGCTTCTACTTCTGGCTTTCTAACTAAAATTTCAGATTTGGCTATTGGACCGCCAACCCTTTCTGCTGACCTTGGAACATTAGACTTAGTTCCACCCCTGACAGCTCCCACAGCTGCTGCGCCAATTGGAGTAAGAAATTCACCTACCTGTTGTGCTTTTTCACTAAACCCAAGCTCTTTCAATCCCTGACCCGTAACTGAACTAAGCCCACTAGCCGCAGCGCCAGGAGCACCAAACAATAGTGAGGCTGGATCAGCAATATTACCAGAAGCTCTTTCTATAAATCTAAGTGGCATTAAGTCACTTTCTTGTGGGAGGATTTCCCTTAATTTATCCACCCATGCGTATTGATTTTCGACAGGATCATTGCTATATCCAAGCATTTCTCTTAAAAAGTATGGTAGAGAACCCTCTTGTGGACCTTGTTGAGAATAAACTGCATAATCAGCTATCTTATTACCGACACCTCTAACTAATGATTTCAATACAGGTGTAGATGCGTATTCTTCATATTGAGGGTTATCTTTATCACCAAAACCTAATAGCGCAGGGAGAGAATCAGCTCGTGGACCTGCGTAATCTTGCCTTCGCTTTGGTTGCTCTTGAGTTTGAGGTTGCGTCTGAACATCATCTTCAGAAGCTATGTCAAAAATGTCTTGTTCTTCTTCATCGTCAAAAGCTACATCAAAAATATCAAAACTCATAGCCATCCTCTCTAGCCATTTGACGCGCTAGATCTTTATCACCATTAGCTTGTTGTATGTATTCTTGTGCTAACTTTTTAGTGACTTTTTTCGGTTTATCTTTTTTTTGCCCCTCAACAAGCTGTCTAGCATCTTCTACAATATCATCAAGGACGTCATTTAAGCCTAGCTCTTCCATTTTGTCAGCAAGTAGCTTATCATAGTTAGACGGAAGTTGTTCATATCCCTGTTCTTCAAGCTCCGCAATTAGCTGCTGTTGAGCTTCTAATGTATCGGATTTTAGTTCTTGTTCTCTTAACCAGATTTTGTAAGCCGCTTCATTAGCTTCTCTGGATTTATAAGGAGAAGGGTGAGCTTGCTGCATGAATCTTAGCTTAGTATCAGTAAGTCTAAGACCTTTTAGATCACCACTTTTCAAAAGGTTGTTTTTTATGATAGAAGAAATGGTTTGTTGATTATCGCTAAATGCTCTTTCAGCAAGCTCCGATCCACCTGGAACTGCTGAAACAAATTGTGATATCCAATTGCTTTCATCTTCTAGACCTTCAATCGCTGCTTTTAAATCTGGAGCATTCTGTAGAGCCACACGTGCTTTTTCACCTTCTTCAGATATTTGGCTAGCTCTCTTCTCCATATTTTTAGACAGAAGACCTTTTGATTTCTTAGCCCCTTTACCAGAAATTAGATCGCTAGCCTTATCAATAAGCCTTTTATCAGATACGTTTGCTATTAAATCTGCCTGAGCTTCCCTAGGGCTTAACTCACCAGCGTTAACCTTTCTTAATAGGTCGCTGACGTAATCTCTATCTTGTTGATTAAGAGTGTTTGTGTTATCTTTTTGGCCAAGTTTCTCACCTATTTCAAGTGCAGCTTTAGATCCAACTCCAGCGTCGATAGCCATTCTTGTTACTTCTTTTGAAGACTTACCTGAAAGGTCATTTGTAGAAAGAAACTGTGCTATTTTAAACTCTTTAGACTTTGATATTTTTTTCTCTTCTAGATTTTTCAGCACATTTGAGATGTTGCTTTGGTTTTGCTGTGAGATCCTTGGGTTTCCTAAAAGCTGACCATATACATCCTCAATTGTTGTAGAGTCATCTTTGTAGGCGTTAAACATTTTTTGTACAGCATCTTGCTCTCTCTGGCCTGAAATATTTTTTGTTAGCTGATCTGCAAAAGACTTACCAAGCCCAGCAAGAGGACCTGTGTTTTCTGTAGGTCTGTCATCATAAATTTGAAGCTGCGGCATTTACTCCTCCGAATCCTTGCACTAAATCTTGTGATTTTTTACCAAATAGTTTACCTAGATCAAAACCTTGAAAATTCCCATCGCTAAGCTTATTGGCTAAAAGTTGACCAGCGGGTTTTCCAATCTGATCTAAAAACTGACCAACACTGGATTTCTGTGGCTGGCCTTGAGCAAATGTCTGCATACCTAAAATCTTTTCAATAGCCGATCGCTTGTTTTGCATGTTTTGATTGGACTGTTGGAATTGTAGGTTGGCAAATTGATCGTCTAGGTTTCTCTGGACTTTACCCCCTTCTTTAGCCAATGCGCCGCCAAGGTAAGAACTATTCTCCAATCCCTGACCTCTAAACTGGCCTGTAATTTCCGGTATGATCTCTTCTCTGAATCTCTCTAATGCTGGATTTGCATAGCTTCTCTCGAAAAACCCTCTGAATTGGTTTTGGTCTGTCTGCCCGAATAGATCTGCAAGCGGCCCCTGTCCTTTCTGTGCGGCCATCATGTAGTCATCAAGGAGTTGTCTTTGTTGTGGATCTAAAGTAGAAGTTTGTTTAGCTTTCTTGTCAGCGCCTCCAAGCAAACCAGCAAGCCCACCGATACCACCACCAATAGCTGCCCCCCAAGGACCTCCAAAATTAGCACCTATAGTAGCTCCACTTAAAGCCCCTGAAGCAGCCCCTCCTGCGCTTAACTTAACCATATAAACCTCTTAATTTATCTGTGTCCATGTAACGGCCTCATCGGTAGTTCTTGAAGTCATAATCCAAGCATCATCCGTATCCGTTCTCACTGCAAGATCACCTATTTCAAAATTTCTATTTACTTCATTATTAGCAGGAGGATCGCCCCCAGTCAATACTAACCGACTGACCCTTAAGTTTACCTCAATGGCAATGCGCGTATAGACATCAGAAAGCTGACGGGTAAGCTCTGGGTTTTCGTTTTCCTTTGACGATCCGAAATTATAACTAGTGACTAGCCTAGGCATTAAATAAGCCTCCCAATTGGCGCAAATCCTGGCATAATAGCGTGGATCTCAATGTTTGTTCCTGCTTGTGCATTCTTAATCCTAAACTGGACGAATCTAGCACTTTGATTGATCCATAGCTTGTACCATTTCTTAACTCCCTGCTCAGTAACTAGATTTGTGCAGTTGCCTTGATAAGGTTCTTGGCCATAAGCTGGTTGCAGTTGAGTGGGTTCTTCAGTGTCATTTGTAATAACATCAATGCTGAGTTCACACTTTTGGTTTATAGCGACAAACCCACCAGATGAGTAAGCCGTGTATCCAGTAGAATCAATGCCATTTAGACTAAAGCTTGTAGGGCTTAATACAGTAACTTCAAAGATTAAGTTATTTACCTCTGTCATACCCGCAACATTGTAGATTCTTACTGACTGACCATTGCTTAAGTTGTGGGCATCCTCAGTAGTAACTACTGCCGGATTTGCCTGTGTGATGTTGTCTATTGCAAAATCCCTCTCTACTGAAGAATCCGTAGTAGTAACATAAAAATAGACCCAGCCACACTTAACCTTTTTGCCGCTGTTGACATATGGGTTAAACTTCTTAGTAGTCATCTCGAAAGGAATTACTCTGTTGGCTGTACCGCCTGAAGTATAGGCTGAAAAACCCGCAGTCCTAATACGTACAACAAAGGTGTAATTGTCTGTTACGCTCTGTATTTGTGCCTGCTTCTTATTAAGCTGCACCATACCTGAAAGACCCGCAAAGTAGATATAGTCGCCAACCTTATAGTTATTCCAGTCAGTAGTAACAGTAAGGCTTTCTGCATCAGTAATTGTGATAGATCGAATACGCTGAGGGTTGTCTTCCCCCTCATTAACATTGAGCCGCCACACTTCACCTTTATGGCCGCCGCCTACTGTAAAAGGGGAATTTGCACTATAGGCAAAAGAGTTCCAGTTTGAATAAGCCGCAGCAAATTCATCCCAGTTGCTGTAAATGAGCAAGTCATCCCATGTAACATCAAAACCTTGCTGATAAACCCCTGCACAACTAAGCGGTATACGGTAAACGCTAAAAGAGTCTTCATCGTAATTAGTTACCAGCATACGGTCGGATTCTGATTGCTGTGGAGAAGGGTGAATCAAGATATGCTGGTGGTTGTCATCTATCTGTGAGGCAAAGCTTAAGTCAAAATTCTCTGCATCAATCTCTTGATATGAGTAGTCTGGAATCTTATCATCCATACGCTCTACTCTATAGCCGTCAGTCATAATGAGGCTTCTAGTGGCAACACCTGACGTACGGTTTAGATATGTGATTGTACCGTATGGAGCTTGGCCGCCGCGCGATTCATCTATTTTATCGAGTACAAATGGAACAACGTCATTATTGGTATACCTAAGAATCCATGTCTCTTGAGTAAAACCAGAATCGGTGAAAATAATGATATCATCACGGTTAAAGTCAAGATCAGTAATCCAGCCACCAGTCGGAATATCAATAAAGCCAGCCCCAATAGCAGTACTATCAAAAGTGTCACCGTTCGCTCCAAGGCCTGAAATACGTATGCGCTTAGGATATACAACACCATTCTCCGTTGTTCTAAAAAGCAGAAGCCTATCTTTATGGTATTTCAAGTGCAAACATTTAAGGCTTGTAATACCCGAAAAAGTAAAATCTGGTGAGCTCACGTAATCAATAAACGAAGGGGTAAGGCTTGGATCGTATACCTGTATCTCGTCTTGGTTGTTGGTAAAAATAAGCCGCGGGTTTCCACTGTTACTTGGATAGTTTACCCAGTCCCAAAAGTTAAACTTATTGCCGGTATACCTTTGCTGCCATGTACCACCTGAGCTGTATGTTCCCGTGTAGGCTGACCCGATAGTAAAGTTGTTAGCATCAACTCTTGTAATAGTAAATGTCTGACCATTTAGCTCACTGTCATTTGTGCCTACTACACCGTAAATGTAGGCTGTATCACCCGTCTGCATGCCATGAGCTGTAGATGTAATTTGCGAAGGTGAAGCTGTAGTTGCCCCTGTAATAGCCCCAGTTCTTCCCACATACTCTAGTCTGTTCGTGGTAGTATTATAGAAGTTAACCCTAGATGTTGAGGCAATGTAAAGCTGCTTTACATCTGTCGCTGTTTGGAAATTCATCAGCCCCATTACGGGTTCTTCAGGATGATACTGATAGCTGTATGTTACCGTACCAGCAGTAGGAGCAGTGTTGAATGTTACTGAAATAGCACCAGTATTATAGTCTATAGTACCGGCCGAAACATCTCCTGTAAAACCACCAACACCATCATCCGTTGCAGTCTGTGCAGGGGTAGAGGAGGAGATAGTAAAGCTCCCCCTCTGTATGGGTGTCTCTGGAGCTGTCGTTGTAAATGTAGTATTGGCACCATCAATTGTGCCTGTCATGGATAGATCTGTAAAACCCCCAACCATACGGGATTCACAGTAAGTCGTATCGCTTCTCTGGCCTGTAGCCAAACCGTTGTAGCCATTGCGTTTTCTTAAGACACCATGCAGGGTAAATCCGTCAAATAGTTCTGCATAGGCATCCTCAGGAATAAGCCAAGGTTGGAGCTCTTTGTCTAACCCTGTCGCAAATTTTGCTACTAAGAAAGGTTGATACGTCATTTCAGCCTATAAAATATTCTGTATTGCCATGTAAGCCCAGCAGTTCCCCTTGATTTACCCCTTAAATTTAATCCGGAAGTGTTGTTTGTGTTTGCTAGTGAAATGAATGTTG
>Ga0210043_1001072_pt1 | contig 25371 bp, 34 predicted proteins | sample CryGeymet201501t_FD_183990 | JGI IMG/M metagenome (GOLD analysis project Ga0210043, IMG submission 183990) | Groundwater microbial communities from Crystal Geyser aquifers in Utah, USA - Crystal Geyser metaG 2015-01t (SPAdes) (version 2) | ecosystem: Environmental > Aquatic > Deep subsurface >... | reverse complement strand
CTCGAGCTGTCGCCCGGTCAGCATCTCCGAGGCCCGGACGCCCAGGAACCGGAAGCAGAGCGAGTGGAGCGTGCGGAAGTTGGGCAGGTCCCTCGGCAGCAGCCGGAACCGCTCGCAGGCCCGAGTGATGGCCTCCTCGGCCGCTCGACGAGTGAAGGACACGAAGCCTATCCGATCGGGGTGGGTGCCGGACGCGAGCTCGTCCTCGACGATCCGGAGTAGTGTAGTCGTTTTGCCCCCGCCGGGTATACCCAGAACAATCTCCATTCAGGGTGTGACTCCCATCTCACGCAGCTCGTCCTCGAGCGTCTGCACTCGCTGTGAGAGCTTATCGGCCCAGAAGATTGCAAACTCAACTCTGGCCTGCTCCTCTGTGAGGCCAAGAGCATTCAGGAAGTCCCTGTTCGACCCGGCTCTCTCCATGAAGATCATCAGGGACAAGTCCTTGGCATGGAGCGGCTGTGCCTGCACTCTCCTCGCCTCCTTCAGTCGGTCGACCAGTCTGCTGGCCCTGACCACCTCTTCCGTTGTCATTCCCATCATCGACTCTCCGAAACAGGCAGCTCTAGAAGCTTGTTCAAGACATCGGTTGGAACAGCAGGCAGCTTTTCTGGTTTCACATCGAAGGGACCTGCAAATGGTTCGACTTCCGGCCACAAACTGATGAGTCGACTGATGCTCGATGCACTGGCGAGTGCTGCCGAGACCTGACGTTCAGCCAACTCAACCGTTGTCTTTAGATCGTCATGTCTTGCCATGAGTTCAGCATGTTGTCGGGAGAGTTCATGGTCCTCGGTGTAGACCTTGACGCAACCGTGCCCATGGGTGGCGAAGACCCGCCGACGGTCTTCTCTGCTTGGCACTGGGCAGTACTTGCCGATTCTACCCCAGAACTCTCCATTGAAAGTCAGATTCTCATAGCTCCGACTGTTCTCCCCGAATTGGACCCCGATGCTGTTGGACTCAGTCAGCCAACCCTTGGGGAGGGCACCCATTTTCTCACGAGTTGTCTTGCTATAGATGTCACAATAGACATCATCGGCAAGCGCGGCTCGGTCACTTGTCAGGTTCGCTATATCCTCCTGGAAACGATGGGTCAGTACGGCCTTGGCAATACTCTCACGGAGAATGTTTGTCAGTCGGGTCATCTTCGATCTCCTATCTGCGGCATCAGTCTAGCTCGTGAGCTCTGGATCAGTAAAGGTCGATGGTCGGGACAACGCGCTCTCCGTTCTCGTCGATCTCAAGAGCCACTCCGTTCATGGTCACATTGTAGTCGTCCCCGGCATGGTGCGAGCCATACCAGGTCAGGATGTCGTCCACCGAGGTCCGCGAGCACTGGATCACGCTCGTGGTCTCGGCGTCGGCGTTCTGAAGTACAAGCATCACGAGGACGGTCATATGGGGGCCTTGTCGCTGGAGGGGACACTGAGCGGCTCGGTCTGCTCCTCGATGGCCGTCGGTGGCAGGAGCCACAGATTGACGCCGCGTCCTCGCAGGTTGATGAATCGGTGCTCGCCGCCCAGCTGCTGAAGCCGACGGGTGACCTGCGGCCTTGTGAGCTCCCGGAACTTGACACGCTCCAGGAAGGCCATGAGATCAGCAAGCCGGAACTCGTATCGGTTCTCGTCCTCGCTGAAGTAAGGCTTGCCCATCAGGATCTCGTCCCGCTCGACCGCCTTGTATCTGTCGGTCAGGAATGTCTCCAGCATCTCACGGAAGGCACCTGTGGCGCTTACGTTGGCCGGTGCATCCACCGCTGTCGCACCGTCCAGCATCGGCTGTATTGCGGACAGCCAGGCATCCTGCTTGTACATCGGCACCAACTTGGTGGGGATCTGTGTCAACACCGCTCGTTGGAACAGTCGACTCGTCAGGATCTCATCCACCCGACACTCGACAGTCCCCCCCGACGCCAGCGACACAAAGTACAAGGGGGGCTCGGTGTCCAGGTACGAGATCGCAGTTATCTGCGGCGACCCCCCGCCCATCATTCCGATCCCATAGCGTCGGGTCCGGCAGACCTGCGAGTCGCAGTGGTTGCAGATCGGAGTCTGCTTGCACTGATAGCTGTACTCCTTCTTGCGGAGCGACTTCAGAACGATAGAGACCTCATCGGAAGTGAGCGGGGGTGTGATGTATCGCTGGTTCCACTTCTCGAGCGTGGGCTCCCAGCTGTCGGGCGACATCTTCTTGGCCAGTACTCCGAAGGCGAACAGTGCGTTGTTCCGACCACCCTCTGAGACTCCGACGGATGCCAAGTACTCCAGGCAGGGTGGACCATCCGAAAGATCGCCATCATGCGTGAGTGCAACAGGCCTCAGGTCGTGGAACGCGTCGGCGCTCAATCGGCTCCGCTCGGCTGCATCAAGGAACTTGGCCAGCGACATGCCGCGTCCCTTGTTGTCCACGGCATAGCGGGTTCCGTTCTCAGCGTCGAAGTATGGCATGTTGAGCCAGTTGCCGAGATCGCCCTTCTCGATCAGAAGCTCTGTCTGCTTCGGGAATATCTCTGAGTTACCATAGCCCATGGCTGCGGCGATGTCGCGCAGCTTGAATATCAGATCCTCGGCTGGGACCGGCTCCTCGAGGAAGAGGAACACATGAGCACCCCCGGACTTGGACCGGCAGACGTGCATTGGCAGCTGGAACCGGGCCAGCATGTCAGCGATGTCACGATGGGAAAGATCGTACTCATCAATGTCGATCACACCCCAGTGGCACGTCCCATCCACCCGTATCGGAATGACTCCGAGCGATCTCTCACCGCTCAGGTGTTGCTCCCAATGGTCGATGGTGGTTGGCTCACGCACCGTCCGAGCGGTCTTCTTGATCTCTGTCTTCGCGCGACCTGGAGACTTCTCCTCGCGCCTGTACGTCCCATGCCCCAGCTCACAACCTGTGAACAGGTGGAACATTCTCTCTGCGTCCTTCACCTGACAACCCCGCAAGCAATTTCATCGATGGTGGTGGGCGACCTCTCCCGAGTCGCCCACCGATGATCAATTGCGGGATCAGACTGGGATGCCGTCGTCTCCGTCCGAGTCGGCGCTGTCCAAGTCCTCCGGCGGACGGCCGATCTGCATCTCACCAGCAGCCGCCGACTTGGCCATGTTCAGCATCTGCTGGAACAGCTCAGGGTCCTGGACCCAGTCGACGTCGGCGATCTTCCAGTTGTACCAGCTGCCGGCATCGTTGGAGTTGTAGACCGTCTTGGCCAGATAGCTGCGTGCGAAGGCCGGAGCCTGCTTGCCGCCGACATAGACCCGGTTGCGCTTGGACATCCAGTCGCGCATCGGCCGCAGAGCGGTCGACGAGGCACCAATGATCATGGGAGCCATCACGGAGGGGACGAAGACGAAGGTGTAGGCGGTCTCGACCAGCTGGTTGCCGCTCGGCAGGATGACCCGCTGCTTGTCGTCGCGCTTGCCACCCATCTTCCTGGCCAGGTCCAGGTCGAATGGGTGCGTGGCAACATAGCCACCGCCGTCCTCGCGAGGCACCCACTCGACGAAGTTCTTCTGGTATGCGAACGGAATGACCTCGAGGCCCTCATCGCCATCCCAGATGTCGCTGGTCGCGGTGTCGATCAGCATCCCCTCCTTGGCCTCGGGGATGTACTCCGGCTTCTGCCGGTCAAGCTGCGGGGACCCCTTCTGGATGATCGCCAGAAACGGCAGCGTGTTGTCGGACGCTGACGTCGAGTTGCCCATGCCGGCAACCTCGCCGATGCTCTCCTGCATGAAGGCTGGGACCTGCCCAGGCTCCACCTTCTTGATCTCTGTCTTTGCCATTCGTCACTTCTCCTTGCGTGGTTTGATGCGGGCCACCACACCGATGGTGGCTCCGAGAGCTGCCTTCTGCTCGTCCGTGATCGGGTCGTTGTCCTCGTCACGAATGTATGCCTTCAGGAAGCTGGTCAGACTGTTCCAGGGGACGGACTTCTCCATCACCGCCGGATGCTCGTTGGCCTTGGGCCACTCTGTGCGCAGGAACTCCACGAGCTCCTTGGCGTCCTCAAGCTCCTCCTTGAAGAAGCTGACGCTCACGACGACTCGAACAAGGTCGCCGCCGTCCAGCTCCTCGAGAACCTCGAAGCCGCGCTCCTGCTCCTCGATTGGCCAGGACTTGGGAATGTTGGCGTGGCAGAAGGGTCCTACGACCACGTCCACCCCGTTCTCCCCAGCGTCGGGCAGGCCAATGTTGTCGATGCCGCAGGACGCAAAGTGCTCCGGAATCTCCTTCTCGATGAGGTCCTTACGGCGCGACTTGGCGTCGGCCAGCATGGTCTCGATCTTCTCGATGCTGTCCTCGACCTCCCAGTACTCACGAGCAAGGCGTCGGGCAGTCTCAAGCTTGTCCTCGGATGCAAGTCCCGAGGTGTCCACCTCTCGCAGGTGGTCTGGCACACTACTCATGTCATGAATCTCTCCCGTTGGCGATAGACAAGACGCCCACTATAGTCGGGGAGGCCGGGGAGGGATAGTCCTGCATCTCGGGACCATGCTGCTCGATGATATTGGTTCAGAAGTACCAATATGTCAAACCAATTGGATCGTTTTCCATAACTACCAACGACTTATGTCTGATGATATTGGTTTATTGGTAAATTTCTAAATTTTAGAATTTCGTTCTGCCTCGCGCGTGCGCGCATAATGCGTCACGCGGGCACGCGCATATGTCCGTGCTCATGCGAGGGAAATTTTTCGGAAATATTTTTCAAAATTTCGCCAATACCAATATCATTTGTCCCAAGTCATTGATATCGCAGTGCAACTGTGATATTGGTTTGATATTGGTTTCAGTGGAACCAATATCACTCCAGGGGTTCGCGTGCTGCGGAGATCGCTGCAGGAAAGATTGAGCTCATGCATGTGCAACGTGAGGATTGATGAGCCTGAGAGCTTTCCCCCGACCCTCTCCCCGACTACACTGTGGTTGGTCCCAGCGACACCTGTGGTTCTCAGGTACTGCATCTCCGCAGGGTGGCTGGGACTGTCATTGGACAGACAGAGGAGAGTGACTGTGAAGAAGAGTGCAACTGAGAGAGCCGTCGCAGCGGTCGGTCATCGATGGATCGGCGGATTCCGCACTCGTGGATACAAGACCGGGCTGACCTATCCACACTCAAGCAAGCGGCAGCAGGCCCGCTATGCGCGGCAGATCGCGGCTGGGACAGCTGCAGATGAAGAGTGTTGGAGGATGACCGTCGCTGTCGGAACAAAGATAAGGATGGAGGGTGAGCGCCAGCGATACACAGTCACAGCCTCCGATGAGAGATATGTCCTGATGTGGAAGCCGTTCAACGCTCGCCGAACCTATCTGTACACCATCGCAGACCTGGAGCGGGGTGTCCGAGGTCGATGCAATTTGATCTTCGGACCAGCTGCGGACTTCAACACTCTTGAGGGTGCTGCAGAGAACCTTCGGATGCTGCAGACCGGCGAGCAGGATGTGACGTATCGAAACCCACTTCCGCTGACCGACTCCGAGATCGCGCAGCTTCGGCCGGTGGTCTAGGCCCACCACCGACCCGTTCCCAGACAACTTGAGAAAGAGCCAGAGACATGCAGCCACCACAGTACGTGTTCCGGACCCTTATCAATAGACACTTTGGGGTGACCGGATGAAATTGTCGGAGTTCTATGTTGTGGTGGATCAGCTACCCATTAACGAGAGTGGTTGTCGTATCTGGACAGGTCCAACTGACAAGGATGGGTATGCTTATCAATATATCTCTGACTATGACAGTCAGATTGGAGGGCATCGTCTAGTTCTACAACGATCTCTCGGAAGACCTCTGCAGCTTGGGTCGATGGCTCTTCATCATTGTGACACACCGGGTTGTGTGGCAGAGGAGCATCTGTACGAGGGGACCCATGAACAGAACATGAAGGACCGAATGGTTAGAGGGCGAACGGCTAGAGGTGAGAAATTCCAAGGGCGTAAATACTGCGTCGGGGAGAAACAGCATTGCTCCAAATTGACCGAAGACGATGTTCGTGAGATAAGAGGGATCCGCAGTAGGAATCCTGAAATATCGCAAGAGAAGATCGGGAAGATGTTTGGGGTCACACAAACAACTGTTGGGCATCTTTTAACCGGGAGAACGTGGACACATGTCAAGTGAGCCAGAGTATAAGTTTAGAACTACACCTTATAAACACCAAGGTTTCGAAGGTGCTCTAAAGAATTGGAACGAAGAAGCGTGGGGATTTCTTCTTGAAATGGGATCTGGAAAAAGTAAAATACTTATAGATAACACCTCTATACTGTATACTCTTGGGGAAGTAAACGGTTTTTTACTCGTGGCTCCTAAAGGCACCTACACTAATTGGGCCAACCGTGAGATCCCCACCCACATGCCCGAGGATATCCTCAAGGACGCCATGATCCACGTCTGGAGGGGTGGTGCGACGCGTGGAGAGCAGCAGGCCCTGACCATCCTGTGCGACGGCAAGCTGCGCTCCGACAAGTTGAACGTCTTCATTGTCAACACGGAGGCGGTCGCAGCAAGCAAGCATGCGGAGAGGTGGCTGAGGAGATTCTTGGAGGGGAGGAGAACGATGCTCGGCGTTGATGAGAGTTCGACGATCCGGAATCCTACTGCGAAGCGCACCAAGAAGCTGATCGCTCTTGGAGGACTGGCCGAGTACCGACGGATCCTGACGGGGACGCCGGTCGCCAACTCCCCGCTCGACCTGTTCGCCCAGTTCCAGTTCCTGGAGCCGGGGTGCCTAGGGCACAGGAACTTCTTCTCATTCCGAGCGCGATACGCGATCACAGAGCGGAAGAACTTCGGAGGGCGAGACGTGGAGGTGGTGGTTGGCCATCGGAACACTGACAAGCTGTCGAAGCTCGTGGCGGGATTGGCCACTGTGATCCGGAAGGAAGATTGCCTGGACTTACCACCGAAGGTGTACGAGGAATGGTCCGTCCCACTGACTGCAGAGCAGGCGCGCATGTACAAGGAGCTCCGGGACTACGCCACCACAGAGCTGAGCGCTGGGAACTTCATGACGACCACTTCGGTCATCACACAACTGCTCCGGATGCACCAGCTGGTGTGCGGAACAGCGACGAGTGAAGATGGAGAGGGGATGGATGTGGATTGCGCGAGGCCGGGGGAATTAATGAAGATCCTGGACGGTGTCGGCGACCAGAGAGTGATCGTCTGGTGCAACTACAGGAATGATGTGAGGAGGGTCTGTGAGGCTCTCGGGCAGGCTGGCATCTCACACGTGGAGTACCACGGTGGGACGAGCCAGGAGGATCGATCTCTGGCGATCTACAGATTCCAGGGCGAGCTGAGGGAGAATGTCCCAGGACAGTACAGAGATGCGGGCTGGGACTGGTGGCAGGGCGATCTGTGTCCGGAGCAGAACAGAGCTCAGGTCTTTGTCGGGACACCGCACGCCGGAGGCTATGGTATCACCCTGACTGCCGCAAGCGTGGTGGTGTACTACTCCAACAGCTACGACCTCGAGAAGCGACTGCAGTCCGAAGACCGTGCCCACCGCATCGGCCAGACCCGGTCTGTGACCTACATCGACATGATCTCCCCCGGCACTGTGGATGAGAAGATCGTCGCAGCTCTCAAGAGGAAGGAAACACTGGCGAACCTCATCATGGATGGACCTGCCAGAATCCGCGACCTGTTCTCATAGGGCCTGTATCCGCCGGATGATTCTCAGAGCTCGTGCAATCCAGGTCGCAATGCGAATCTCACGCTGCAGCCATCGGGGTTTAGGGCGATGTCGATAGTAGATCAACACTGCTATAATCACAACAGCGTCCAGGATAAACATTTCAGCCCACGGCATGCCTCGCCCTCCATATCCCGAATGCTAGAACCCACCACACGGCCCACGCCGCAAGACTGACCATCGTCCAATAGTCCACCCCAGGACCCTGTTGATGGACAATCGGCAGCCACCCCTTGAGCGCCATACCAGTGAACAGCGGAATCATCGCGAACGCAATACCTGTCACCAGTCCCAGTGTGGTGTAAGTGAAGAACAGATGCGAGAAGGCGATGATCGACGCCAACACGGCCACAGCATAGGCCGACTCGATCCCCGACCCATACTGGCCAATGTAGAACCGAGACAGACCATGGAATACGATCAGTGCGAAGACCGTCGAGCACGCTGGGAGCCTGATTGGTGAGAACCAGGCATAGAGTCCCAGCGCGGCCAGTGCGGCCACCTCGATCAAGTCAAAAATGGTGAGGGTCAACTACGTCCCGATCTTGAGGACCACGTCGCCTTGCATGCGGCTGGCGCGCTCATGAAATGCGATCTTGGCCATTTCCAGCTTTTCGAGCCGCTTGGCCACGTGGTCTAGGTCCTTGTCGAGCGCGTCGAGATCGGGCGTGCCGGCCTCTCGTTCGGCGTCAATGAGGGCGTCCATCCCCGTCACGTTGGCTTTGAAGGCTGCAATCGCTGCGGTCATGCCGTGCAGATATGTCGCGGCCTGATTGATCGTTGTTCTTTTCATCTTGGATAGCTCCTGTTTCGTTGAGGATTTGAACGCACTCGCAAGGCCAAGCCTCACATATTGGACAACGGTCGGTCACAACAGAACGACCAGGATAAACAGACTGGCGACCAACCACCATGCAATGGCTCTTCTCGGATGGATCACTTCTTGCCCCCGAAAGACACCAGTTTCGACAGATCAACACCCATTAGCAAGTATGGTGCTCCCATGAGCATTACCGGAAGATCCTTCACATAGGCGTGGATGTAGAGCATAACACTCGCCAGGATTGTGGCGACAAGGAACTTGATCCAGTCGAAGAATGATGGCTTCACCGTCTGTTCTCAATTTTCTTTCTGATCGTACGGCCAAGAATGGCAAATGCTATGGCTGCTGCAAAGAACGCAGTCGTGAATTGGATGATCCCCATGTCCTGCGCGATTTCGATGCATACGAGTGCAATGGTGCAGGCCGTCATGATCGCAGTGTTACTCATGTCAAAACATCTCCATGATAGTTGCCACAGCAGCCCCACCAATCAGTGCGCCAAACCCAGCGAAGGCAATTGCCCGACCCTGTAGTGTTGCTGCAGTGCGCTCGATAGTTCCGATCCGATCGGCAAGACCACCCATCAACGCTGTGAACTCTCGGCGCTGCGAATCTACCGCAGCAGTCCCTTCCTTGATGGTCCACATGAGCCCTGACAAGTCGCCGAGTGACTTATGAAACTCATTCTGCGCCTCGTTGCGCAACGCCTGTGCATCCTCGGCCTTGTCGACCGCTTTCTCGGCCGCAGCGAGCGCAGCGTTGACCGCCTTTTCCTGCGCCGCCAATGCCGCCGACTGGAACTTTTCCAAATCGGCGAACCGTTGATTGATGTGATCAAGCAAGGTTACTGTCCCAGTCATGGTCTCCATCCGCACCACATAATACCTTTGGCGTTGTGGGTGTTGATCTCGTCGATCACAATGCGGGGTGTCTCAGGTGTCGCGTCGCGTCGCGGCTCGTTGTTCTCGCACCAAATGGCTCGGGGGTCCTCGACAGGTGCCGGTGTCGCACAGGATACGAGGGTGAGGAGTAGGGGGATGGCTATGAATCGCGCGACCATCTCAGAGCCTCCTCTCTTGCCTTCTCGTCGGACAAAGCCTCTGCATCCTGCCGAGCCTTGTCACCCTCCTGTCGCATGTCGAGCCGTTCCTGTCGAGCCTTGAGACGTTCTCGATCTCGCTTCTCACCGCCTGTGCGTCGCCCCATGATGTAGGCAAGAAGAGTCCCCGCACCAGCCGCCGCAGCCACAAGACCACGGGAGCCCAGCAGTCGCCACGCGACAAGGAGTCCGACCAGAGCAACGACGATCCAAACCCAGACCGGAACCCAGCTCAGAATGAGATCTATCATGGTCGCAGCCCCTCATTCATTTCCTTGTAGGTTGCGATCAGTCTGCTGCGGAAGATCACGATGGCGAGAATGAGAACCAGCACCCCTCCGATGAGAACGGCAAGAGTCTGCCACTCCACGCCAAGTATTGCACTCAGCCCGATACCCCCAGATCCAAGAACACCTGTGATCTTCTGCCAGAGATTCGTCTCCTTCTTCACGGCATCAGGGACCGTCTCGGGGACCTTGGCCTCGGCCTCTCGCAGTCTCGGCTCAGTCTCAAGCCTCTCGACCGCTCGGCCAACAGCCTCAAGGGTGCGAGGTCCAGCCCACCCGTCTGGGTTAAGACCAGCCTTCTTCTGGAATGCCTGGACAGCAGCCTCGGTCCCCTCCCCGTACACCCCGTCAACCTTCAGGCTTGGGTGGCCCAGGAGCCTGAGGTTCTCCTGCAGCTCCTGTACAAAGGGGCCTCGGGACCCACGCTTGAGGATGCTGTCGCTTTCCTCAGGCGTCACAGGAGACAGCGTGGGAGTCAGTGGCTTCTTGTCGGGGATCGGAGCATGGTCCAGAGGAGCCTTGGCCGGGGGGGTGCTGTCGAATGCCTTCTTGAGCTCCTCGGCGACGCTGATGCGCTTCCCACTCTTCCAGTCCGGAGTCATTCGTGAGGTGACTCTGGTGTACTCCAGCATGGTTCCGTTGCTGGACCACTTGCCATGGAAGAGGAGATCCCGCTCCTTGCGACGTCGACCCGCGATCTCAGGAGGCTTGATCCAGCTCATGAATGCTCGTTGCGCGGCCTCCATCCTACCCGCTCGGAAGTGCCTGACCCATGTCGCACGGCCGATGGCTCCAGTGTTCCAGTGGAACGACAGAGCTGCAGTGAACTGGGCCTTGGTGAGCTCGACACCCCTGAAGGCCTCGCGGACACCGTCCGCATATCGGTCGAGTGCCCACACATAGAGGTTCATGCAGTGCTGCAGAGAGGCAGGCTTGTCGATGTAGCGGTCGACGTCGTGCCCTGTTGCACTGGTCATGCCAACACACCATGTGCGAACTCCGACGGAGTCCACGTAGGTCTGTCGGACCAGTGCCTCGTGGGACGCGACCTCCATGGCCACGTCACTATCTACCTTTGTCCAAGCCATCTGCTCTTCCTTTTTGTGCCGACTCACTCCAGCACGATGTCTGGGCGTGGCATGAAGCCGATGATGTCGTCCATTGCACCAGTGTGCTCCCAGTCGAATCTTGCCGCTGTTCCGGTGAGGAATCCATTGCCCTTCTCCACCAAGAATCCGGCCTCCTTCTCGGCACGAAAGTCGCCTCCGGTCAGTCTGAAACCACCACGAAGCCGCAGAGAGACAATGTCGCGAGGGTAGACAGGAATGGTTCCACCGCTCCAGGGAATCATGCCCTCTTCATCAGGCTCCGGCAGGTCCTTGGGTGCACCATGTTCGGCCCAGTCCATGAAGTACTTCAGGAGTCGGTTTGTATCGGTTGCTGCCTGCCTGCCAGACCTCGTTACGCCTGGAATCTTTATCTTGGGATCAAGTGGTGTCATCTGAAAATCCTTGAATGGGGTTAGTATGCTGCGAGATGGTCAGTGCCGGTTCCGCTGTCGGTCACGCCGCTGGCAGTGCCTGTGAAGAATTCACCGATGACGACGGTACTCTCGGCAGCGGCAGAGATGATGATTGATGCGCCGACCCCCCCAGAGTTTTCCAGTCGCGGGAAGATGTAACGAACGCGCTGCGATGTCACGCCACCATTGCACACCCGGTGAGCGGTGGTGGTAAAGCCTTCGATGGCGATCTGGTCATAGGTGTTGCAGGTGCCGTCATTGTCGTCCGTACCGACCACGCAGCTGCCGATACGACCTGGGCCGAACCTGTTCTCGTTGCCCAGAGTGTTGCAACGAATGCCGACGCCAATGTCAGTCATGATGAAGTCACGCGCAACATTGTAGAACGCGCCGAGCGAGCCAGAACCCCCGAACCTCACACCATCATTGCACTTGTTGATGAAGGTGCCTTCGATCCGAGCATAGGATGTGGACAGGAAGTCGATCCCGTTGACTCCCCCACCAGCAGTTGGGCCGATGATCGCGCCACTGATGATGCGGATGAAGAAGTTACGGTAGCTGGACCCACCACGGGCCTTGATGATCCAGCCAGTTGGACTGGTCCATGTCGAGATGACTCGAGCGTTCAGGCTTTCAAACTCAACCACTGCGTTGTCATCCAGTAACCACGATGTCCCGGTCCCAACATTGTAGTCACCGTTTGGAACCCAAACACTGTCGACCAAGTCAGTTGCAGCCTGCAGCATGGCCAAGTCTGTGCCGGCATCAGCGAACCACTTGACATTTGCCCGTTGGTCATACTGACGTTGTATTGCGGCTGTGGTGGTGGCCACGCCGTCGATCGCCATGTAGATGGCCTCGGTCGTGTCCGCTGTCACATAGGCGGAGTAGTCCCCGTCGACGCGGCCGAACATGCCGGTCTGACCCTCCATGAGCAGCACAGCAACAGTCACGCCGGTGGCAACAAGCGCTTTCAGCGCCGCCTTCGAATTGGCGATGCCGACACCAGTTGGATTGAGTTGTACGTAACCCATGATGTTTGTCCTTTAGAGTTTAATGCACGCCAACAAGGCGATGTTGGTCATTCTTGTTTCGGCTGCAATACGTGGCGTACCATTGACGCCATCTGTAATAATCGCTCTTGCGGTGCCTCGAGACGCCGCACTACCTGTCAACGCGTCACCTGCCCAACCGTATGCCGTACCGGTTGATTGGTTGGCAAACACATTGTGCCAATGTCCCTGCATGGCGTCTGCCTGCAATGTGCCAATAGCGCGACCGCTATCAATCCCCGCGCCACTATCCAACGCCCGGATCGCGCGGCCCCTAGGATCTGGAAGCGGAATTCTTTTGTTGGCTGCAAAATCAGCCGCCGCCGACGCACCGCGCGTTGATGGCGCACCCGCACTATCCTGGATAGGTCGCGCGGTATTATTGTATTGTCCCCAAATCCACGCAAACAACGTTTCAGTATCGGCATTCGCGCGAGTTGTACCGCCCGATGTTGCATTACCGATAGTACCACCATTCGCAACAACCCATCCCGTTGGTGCAACAGAACCATCAAAAAACGCAACTTGTCCTGTTGCAGATGATGATGACAAAATAGCTTTCAAATCCGCAATGGATACTCTTTTTGATGCGTTGGATGCGGCACTATCGGCAATAACAATATAATCACCATCAACAGGTGTTGTTTTGCTGGTGCCAGCGGCAATTAATACCCCAAATACGGACCATATCCCGGCTGTTATTGACGACCATTTGAGACGTTTCAAAGCCCATGACGCGGCACTATCGGCAATGCCGAATTCATCATCATCAACCGGAACAGTTTTTTCAGTAGCGGCATGAATTGTTCCGGGTATCGCATCGGCGGAAAGTTCCGTTGGTCCAACACTGCCCGCTGATGGTACGCCAATATCAATGACAATCGCCGAACCATAGAAAACATGAACCGTTACACCCAATTCCCAAACTTCACCAGACGGCGGCGACAGCATCTTGTCGGACAGAGGGAAAATCGTCGGCGGCTGCGGTCCTTCGCCCTCGACATAGATGATCATGTTGCGGTTGGAGCCCGGCGCAGTGGTCAGTTCAACCGGGTCATCCGTCCCGTCGCCGACAAAACTGTCATACGACCAGTTGTTAACAGCCTTGCTCGCCGTCCACGCAGCGCTCACATAGACCCGAAACGCATTGTCGACGGTGTTCCAGTAGAGCGCCCCTTCGGCCGGTGACCCACCAGCGGCAGCCGTTGCCGCCGTGTCGTCGGCATGGTTCCCAAGATATTTCTCCAGGATGGAAGCCAGTGCCGCCTCGGCGTCAGTAACAATTGCAGCGCTGGCCTGATCCGACATCATCCGGAACACCGTGCCGGACTCGTCAACCTGACCCCATATCCGGACCGGCGCAACAAGACCACCAACGGCAGGATCGTTGCCTGCTGCAGTCTTTATGGTAAGATCACCAAGTCCATTGAAATTGACAGTAACAGTAGGGCTGGTGTTGGTCGTGGTGATGTTGACACTGACGATCTGCTTGCCGTCCGAGTAGGATACAGGCGGAGTCGAGGTCGCAACGATCGCATTGGCCGTGCCCGCCCCAGCATTGGTCGCCTTTACCACCTGGTAGCCGGGAATGGTGTCGAGGATCTTGACCCACGACCCTGTCCCCGAAGCACCTGACTTGCGATAGGTCCCGAAGTCTGCCCCATCATAGACAAAGCCGGGATTGCCATCTGCATAGGCAAGCTTGGCACCTAGAGCTGCAAGTGTAGCCTCCCATGGACCACCAAGAGTGCCAGCGGTTATACCACCCTCCACCCAACGACCCCATGCGCGGATGTCGATCTTGCGTGGGTCATGGTCGCCAGACGATGGCACTCCATCTGTAACATGGTCTCTGAAGATGACTTCAATGAGGGGTGTCGACATCTAGCTGTTCCTGTCCGTCATGTTACTGTGAAGACACCTGTTGCGACAGGAGTCGCAGGGGTGCCGGATGTATTGATTGCCACGATCCAGGCATAGTAGTCGTCTGCAGCAAGACCTGTGACTGTCCGAGTGTCCAGAGTGTCTATCGGTCCTGGCTCTGTTGCAGAGAGCGTCGATGCCCCAAAGTCATCAACTGTGCCAATATATATTCGAGATGCGAAGTAGTTGGAACTCGACGAGGATCTCCAGTCAAACTGGGCTTCCCCGGAGCCAGGGGTCGTCGACACCTCAGTCACTGGGCTCGGGGCAACGGGATCAGCTGTTGCAGTCAGTGTGCTGTAGTCTGAGAACGGGGAGAAGGAGCCTCCCCCGGCAGCTCGAATCCGCACACGGTACTCTTCACCATCAACAAGATATCCTGTTCGAACCTGGTCCTCCCCAGCAACAGAGTACACACTCTGCGTACCGGTAGATCCAGACGTTCTCTCGTACTCCACGTGGTAGATCAGAGAGTCACTCACATGTGTCCAGGATGCCTGGATAAAGGCAGCGGTTGCACCTCCTGACACAACCTCAGTCCCGATCGAGAAGGAGACTCCAGTTGGCTCAGGGACACCAGCGGGGGTGTAGGATGGGATCGTTGCACCTGGCACCCCCTCCTCAGTTGCTGCTGTGAATTCGTATAGATTCTCAGTAACGATTATCCCAGAGAACGACACTCGCATGCCACGCAGATCAATGGAGACGGATGAAGTAACCTCCACCACAGCCTCAACCATCCCACGTGTCGGATAGTGCACTCTTACGAATCGGGAGCTCCGGACCCCCTTTGCAGCAGTATAGTCTGCCACGATCGAGACTCTTCGAGCATTGGCCCGAATGAAGATGAGCTTTTGCTTCCTCTGACAATGATTGTGGGACTGAACAACCGGATTCTCAAAGGTCCGAGTCCTCTGCGTGTCCTCATCCACCTCCCCATATGGGTCTCCATAGAGTGCCGCGTCCTCAGTGTTGTAGTCGTTCGCAGGATTGGAGTACCGCCCACGAACAGCGATGACAGTGCTGGATCTGCGACGGTTCTTGTCGACTGACACCGAGAATATGTCGTCCTCGGTGAGTCGCACCGTTGGGGTGACATATTCCCCAGCGTGGACTGCAACCAAGCCATCCGACCCCTCATACACCACCAACTCCGCAGCCTCGTCGATGTTTCGAGCCACCTGTATTGGATCGTTGTTGGATCGGAACCATAGACCCCCATGATAACGACTCTCGGTTCCACCCGAGCGATTCGTGACGCTCTCATCACAGACAGCAGCAGCATTCGCCCAGGATTCCAAGTTCATCTGGGTGTACAGCATCTTCCCACCAACAGGGTGGCAGAGATGCCAGAGCCGCATCAGTGCAAGATTCGACGAATACTCCCATGTACTCTCGTCTGTGTGACGGTGCGACCCTGAGCCACCCTCTGTGCTGTCCTTCCGAGGGTCATAGAGCAATGCTCCATCGCCGATTGCTGAATGATTTGGCATCTGGTTTGGATAGACATCCAGATAGTCATTCTGTGGAGGTCCCAGACAGGCCATCATCACACTAGCCAGTCCATCACCTCGATGCGCGGCAGTCCATATCGAGGAATAGGCGCTGACGCTTGTGACCTCGGTGTATGCTGTCTCGGCACCAAGGCCGAGTCGACTCTTGATTGTGACATATCCTGAGAAGTTGGTCGGGGAGGTCACATTCCCCGATCCGTCCAGAGTCACTGGCTTGTCATGGAGATAGTGCGTCACATAACCCTGAATCCGGTGTCCAGCCCAGACCATGATGTGGTGTGCAACCCCGCTGGCTTCCTCGAGGAACACATAGTCGCTGCCCTTCTTAACACGGCCGAGGACAAAGGGGAGTGGTGGAACGTTCTGCTTGAGATTGTAGGATCCATCCTGCGGATCGGGTATTGCAGGGGCATCAGGCTTCTTCACAAACAGACCCTGCAGTAGCTGCGAGCCAACTGCCAGACCACCATAGGCAAGTGCAACGGTGCCAAGATACAGGGCATTGGCTGCAAGAGTGGTGGTGGCGACGCTCGACACGATGATCGCGATGGTCTCGATTACACCTGGCATTTAGATCACCCACACTGCAATTGGTCGAGCGGCCATGGAGACCCACCCACTCTTCGATCGCATCATCCAGCTGGACCCGGTGTGGATGGCTCCATACTGTCGATGTACATTCGTTCTAGAGCCGATGACTCCTATGCTACCAACCTCGGGTGTGTCAACCAGCCTGCCCTGGATGCGAACCACCAGTGGTGACACAACACCCAGAACACCTCCAGCAAGCTCAACAATCCTGCGGAATCCGTCCTCATCGTCATATGTCCCACGCAGACTCTCTGCAGGGTCCGACCATCCAAGCCACACTGCCCAGTCGGCCAGGACCATGCAGCAGTCCACCCTCCCCGGCTCCCAGGCCTTGCGACCATTCGCATACAGAAATGAGTTCAAGGTCACCAGTTCGGCCATCTTATCGTCTTGCTCAGTAGCTGGCTCACCCGCTCACAGAACCGGTCAGCACTTGCAGAAGGGTTGAGGATTGCTGACCGAGCTCTCTGGTCAACATCAGACAGCACAGCACGATTGGTGATGTTGCGAAGGGTGAACACGTTGGTGGCCTCGATGGTGATCGTACTTCGCTGACTGTCTCCCTCCTCGGACTCACTGGTCTGATCAGTGACTGTCATGTTGTCGAGAGTCCCAGTGAATACAACCTCTGGATCCTCTGTCGGCTGGTTGTACTGGTCGCAGTTCTGAAGACTGATCTGTATTACAGAACCACTCACAGGGTTGGTCTCATCATACTCCCAGATCTCATCTGCTGCACCTGTCGGCACAGAGACAAGAGACAGGGCCAGGGTGAAGGCCTCCCCGTTGATTGCAGCCTCTATGGATTGCAGTGCATCCTCGGTAAACTGGGATGCTCTGTACACATCTCCTGTGTCCGGATCCACGTATGGACCTCCCACTCCGTCCCAGAACCGGAGAGTCCCGGACTCGAGGGCAACAGTGACAAGTATGTGGGTTGCCAACATCAGGAAGCCGCCATGTCTGACCAGTACTTCGTGTCCTCGACAAAGGACACTGTCCGTCTCTCGAACCGCTGGGAGTTTGCGGCTCTTCGCATTCCGGTGTCCTCCAGGAGATTGCACAGACAGGTCGGACGATGAAACTCAAGATCAGAACCGGTCGGTATCTGTGCCCGGATGCTGGGGGACACACGTACTGTCCAAGTGTCCCCGGAGATGCTGGTCACCTGCCCAGTCTTGTAGAGGGCGTGGTTGTAGGAGAATCGCACACCGGACAAGTCTGCGAAGCCGTTGATGATGGTCATCGAGATCTCCGTTGCACCAATCACGGTGGTCCCCGACGACACTATGGATATTGGACTCTGCTCATAGAGACTGCCGTCCGAGAAGGGTGTGCCATCAGAGTGTGAGACCAGGATGTCCGACTCCTCCGCACCGCTGGCGTAGGGTGCCGTGTCCAAGGCCCATGCTGGGACTGCAATCTGACCCGAGCTGCCGCCAAGGATGGTGTCGATCGCGTCCCATGTACGTCGGTGTGCGATGGTGTCGAGCTCAACGTCCTTGAGGTCAATGCGCCAGTGGCCCATGTCTGTTCGGTATGAGGGTCGAGTCCCACCGAGTGTTCGACCACCTGATCGAGTGAATGGTACCAGACGAGCCTCACACTCCCGTGGGAGCAGCAGTCGGTGTGGCCAGACAAGAATATTCGCCATCAGCGCCAATCTCCCCCTGCCTTCTCATTCTGATATCGACCAACAGTCGGAAGTACCTGGCTGTTCGCAGCCTTCACGATCTGAGGTGCTGCAGTGTCGACCTTCTGCTGCGAGATCTTCTCGACTCGATTGTGCCAGTTGCCGTCCTCGTCGACACTGGCGACAGACTCCACGAGCACCCGAACAGTCTGCAACTGACCGCCACCACTCATACGCACTCCGAGATCACCGTTGGGGGCTCTTTGCAGCGGCATGATGGCTTCCGGGCCTGCCTCACCCATGAGACCGGCACCGTTGGCCATCGGGAACAAGGTGGGCTTGCTGACCACACCACCTGTGGCAAAGGCAGAGACTCGGCTGTGCTGCAAGACACCGCCCTGTGCAAAACCAAAGAGCTTCCCGATCATCCCGAAGATGCCGCCGAAGAGCCCACCACCCCCTCCTCCACCCATGCCAGATCCAGCCGAGCGAACAGAGAAGATGGCATTGATGAGCTGATCCTCGATCTTGTCGATGATCTTGTCGAGCACGTTCATGGCCGCATTTCCGAAGGACTGCCAGAACGATTCTCCGTTCTTCAGGCCCTGTCGAAGATCCGACAGGAAACCCTTGGCAGTCGACTGTGCAAAGCTGATCTCCTCCTTGGTCTCCTTCACGGCCTTACGAAGGCCCTTCCAGGGGTCGGAGTCGGCCGCACCTTTCAGCTTTTTGCCTGTGTCCGTTGCTGCTGTGCCGAGCTCTGTAACTGCGCCTGTTCCACCCTCGATGTCACTGAATGTGGTGGAGAGTGCCTCTGCGAGCTTGTCGGTGCTGATGCTTGTCAAGTCGACCTCAGCTCGGAGCCTCTGCACTGCGTCCCGCGCTGCGCTGGCATCCGCTGCTCGCATGAGGGCGTCTGTTGCGGTGGCTGTGACCGGGTTGCGAACATAGTTGCCGATCCGGGGGTCTGAGAACCCGCTTGTGTCAAGACCAAGAACCGAGGACTGCATGTCGCTACGAAGCGCTGACTGAGCAGCACCGAGTTCGGCCTGCTTGATGCCGACCAGTGCCTGCTGTCGCTTCAGCTCCAGCTCGAGCAGAGACTTCTTGGCCTCGAACTCACGCGTGGTGTCGGCCACAATGGAGCTGGTCGCGGCTGTTTGACCAGAGGCTGTTCCTGCAATTGCTGCGGTGTAAGCCCTTTGTATACCCTCCACCTCCGAGACCATCCCCTCCAGTTGTCCAAGCGGTGCAGCCTGGGCCGCAAGGTTGGCCAGCGAGGCCGCAGCCTCGTCTGTCGAGGTGGAAAACTCGTATATTGTCATCCCAGCTGCCGCCGCAAGGGTCGCCAACACGCCGATCGGATTGCTCAGGATCGCGGCCTTTAGAACAACCAGACCTCCGACCATGATGTTGATCATACCGATGAAGCCAGCGCCAATGGCCACCAGGATCTGTGGTCCAAAGGCGACCAGAAGAGCCACCCCTGCAATCTTGATGAGCGATGCCAACGTGTCCATGTTGTCGGCAACGAACTTCAGAGATGTGACAAGCGGCCCAGACAGCGCGGACGAGGTCTTCAGGACCTCTGCCTGCAGGCTCGCCCAGATTCGACCGGCCTGGAATCCCGGAGAGTTGGCCATCTTATTGAAGGCCTCTTCGGTGGAGCCTGCTTTGACACCCATCTGCTCGAGGATCGCGGTGAAATCCTTACCAGCTTGGCCCGAAAGAGCCATGACGGGGACGAGAGCCTCAACACCACCGAAGAGCTGCGAGAGAGCATCGGTACTGCCGCCCGTCTTGACGACAAGATCCTGAATGAATCCTGCGAAACCCTTCGACTCCAGAGCTGCCGAGTTGAACTCAAGGCCCAGCTGGTGGGCCATGTCACTGGCCTCCTTGGATGGCTTGGCGACAGCTGCAAGGATGGCGCGGACCCCGGTGACAGCCTCGGTCGTTGCGATACCGCCTTTCGTAAGGGCGGAGATGCTCGCGACAAGCTCGTCAAAGCTAACCCCGGTCTGAGCCGCAAGAGGTGCGACCTTGCCCAGCGAGGAGGACAACTCCCCGATGGTGGTCTTGCCGGCTCGCATCGCAACGAACAAGGCGTCCGAGACCGCTGTGGCACCCTCAACTTTGCTACCATAGGCATTCACGATCGAGGTCAAACCATCTGCGGCAGTGGTGACGTCTGTCACACCACCAATGGCCAACTTGTTGGCAGCAGTCAGCATCTCAGTCGCTGACGCTGCATCCGAGGCACCTGCCGAGATGATCTGATAATATGCCTTGACCTGCCCAGCCGCCGAACCACCAAAGGTCGCAAGCTGGTCGAGCGAGGCCTGCTCCAGTCCCCGCATATCGAAGGTCGCAGTGTTGACCAGGGTCGACACCTCAGCAAGTGCATCCTTGAAGGCGAAGAGGGGCTGGACAGAGAAGGCCGTGACAATGGACATGGCCATCCCAGTGGCCAACCCGATCAGACTCTTCCATCCAGCACCAACCAACGACGCCCCACGAGCCATCTTGGTCAGATTGTCGTTGGCCGTCTTCCCCATCCGAGCTGTGGATTTATCCACACGCTCAGCAGACCTGTTGATGTCGGCCATCTCGCGCTTGACAACACGCGCCCCAGATTGGGCACCGCGTGGATCAATTTCGACTGCGAGCTTTGCCATCTGGTCTTCGGTCCTGTTGCTTGCGCTGCTCTTGGTAGTGGTTCAGAAGCTCCTGGTCCATGGCTCTCACCAAATGGACCAGTTCTCCTCGATCGATGGGATCACGAATCCCATGTATAGCGAGCCATGCAACCATCTCACTGAGAGGTATGAACCCCTCCCCGTTATGGTGTACTGGTCGAGAACCGCTCAGCTCCTGAAATGCATTCCAGAACACATGCAACCGAGTAGCCAGCTCTGGCTTATTGCGCAAAGCTGGGCTGTTCGGATTGACGTGGGCTAGGAAGTCTTGGCGGTCGCCGCCCCACTGGAGTTCCCAGCGGAGGGCTTCCCGGAGTTTTTTGCGTCTTCCTCCAGACTGACCGGTCGGAAGTTGTCCTCGTCCGCAGCATCCTGGAAGTAGACCACTGGAACCTTGCGACAGGCTGCAGAGCGCATGAGCTCGATGAAGTTGTCGCGGGTCGGGGAGATCGGGGAGGACTCCGAGGTGATAGTGGTCTCCCAGGCCAGAACGCCGTGATCGTACAGAAGACCCAGGAATCGGCGCTCAGCCTCTGCGTTGTCCTTGCTGTTGCCGAGAGTGTTCTTGCGCTCGAGCCATTTCTGATGGTTCGCATAGGCGAGCGCGAAGGGCTTGTTCTCGGCCATGTTAAGAGTCTTGGATCGGATCGTGATCTTGCCGAAGTCGAGGTCATACTCGAAGGTGACGCCTCTCTCGAGGGCGACCTCGTTGTCTACTGGCACATAGCCATCAATCTTCATTGTCGGATTCCTTTGTCGGGGTCTGTGGGGTGGGCGACCCGACATCGCCCACCCCGAGATGCGCGCATCTACTCGTCAGCCGCGTCGGGAGCGGTTCTCGGGAACTTTGGCCTCTTGATGAGGCCCTTGTCGTGCAGCAGTGTCGCGTATTCAGGCGACACTTGAGTTGGCTCCCCTCTTGTGAACCGGGTCCGAACACTTCCAGGGTATCCGGTGAAGCTCTCGAGGGGAACCACTCGAACGTCAGTCATCAGGCGACTGCCCGATCGATGATGATGGAGGCGTTGTTAGCCGGACTGCCGGAGGTGTCGTACAGAGCCTGGAACTCGATCGACGCCATGATGTCCTGGTCGTTGCCGCCTGTGTTGACCACACCGTTCGACAACTTGGTCTTTGGCAGGGTGATGGTGTACTTTTCGGCGGTCACTGAGCCAATGGTAAGGGCAATGGCCACCTCGTCGTGATCAACGAAGGCATTGTAGAGTGCCAAACTCTCGAAGTATGCCTCGAAGGATCCTGTCACCAGGCATCGACCAGCGCCGATACCGATCGGCCCACGACTGGACACAGCAATCCGCTCGCGGAGACTGTTGGAGACTTGGATGCTGGCGCTCATGAGGGTAGGGGAGGGTGAGATGCCGGACAGGGACAGGGAGCCGACATCGGCCGACGCCGACATGACGGCATTGGTGTTGCCGTCCGCGTAGGTTGCACCAGAGATCGCAGCCATCCCGGTGGAGTGGCCCATACCCAGGAGTGTTGCCGTCCCTGTGATGATTTGTCGAGCTGTGATGTCGAGCGACAGACTGTCGACCTGCATCCCGGTGTAGCGCAGATAGGCGTCGGTGGCACCAGTCTCGTATGTCTTCTCGAAGGCGAAGGACTTCGGCGTGACCCCGTTCTTGAGACGGTTCGTGGACCATGTCGAAAACATCAAACCTTCAAGCAGAGCGTCGAGCGTCCCATAGGAGAGCTCGAAGCCGAAGTCGCCACCCGCACCATAGCCCACGAAGATAAGGTCAGATACGTTGCGGTTCGGTAGGATCTCGTCCGAGACCACCGTCTGCTTGTTGTAGTTCAGGCTCTCCGAGGTGAAGCGAAGATTCTGCCACGAAGGTGTCGTGGGGATGGTGTTTTCGGCTGACTCCGCAAGGAAGGCGAGCCGGGTTGAGCTGCTGTCTGCAAATGCCATGACTGGCTCCTCTCATGTGTCAACCGTTGAGGTTGTCTCTCTGGAATGTGAAGCTCACTGGGAGCATGTAGAACGGTGCAGTCTCATCTACAGCACCTTTGTCCATCGTTCGTGCGAGCAGACCGCCTGATCGCCAGTTAATGAAGATCGGCTCGATGAGGTCGGCCAGATCATTGGCAGTCTTGGTCCCGACCCCACCGGGTGTGAAGATCTGGAACATCAGGACACCGGCATGGCGAACGATGTTCGAGCCGGGACTCCCCATGCTCTTGTTCATACTGGTGCCATTGAGGATGGACATCCGAACGGACGACGCACCCACTGGAGGCGTGAATGTGAACCCAGGCATCCCGACCGGCGTGCGAAGAGCCAGCGGCGAGCCAATCATCCACTGGGCCATGAATCGCGTCTCTATTGCCGCTCTCTGTTGGTCCAGGTTCATTCGACCCTCTCAAACATCATCATGATCTCGGCCATGGTAAGCGCCACCATCCCAGCGGGAGCCTGCTGTGACCAGCCGTTCTCGAGCCTGTTGGCATACGGCAGATTGTTCTGGATCCAAATCACCTGCAGCGAGTCAATGCCAGTAATGACTTCGGAACCCGCTGCAATGGTTGGACCTCCGCTCTTGTCCTCCACATCGAGGACAGCATCCGACGGTCCGCCAATGGAGACGGTCCAGTTGCCCCTGAACCGACCAGTGTCGACCGGAGACTTCAGGACCACTCTCGAGAGTGTCTCCATGGCTATCTTCTGTAGGACCAGAGGAACATTCTCCTCCATGATCTGGGAGAACTCTTCCTCAAGCTCGAGCCGGAATCTTGCCGCGTTCGAGCTCAAGATCTAATCACTGTTGCGGCGAACAGCCCTCCAGCTCCAACAATGTCGCCGACATGGACGACTCGGTAGTCACCCTTGCCAGTGATTGCGATGCTGTCGTTCTCCTGTGGCTCGATGGTGTCAAGACCCTCGATCCAGAGCAGCTCCTCCCCCGGTCCAGCGACGTGGCCGGGGAGGGCGTCGATGATCTTGGTCGACGTGTCGAAGAAGGCCCTGCCGTTGTCTGAGGCTGTCGAGGACGCGAAAGTTCCGGTCGCCGGTTCGTAGGTTCCGTTGGTAGTCCTCGAGACAGTCACGGATCGGATCACACCCTGCAGCTCGGCTGCGACTGCCGTAAATGCTTCGGCTGCGATCTCTGCGACGGTGGTCATGTCTCAAGCCTCAGTGTTAGCACCTCACCGCCCGACCAGTTGTCGAGCTCGGATGCAATTCGAACGGCCTCTGCTGGAGTGGCTCCTGCAGCCATGGCTCCCATGGCGAACTCCTCACCAGAGCCGATGGCTGTGAACTCAGCTCGACAGGGTCCGGACCATGCGACTCCATCGTTGAATATGTAGACCTCACCCTTTGGGGTCACCAACAGACCCTGGCACAGGGTCTCATCATAGACACCCTCGACGCCACGCTCCTCGGTGTCCCGGCGGAACTTGTCGCAGAGTCCGACCTTGGATGAGCTTGCACCGAAGAGCGAGCCGTCCTTGAGACGGTGAATCTTCTGCTTCATTCCAGCGGTTATTTTCCCACCAGTGTAGGATCTGGAGTCCGCAGCCATCTCACCATTCTTGTAGGCAACAGTCGTCATCTCAGACTCTCAGGAGGTCGACAGTGACGCTGCCGTTGGCTAGGACAGGCTCGAGGATGTTCATGATCTTCTGGAACCTCGGCTGTGAGGAAGGCGTCTTGTACTCGGTCTCGGTCTCGACCGGTCCGGCCTTGACTCGCTTGCGGCCGATGGTGCCGCCGACTGCCTGACTTGGACTGAGGTCGGTGCCCTGCACGATGAGCAGAGCTGCCTCATAGGAGGCATATTCAATCTCGATCGGGACCTCGTCGTCAGCGATCTCCTCACCTTCAAGGTCGAAAGCGTTGATCCGAGGCCACTCTCGGGCCTGACTCCGACCATCAGTCTTGGATCCTGGGAACCTGCGACGGTAGGAGTCAATGAAGTCGGAGCCAGCCTCACGAGCAGCTTCACGAGCCGTGTCCGGGGAATCCTCGGCCGCAGCCCAGTCAGTGTTGCCACGCGCAAGATGGTATGCTGCGCAGTCCTCGGGCGTCCCATAGGCTGTCATGATTGTGGCTCCGATTCAGTGGTTCAGGCCTTGTCGATCTCGGCTTCGGCCTCGGCGATCTGGGCTTCCAGGTAGGATGCACTCCAGCGCTGATTCGGTGGCTTGCCGAGCGTGCTCTTGTACTTCTCACGGAGGTCGTCGAGCGACGGGGTGTTGTCCTCGGCCAAGGCAGGCTGACTGGTGGCGTCGTCGCCCGGCATCTGAATCTTGTTGCCGCCGAACAGACCGGTGGTGGCATAGTGAGCCTCCCGGATGCGGCGAATCTCGTTGGCGTCCATGGTTCTCTCCCATGTGTGGGGTGGTTGGGAGCCGAGGCCCGAAAGCCTCAGCTCTTGTTGTTGTCAGATCGCTCAGGCCAGCTTGTGGCGGAACCGAACGATGCGGATGTTCTTGGACTCGTACTTCCGGGTCCAGTTGCCGGCTGCGGCGAGCTCGGCGTTGGTCGGGAAGGTCTTGG
>Ga0210043_1001062_pt1 | contig 25533 bp, 33 predicted proteins | sample CryGeymet201501t_FD_183990 | JGI IMG/M metagenome (GOLD analysis project Ga0210043, IMG submission 183990) | Groundwater microbial communities from Crystal Geyser aquifers in Utah, USA - Crystal Geyser metaG 2015-01t (SPAdes) (version 2) | ecosystem: Environmental > Aquatic > Deep subsurface >... | reverse complement strand
CCTCGTCCTCGCCCTCGCCCTCGCCCTCGCCCTCGCCCTCGCCCTCGCCCTCGCCCTCGTCCTCGTCCTCGTCCTCGTCCTCGTCCTCGTCCTCGCCCACGATCTATATGGGCTGTAGACCCGAGCGAGGTAGTGTCACGCACATCGATGACTGGCTTGCATCAGCAATGGCGCGAGTTGAAAAACAATATGGTGTGGCACACTATATACTGGTCGAGTATGCCAAGGGACCAGCGGCAGTGATTGCAGAAATGCGAACTACAAAAGAATCTTTGCCGATAGGTCTCTATGTGCCGAAGGGCTCGCCGTTTTGGAGTCTGCTCGCACCGTTTCGCAAGTACGCGACCATCATCGTAGGAGAATGACAATGAAAAAAACACGTAAGATCCTTGCTTATACTATCGCCGCTATCGCCATGCCCTTCGCCGCAGTCGCCATAGTGGCGCTTGGTATAATCTACTGCGCTACCATCGTTAGTGGTCAGAGTCATGCCATCATGGCATTTGGCGTTAAACGTGCGATGATCACAATTAGGATTGCGCGATGATTGCCGCAGATACGGAAACGCATCTAATCACGCAAGGCAATCTCGCACCGCGCTTGGTTTGCCTGACGTGGTATGACGGCGAGCAGACGCACATTGTGCCTTACGACAAAGCAGAAGCCGTTGTGCTGGGATGGCTGGAACGGGGTGAGACCGTCATATGGCACAATGCATCATTCGACGTCGCCGTTCTCATGGCGAATTACCCTAATCTCATCGCGCCGTTGTTGCGGGCTTACGATAAGGGCTCGATTCGGTGCACGAAGATCCGGCATATGCTTCGCAAGGTCGCGCTTGGCACACTTCAGTTTGATCCCACGAATGGCAATAAACCTGCGCGATCTGATCTCGCTTGGTGTGTCGAGGAATACCTTGGCGAGCACATAGACCCTGCTACAAAAAACGACGACGATGCTTGGCGCTTCCGGTACTCTGAGCTTGACGGCGTACCAATCGTAGATTGGCCCACGCCAGCAGTTGAGTATGCCGTAAGCGACGCGGTCTATTGCTGGCGTATATTTCTGCAACAACCCGATCTACCAAACGAAATCGCGCAAACGCAAGCAGCATTGGCGCTGCACATTATGGCGTGTTGGGGCGTTCGTGCCGATCCAGCAAGGGTTGTCGAGTATGCCGAACGTATTGAGCTGGCTGTTGCTGATTGGCAGAAGAAGCTAACAGACCTTGGCATTGTCGTCAACGGCAAAATGAATTTGACTACCGTCAAGGCATTGGTAACGGAGGCATATGACGGAACGCCGCCGTTGACGGACAAAGGCGCCGTCAAATACAGTCGGTCCGTTCTACTCGATACGCCTTGCATTGGCGAGCCGTGCGAAGGCGATGAGGTTTGTCAATCGACTCTACACATCATCGCCGCGTCAACGGCAGATAGAGGTGAGCGCACTAAGTATTTGCCATGGCTGCAAAAAATGGTAGAAGGCCCGGTCAACGTGTCGGTGCAGCCGCTGCTTGCGACCGGCCGCTGCTCGCTCGCGAAGCCGCCGATCCAGCAATGGCCCCGCCGTGTAGGTCCACGACAGTGTATCGTAGCAAGCCCCGGTTGCGTATTCGTAGGTGCCGACTACTCGCAAATTGAGCTTGTCTGCCTTGGTCAAATCTTGCTGGATCTGTTCGGCAAATCCGTACTTGCCGAACAGATCCAGGCGGGGACGGATATTCATTTGTTCGTGGCCAGCCGTTTGTTGCAACGGACATACGAAGATGTTTACGCCGACCGCAACAACCCTGCCGTTGAAAAAACACGGCAAATTTCAAAGGTTGTTGATTACGGGCTGCCCGGCGGCATGGGGCCAGATACGTTTGTTGAATTTGCCCGGCAATGGGGTTTGGTTGTTACGCGCGAGGAAGTGGTTAATCTCAAGTTATTGTGGCGTGACACTTTCCCGGAGATGACCATGTATTTCCGGTATATATCGGATCTCATCTCGCGGACTGGCGATACGTGCGATATTGAGCAATTGCGATCCAAGCGCATTCGCGGGCGTGTTAGGTATTGCGAAGCATGCAATACTCTATTCCAGGGACTCGCCGCGGATATGGCGAAGGATGCACTTTGGCAAGTAACCAAAGAGCAATTTCTTGGTAGACTGCAAGGCTCGCGATTGGCAATCTTCGCGCATGATGAAAACATTCTCGATACGCCAGTTGATCTCGCGAGCGAGCATGGCGAGATACTATCCGAGATTATGGTTGCAGCCGGGCGCCGATGGTGCCCTGATATGCCAATCGTTGCTGAACCATACATTACGAAGCATTGGGATAAACGAGCAAAAACAGTTCGCGACGAACAAGGACGGTTGATGCAATGGCACTCCCCGATCTGAGATCGATACCGCAAATTGCCGATGAACGTTACAAGTGTGATGCCGACGGCAGATTCTGGACTTGTGCCAAGCGCGGCAGCACCGGTGGAGGCGTTGCCGAATGGCGCGTTTTATCCACGCGGTCGGGTCGCGTGTGCCTTCCGACGCTAGGAGGAAAGCGCGCCGTATATGACGCAAAGCAACTGCACCGCGAAGTATGGCCGGAGGCGGCTAATGCAATCGAAGAATTCGACCCGTCGTTACTGGCCATTGAGGTTGCCACTTATATCGGGCGCGCGCTAGGCCTAGACTCCGGCCGGATCATGCTGTTCCCTCATGCACTTGGCGCGATATGCCAAGTGATCGGGCTCGCGAAAACGTGCGAAGCCCTCGACTGCTCGACGGCGCAATTGCAATCGTGGCTGCGCGGCTATACAGAGCCGAAAGTGCACAACACAATCAAGCGCATTGATTATCTGTACTGCCTAGCACGCCGCTATTCGATGGCCTGGACCGATGATGATGATGATATATTCTTCGACATTGTGCACAGCGATCCGATAGGTGTCGTGTTACCCGAGCTCGATAAATACGGGGAGTGATGTAAACCATGAATGAATTCAAATCCTTCCACCGCAAGCGGCAGCCTGATCTCATCGTACTACACGAGAGTGTCACGGATTCGCGCGAGACTACTATCGCCGTACTGAAAAAGCGCGGACTCGGAGTGCACTACACGGTAGACCGCGACGGGTCAGTGATCAATCACGTGCCACTAGATCGATATAGCTACCATGCCGGCAGCGGCCGAAACACCAACTCAATTGCGATTGAGGTAATCAATCGCTATTACGGCGCATATGCCAAGCCCGGCAATACGGTGATAAGCGCAGTGTGGGCGCACAAGGGTCGCTATATCATGCCAACGCAGATTCAACTCGAGTCTGTATGGCAGTTGGTGCTTGAGCTTGGCACGCAATTCAACTGCCTGCACTTTCCTGGCAATGATGGCGCATTCCATTGGGGCCAGATCCCGCGCGTGTATACGGGAGTCTCGGCACATCATCGGTGGGCGCACGCGGATGGCCTGGTCCCGGAGTGCTACTGTCGCATACGCGCGATCGGGTGTGACCCCGTGTACGCATACGCGTACACGCTGGATACCGCACAGTCAGCATCGCGTGACACCCTGCTACCCGTCTCAATACGACACGGATTCTCAATTTGAGATCTCATTATGAGAATAGTCTCAGTTTTGAGAGTGCAGTGATCGCGTAAGATGGCGTAAACATTAGGCGCAGCCGTTGGCATGGTGCGTGCAATAGTGTTTTGCATGACCGACACGGAGACAGCAAAAATGACCGAGACCACCAAGACCCACATCTCACTCCGCGATGCCACCGACTGCTACTGGCCCGGCTCGCTGCCCTGGCGCACTAGCCACAGCCGACGCGGGTACGCGTCCTATGAGGACGCGGCGAGGCGCGCTCGGGTGGTCATGGCCCACTACGCGGCGCACTACGGCGCGGCCTGCGGACCTGACCTACGCGTAGTCGTCGACTGACCAGGCGACTCAACTCAGTCGGTAGCGATTGGCGACCGACTGAGTAGAACGATTCGTGTCGAGGGAGTGAAATGCTCGCTTGACACGCCGGCGAAACACGGGTGATATGCCCGTGTCGTGCGCACTGTCGCGCACTTGACAAGCCTTCGGAGTTACCAACATGGCACGTCCCGCATTCACCCTTCTCGGCCGTACAGCTAAGGAATGGGCTCCGCTGCTAGGCATCCCTCAGAGGACGGCACAGCGACTCACAACCGGCAGCGCGAGCGCCGATACGATCGATCGCATCGTAGCGCTCAGGGAGCACACCCATGAGGAGGTCACGGACGCGATCGCCGCGAGGGCGGCAGAGTACGTCCCGCATCATTTGGGTGGTAGCTCGCGCGGCAAGGGCGCAAGCGCGCCGCCCGTCATGGCCACGCTGGCCACGCTCGCGGCCGCTGCGATTGAGCGCGATCTCGCGGGCGCGTACTGCACCATGGTCGCGTCTGGTCACTCAGTCGCGGCCGCGCGCGCGGCCGCGACTGCTGGCGGCGATGCGGCGCAAGCGGCCGTCGCGACCGCGCGTGCTACACTGGCGCGTGCGGAGGCGAGCATTGCCAATTTGGCGCGCCTCGGCATCACAGCGCCTGATGGTGCTACGGATACTCTCGTCGCTGCAGTCGCGGATGCGGAGCGCCGCGCGTCGCGCGGCGCCCTTGATGCGTTCCTGTCCTTCGAGATGCCTGTCGAGACGCCTGTCGAGACGCCTGTCGAGACGCCTGTCGAGACGCCTGTCGAGACGCCTGTCGAGACGCCTGTCGAGACGCCTGTCGAGACGCCCCGCCTCCGCACGCGCCGATAGCCAACGAGGCGCCTCCGCACGCGCTACACTGGCGCGTGCGGAGGCGCCTAGGAGGGATAGTGACAATGACAATGACAATGACTGAGAAACGTCCCGCGCTGATCCGGCATCACTACTCAGGTGTATGGATTGGCTACCTGATTGGGCGCGGCACAGTCTCGGCTGATTCAATTCTGCTGGATGGTAGGCGTATATGGTCATGGTGTGGCGCGCGCCTGGAAATGAGCCAGGTCGCTCAGACGGGTCCATCGCCGAATGATCGTCTAGGCAATCGGTGCACCGTGGAGCTACCCGTCGCACCCGGCGACGGACTCGTGGAGGTACTGTTTCCGCGCCCTGAGATCGTAGAGGCGTTTTTCACAGCGCCGGTGACGGTGGTCTAGCCATGGATTGGCAATCCAAATTAACAGCCATGGCAAACAGTACGGCGCAGACGCGCCCTGAGTGGGCGCGTGCTTGGCGATCCGCCAATGGCAATCGCGATCGATTGCGGGATGCGCTCGTCTTCATGGCATATCGGCTAGCAGGACCATCACTCCACTACGGTCCGAGTCACAATGTGGTAGCGCGATGGATTCTCGGTGAGCGCCCTGAGCAGATCGCGCCCGGATTAACAAAACGCGAAGCAGCACAATGGATTACGCAATCGGTCGACTGTAACCCGATTGCATGGTTGTGGCGCACTTGCAGCGCCGTGCCAGATAATTGCGCTGCACCGCATACAATGGCGGTGTGTCGATGGGCAATCGCTGCGTTGCGCGATCCAAAGCGCCGCTCTGCGATTAGAGCGCACATTCACGAGTTGGATGAAGTGCTTGACGAAGATCTAATTGCAGGCGGGCTGTCGATACCTCGCGTGTTTGCGCGAGCAGCTAGACGCGCGTCTGGGTGGGACGGCGTTGAGGAACTGATGCCGCTGCAGTCGTGGGAATCGCGGCTGCCGGGCGGTGTGACACTGCTCCGTACCGCATCTCAGATAGCGAGCGAAGGCGCTGCGATGTGCCATTGCGTTGCGAAAAGTAGCACCTACTTCAATCGTATCCAGCAAGGCACAAGCTGGATCTTCTCCATCGATTCTGATGGGCGTTCGACGGTCGAGATTGCCTGCGTTAATCGCGCGGTGCTGCAACACCGCGGTATTAGAAACAGCGATCCACCCGCGCAACACAATGCAATCGCAGCTGCGTTACGCCGAGTTTTGCCATGATTGCCACAATGATACTCGCCGGAGTGAGTGTATATGATGCCGCACATGCTGAAGATTTCGGCTATGGTAGCGGGTACGGTAATGGCTACGGAGAAGGGGGCGATGGCAACGGCGATGGCTACAGTAGTGGATATGGCATCGGCGGTGGCGATGGCACCGGATACGGCACTAGCAACGGCAGCGGCTATGGCAACGGTGACGGCAGCGGCGCTAGCAACAATGACAAGCTGGCTCACCATCGCCATGAGTTGTGTTGGAGGATGCCATGATTGCCGCACTAATACTCGGTGGTGTAGTCGTATATGACGCCACACACGCCAGCAATCGCGGCAACGGCTACGGATACGGCTACGGTAACGGCAGCGGTAACGGCAGTAGTAACGGCAGCGGTAACGGCAGTAGTAACGGCAGCGGCAGTAGTAACGGCAGCGGCAGAGGCAACGGCGACGGCTTCGGTTACGGCTACAGCAACGGCTTCGGCGACGGTCACGGCAATGGCTACAGCCACAGAGACGGTATTAGGTCGCCCTTGTCGGATCTACGCTGGATTATGCCTGAGCTGCTAGCCAAAATATCTAATTGCGATCGCTGATACAGCACAATCCTCGCTGGAATATGCCTGTAGCGTCGCACTGATGGCTGCCCAAGTCCAGACTCCGCGGTCCTCGGCTAGATTGACCACGACACTACGGCCCGATGCGGCTGATCCGTCGATAAGCGCCCCCGTCCACAGCCAGCGCTCCTGCCCTAACGGCAGATGCCACCCGAAGTGAGTGCCCGTCGCATCAGTAGCAAGCGTCATATCAACGAAACCCTTGCCGCTAACGAGAATGCCGATCTGAGCGAAGTGCGCCATTGTTGTGCGGAGCGCTAGGTGAAATGTGTCACCCGAGTCGTCTGCTAACCACGTCAGCGACTGGCAATGGTCCGGCGTGCCCCATCCTGCACTTAATGCCAATTGCCTATGATTGATTCGGCGCCACAGCTCCGATTTTGCAGGATATGGATCAACGAGTCTGGCGTTAACCGATAGATCCAAGGCAGCGACGTAGGTAAGTAATGGCATTATGCTGGTTCTCCGCGCCATACGGTAAGCGAGTCAATATACGCCACATTACCTGAGAGCGCCGCGATTGATGCATATAGCATCACATCGGATGGTGGTAGCTGCACAGTGGTCGAGTGCCAACCTGCACCCGTGACAGTCCAGGTCCAAGCGCCGATTGTGATTGTGTATTCAGGTGGGTCGCCTGTGACGACTTCGCGAGTGAGCATGTCGATTGTGCATGTACGCAGGATTGAATCAGACTGCGGTAGAGACAATGCCCCGACATTAACGGAACGCGGGTTAGTACCTTCATGAGCCCAGTGGTATCTACCGGCCCAATAAATCAAAGCCCGGTTGACGGCACTCGCATGCGTTGCAATTGCCCAAGGGCGATCTGCCGCTATCTGCCCGGTCGCGTTAATCAGTCGCGCCATACGCTCACTTGACACTGGCGCATCCGCCGCAAGCCAGCTAGACGGCGCGTAACCGCTTGGCATGACGGCATCATCGGGCGCGCCTGGATCTAGGTAGCAGGATACCGCGTGCATTGTAACCGTCGCACCGGCAGACTCTGCGCGCATTTCGAGAATGCACTCTTGAGAGCCGGTTGCTGGCGTGGATTTTGTCATTATGATCCAGGCAACTCCTGTGATCAAAACCTCGCTCGATGCGACGCCGCCAATCGAAAAACGCGCCCGCCCGCCCGCTCCTGTCACAGTGCAGAATGCGAGTAGCTTCACGTCTCTCGCATCTAGATTGCCGCGTATACGCCACTTCAACCGCTCGACATATGCCGTCGATGTTTCGGTTAGCGCCTGCGCCATACCATGCAGAATCGGTGGAGTGTATCCTGCATATAGAATCGCGTCGTTATTCAGTACGTTACTAAAGTCACCGTCAACGATTGGTGGAATTAAGGTATTCTCGTTTACGTCAATCCACGGCATACTAACCCCATACCGTATCGGTGTCGATGTAGGCGTATTCAGCTTGATCCGCATCGGCAGAGCCAAGCTCAGGGTATGTCACAATCCAACCAACGCTGGCACCATGCACCGCAGTAAATGTGATTTGATTGCTGGCGATTGAGTCGACAATCAACGCGGGGGGGGAGGAGTCGTCGCCGATGGCATACACCGCAACGGATTGACCGGCGATAAGCCAAGACGCATCGTCAACCGTCAGCGCCGTTGTCGAATCGATTGCTTCGACAACCATACTCGGGCACAAGCTGCGCGTTGGCGCGATGCGACCCTCCAATAGCAGGACGCATTCTCGCGTGTAGTCACGCAATCGCGTCGCAACGCTCATGACAACGGCCGTCATTGTCGCGACGGTTCGTGCTCCCGTTTCCCAATCGTAATTTGCGGGGTGGATAAGATCGAATGCCACTTGATCGCCTGGTTGCGCATTAACCCAAGGCGCAACGATTACTGTAATGAGACTCTGCCCGGCGGATAGCGCGATGATATCAAGCGCATTCGACAACGCGGTAACATCATCTGCGCCGGGCGCTTTGAAATCCCACGCGATCTCGCCTTCGGCAATATACCTCGGTATGTCCCTTGCGATGATCGTGCGCTCTGAGAGTGACAGCACACTAGCGTCAATGTTAACGACGTTGGGCGCTTCGATCGGCTCCGGTGATTCAATGTCATCTAGCAGAACGTTACTAGCATCAAGCGTATACGCCACAGGTTTGTTTGGCGATGTTCTGACGATCGAAAGAACGCCGCTACGCTGCACAACGCAGCTTTGATTCAGCGCAAGCCAGCCGCCAAGTAGATCTAGCATGGAGATTTTGTCATCGGCAAACAACGGCAATATCTCGGTATCCCAAGGGTATGCCGTCGCTGCTAGCAGCGCGCTGGGTTGAGCCAGCCCGAAGCCTAGCGGCTCTGTATCGTAGGTGCCCCGCAAGCCCGTACCACTACTCGACCATAGTGTTTGTAGCACGTCATTCAGCGTGTCAATCGCACCTGATAATACGCGCATTGTATCGCCAGTGACGACGGAGGTAGGGGATACAAGCGCTAGGGTATGGTTATTACCGTCGGCGGTAGCACTTTCCCAGGTAATCAGCGCGTCGTTCACAACGCCAAATCCAGCGCTCGGCAGCACTGCAATTTGCCAATCAGCTTGTGCAACCGGCGCAACGGTTATGAAGTGCATAGCAGCGATCGGCAAACTCGAATAAAAAGGCCCGGCCTGATAAGAACCTGCTGCGATAACACCGCCTTGGCTGACCCATACAATCGACTCTAGGGAATCAACGACTGCGTGTTGCACGAAGACACTAATCTCGCTCGAGTTGACAATTATATTGACAAACCATTTTGCTGGTAGCAGCGCTAACAACTCGTCGCGAAGTAGTGAGGCCCATCTAGTGATCGTGATTGGCGTGCTCGGTAAATCCGACGGTAAATCCGCGGTGATTATGGAACCTGCGTTGTATTCGATGTAAACACTCACCGCGTGATTTGGCGATGCCACAAACCGATCGGTTGCTACAACGTTAAATTCGAGCTTAGCGCCAACAGACTGATCCAGCTTACGCACTGTCGCTTGGCAATGGATTACCATTGTGCCGTTAACAACTTGTGGCGCCTTGTCAATGAAGCCTGTCCATTCCTGTCGAATATAATCTGACGGTGCACAGAGATAGTCCTCGACAATCCGGCCGCATGGCGTAACCAAGTGCGTCCATAGCGTGACCTTACGTCCTCGCCATTGCGTCGGCCTATCCGTGACCTGCCCGTACCCTTGCAGTGCGTTGGCTAGATGTGGGTAGGCATATCCCCCATACGCTCTCGTTAGTGCCGTAAACGACGTTCCGGTCTTGCTGCCGTATGCCATGGTTTCAAGACCGATATACAGAATGCCGCTCGCCGGCCAGCTTGTTGTGTTGACGACGGTGATTGACGTTGCTGTACCCGTCAGTTCATCGGCGTCAAGCCGCGTTGATAGCGAAGGCGCCGAAAATATGTCTACCAGGAGATCGGCGTCTTCAAGCGCATCCATCGCCAAGCGCATGTCCCAAGCACGCGCCGATGCGACTCCGGTCTCGCGGTCAATGGCACAGTCGATAGTATCGTCTTCGATTATGAGTGCCGGGCAGATCAAGTTGTCGAATGGCGCTAGCGGATTTGGTGTGACGTTTGCCGAATTGAGCGGCGCCCATTCAACGAAAACCGCAGGAATGCCTTCGATAATGACGGCATACATAACGCGGTATCCGCGTTCTATGGCATTATCGAAAGATTTTGACATTACGCCACCTTAACCTGATTTGACTAGACCGATCGTGGCTCGCTACGTTGACCGGAGACGAAAGATTTTTCAAGTCAGCTAGGTAACCACCCTGCCCGTTTGTCTCAGACCGCTGTAGCGAGGGTCAATCGAAGATCCGCGTGCGCTGCAAGCCCCGGTGGTCCTAGCCAGTCGAGAGCGAGCCCGGCGACGCGGCCTGTGAGCGCCCCCGTGTGATGGCTCGGTCCGATTGCAGTCACATCCCCAGCGTCGACTCGCACCTGACCCGATCGGACCCACCCTGTCTCGACCGCCTCGCGAGCGGCCGCAGTGATTGTGATCGTCCAATGCCACACTCGCACAGATCCAAACATATACCCGTGCGATCTATTGTGCCGATCGCGAACCGATTCTTCGGCATTATCGACAGCCACCTCAGTAGGTGTCATCGCCAGTGTGGGGATCGCAGCCGGCGATATATGCCTTGACGTGATTATTGCTGGCGTGATGGTTGGCTCTAAGAGCGAATCGCCAAAACCCAAGACCCAGCCGAGTCTATCGGGCCACAGAATATCGGCTGCCGACGGGCCGGATAGTGTGACAATACCATCCGTGTTGAGTGCGGCACTCCAACCGCTTGCCGTAATTGCCGCGTTCAGAGCCGTGATTAATTCATCGAACCGATAATAACCGTCGGCGATCTGATACTCGGTCCCGTCAATGCTAATCAACCGGTGACCTGGAATTGCCGTATAGACGTAACCGAGTATCACGCGACACCTTCGCAATCTGCTGTAATGGTTACTGCACTCGGCAGAAGGCCCATCTGCCTACGGGACCACGATCTAATGCGCGCCCGCAGCCTCAACAACAAAACGCCGGCCTCATACGACCATACGTCATATGTGCCGATAAGTGATTCTTCGTGATTCCAGATTTGGTCGTAATCATCCCACAACTGCAACGTTACGCTGTCATTGTATTTCGCTGGCGCTTGAACGCCGCTCCCGTCAAACGTCGGCTTACCGTCACTCCAATCGCGCTTTGTGCTCCAATTCAATCCGCCCGGTTGCGTCGTTTCGTAAGCTGCGGTTGATGCTTGGATTGACGATAACGTCGAGAGTGATATAAACCCAAGTCTCGTTCCGGTTGTGCCAGATACTGTCAAATCGAAAGGGTCGCCATCTGTCGCGATCGTCAACTTCATTGCACTAGTTGTGCCAAAGATCCAGACTCCGGGTAACAAATCTGACACGAGATTGCGCAAACGCAAGAACACGGAAAGTGCTGATTCATTTCCGGTCGGGGTTACTGTGACGCTAAGTGCCGAACCTGTATCTTCGATCGTAATCGACCCGGTCCAGCCTAGCGTCACTTTGGAAAGTGCGTTCATTAGAAACCTCGCCGGCCCGGCCAGCCCGTTCCGGCGCTCGCGCGTTGCGCTTGGTTCAACCCGCGATTGACAGATTGCCAATCAGCAACGCCGGCGGAGATGTTGTAGACGTTTGTTACACTCCCGCCGTTGCCATTGCCGTTATCGTTTGCACTCGGCTGAATGCCGGCGCTCGGGTTTGGCTTACTCGGCTCGGATGGTGCACCGCCTCCGGTTTCGGCTGCAACACCTAGCACAGTGGCGGCTGCAAAGTGCCCCGCCGCTTCAAGCTGTTTACCCGGCACGGAAACGGTAGCGAGGCCCAAGCCGACCTCAATCAACGCGCGCAACGCGGCGAATTCAGACCAAAGTCCCGTTTCTTGCCCGATTGCGTCAAGCACTGGTCCGACACCAGCGCCAATCGCTTGCGTCAATGACGTCTGACCCTTCGCCAGACTAGCGAACTGATCAGTCATCCCCGCAATCGCGGGACCAACTTGACCGAAAGCGTCATTAAGAGGCCCTGAGATTGCATTGGTTAGTGCGTCAATATCGTCGTGAAGTCGCTTGACTTTCACGTCTTCGACGGCTTGTGCAAAATCATCAGTGGATGCTGCCGCGGATTGCCAACGATCTGACAAAACGCCTGCGGCACTCGAGAGTGCCTTTAGCAAATCAGTCTTTTTACCCGCCGCTGCCGCGGCCTCTGCTTGTGCCAAGCGTTCGAGTGCAATGGCATTAAGTGCAATTGCCTCGCTAGAGCGCAAACGCTTAGCAGCAACGGCGTCAAGGTTCCTGCCGATTTCTAGGCCGGTGCGCAAACGCTCGCGTTCTAGCGCATCGGTTTCTTGCAATAGCAACAACTCGCGCTGTAATTCTGGCGTCCTATCCTTTGGCGGCGCTGGCGGCACTGGCGGCTTTGGCTTTTTCTTATCGGGATCTGCACCAAGCGCTGCTTTGCCGACTTGTTCGAGAAAGGCAAGCGTTTCCGCCTGTTGTTGATTTTCAAACGCTGTAATTGACTGTACGATAACTAAGCGAGCGGCGATTAACTCATTGATTCGATCTCCGGTTGCGACTTGTTCATCGCCTAGATTGACGATGATTGATTGCCATTTAGCAATCCGATCGTGGCCCGATAGCTCTGTCTCAAGACCGGTCGCTAGGCGACTGAGTTGAATTAACCGCTCTCGTTCAATGCCTCTTTCTGCATCGGCAAGATCATTCGCTTGCTTAGTTTGTAGACGTTGCGCCTGTCCTATTAGGAGATCAACGTCAGCGCGCGCTTGCTGTGCAGCAAGTATCGTCCTGGCAGACTCGACGATTTTAAGCTGTAGCTCAAGTTGCTCTGCGAGCGCCTGATTGCCTTGAATTTTAGCAACTGCAATTTGCGCACGAATTGCGGAGGCCGCAAATGCCGCGCTTTTAGTTTCAGCGTCTTCGGCCGCTTTTGCTACCCTCTTGAATTCTTTGCTGATGGCTTCAACACGCGCTTGCATTTGAACAAGGGGGTCATGTTGCCGCAAGAACTCGGCTAGCGCGCCAGCCGCACCGATGATTGCGGGGACGACATAATCCCAAAGCCCGCGAATCTTCTCAATATTGTTGCGAACCTTATCGAGCTTTTCCGCGCGCGCCATGAATGTAGTTAGTGCAGTCGTTTGCTTGTCGGTAGCCTTGACGTTGTCACTACCCGCAGATTCGATGCGCTTGACCTTAGCCTCGACACTCGCGAGCGTTTTTGTCGCTTCGTCAAGTGCCTTGACAATCAGGTCAATTTGTACGGTGTTCGCCATCTAGCGCTTTGCCTTTGCTTCGTCAATTCGCCGTTGCGCGAATGCATCGTCGAGTAAGCACCAAAGCTCAGAAACCCATGCTGTGTAAGCACTTGGCCAATCCGCCAACGGAGCTATCTGATTCAATCTGCGAAGTTGTCTCACGTATGACAGCGTATCATCTTGCAGCGTTTCGGCAACTGGACATTTCTCCCAGTGATTATTGAGGTATTTACCAGTGTGCTGTGTGCACTCCGTGGTGCACTCACCTAGTCCTACGCGCCCGAGATAATCCGCGTATACAACGCAAGTTATTCGGGCGGATCGGTAGGGTCGGGTGGTAGCGCAGATCGCTCATAGATCCAGCTACCTAGCGCGATACGCGCCGCATACGGGAGTGCTTCTAGCGCCTCGTCCGTCTCACTCGGACCACCCGGCCAGTCGACTGCAACGGTCGCCAGGGTGGATGCTTCGATTAACCCCGGCAATTTTGATTGACATGAAGCAAGCTCCATATGTGACAAAAGATGCACTGTCACTGTTACTCGCGATCCCGCGTCACTAGCAGTACGTTCGCGCCAGTCGTAGATTGATTCTGGCGGATTCTCGTCGTCAACAGCACAGATCAAGCGATACGTGCGTTTTGTTGATGGCATAATTGGCATTGACATTGGAGTACCCTACAGCAGAGCGAATTTCAGGGGGGTGTTGTTTACAGCGCTCGCACCACTATCACCGGCGTAAAGCGACGGCTTAAGCAGCAGGCGGCTTCCGAGAATGCCGGAAATATCCGCGGGTGTTTCTTTTTCCGCAGCATGAGCCAATGGGATCAATAGGCTAGCGGCCCGGCCCGGCGTTGTATTGCCATCAATCTGTACTACGCCAACCGAAGCACCCGGCGCTGCAAGCGCATCCTGAGAGCGATCAATGCCGGTCAACTCGAGCTGCGCGGTACGCCGCATGACGATGACCTGCTTGACACCCTGATTGGCGTTGTGACAATTCTGCATTTCCGTAGGCACATTGATTGTTAGCGTCGCCTCCTGAAAGCAAACCGCGCCGTTGGCGATTGTCATGCGGCTGCCGCTTGCGCCAAGCGTTGCGGGCACGCGTGGGTAGAGTGCGGCGGCTGGCGTCGCGATTGCCGCATCGCCCGGTGCTTCATCGACCGCTAGCGCCACAACGGGGATTTGGTATGACCACTGGCCTCTAGACGATAGAGCGAGTGTGACCGTGCCGGATACGTGACAATCGCTATACACCTTATCCGCATCGGCAACTGAGCCCCGAACGCGAATCGTGAACGGCAACGGGATTGCAATTGGATCCAGGTAGAAAGTCGCGGACCCGTAGATAGTGCCAGATGATGCTGGCGCGTCGATTAGATCTGCAATCAGCGTGTACACATTCGCCGCAAGACTTTGATACCACGCGATACCACGCGATGCCGTTGCATCGAGCGGCAGCAAAACAGACTGCCCCACGTGATTTGCAACGCCCGCGGTCACATTCACGGATCCCGAAGCGCCGCCGGCTAGATCGGTCGCGTAGCCATCGCGGATTACGCCACCAAAAACCCACTCGAGCAGTAGCTGCTCAGGTGTCGCGACGGGATCTGCGGTAGGCGTAGTCGCACTCCACCCGTGCAACACACCGTTGATTTGGAGCGAGATGCCGGCTTTCGATCCAGGCGTCGGCTCAATTGAATGTGCGCCGGCATATCCAACATCGGGAGTTAGTGCTTCTTGCTGCAATGGAAACGGTACAACCGCTACATCCAATGCGTCAGCCGCGGCGGGTGCTGCAGCAGTGCCCCAAACGCTCTGCGCCTTAATCCACACCGTCTGATAAGAAGTAGGTCCCGGCATTTTGTCATCCCCCCGTTACGCGATCAAGGCGTTGTCACCGGCATATTGAATCACAACGGAGATTACTAGTGCAATATCGCCGTCGGTTTCGGTTACGCCTAGAATGGTTGGCGTTGCGTTCCATATACCAGCATTCTCAAGATGCAGCTTAGGCGCGCGGTTCATGAGTAGTGTGCCATCGGCGGCAATTCGCTTTTCGAGATCATCACTCGAGGCATAGTGAATTGTAACAACTGCCTCAATCTGGTTTACGATGCAACTATACGCCAACACAACGATTGCAGATAGCTCCACCGTGTACCAGCGCGTTCCGGTCGCGATGATATCGCGCCCACGGTTTTCGACGTGACGTAGTCTGTCGTTGCGCCCTTGTGATTCAATCGGCATTGCGTCGATAAACGCGATTAGCGCATTGCGTACTTGCTCTGCAGTCATTGGCGCACCATACGGATATTGCCAATGGATCCGATTTCGGTGATTGTATCGACAACTCCATCGTCGTTTGCATCGTAGAACGAGCCGGAAAGAGCCGCGTCAATTAATTGTGACAGCATTTCTTCTTGATCTCGCCGATATGTACCAGGGTCCGCGCCCGGAGGAAACAAGCCTTCGCGGCATAACTCAACGCGCAACGCGCATTCGCCAGCATCAACCCAAGTATCAACATCGCCAGCAAGATGCACATAGCGATGCTGTCTAATTGCCATGCGCCGAACGCGTGCGCTCGCTCGCTCGGCAAGGACAATCCAACGGAGCGCCGTTTGAGCGCTGGATCCAGCGCTTGGGTAGATTGATGAGACATAGCGCGCTGCTTCTGCCGCAGTCATTGGATCGGCGAATCGCTGACGCACGACATTCGCGCCAACGATATAGTCGTGCGTATCACCCGCGGCGTCAGTTAATCGCCATTCGAGACGCCAATGCAATCCGCGCGGGGTGAGGTTCGTTCCCGCAATTGCCGCAGTGCAACGAACGCCCTTGATTGTGTCGCCCGCACGGGCAATACCAGGGACCGGCGATTCGAGAATGATTGTGCTGCCTGAGACTTCGGCAACGCGAATCAACCCACCGCCACCGTGCATATACGATCTACCAACCGTAATGCCGGTGATACTCGTTAGTGTAAGCTCGTCTTGTGCCACAACCGCAGAAATGGTTGTATCTACACTATCAATTGTCAAACTAGAAATAGCCTGAGTCGCCTCCGATGATCCAGGTTTCATGACATTTAGGATGCCAGAAACCGGAATGATGGTTGGCGTTAGCTCAACCATCACTCCGGTTTCCTCTAGCAAGTCAATTGACACTTACGCCCCGCTATTGCCTCACACGGGAGAGCCGTTCACCTTGACGACAAGCAACTTGCAGCTTGTCTGGTTATTGGCGTGCGCGACGCTATGGTCAACGCTAATGCCAATCCGAATGGCGCTAGTCGTCGCAAGGTTTGTGGCGTCGCTAATCGCCGTCGGAGTCAACGCAGCGCCACTGGTAGACCAGAGCGCCGTACCCATACCCTTGATAGTCGCGACAGTCAATGCGCCGATCGCCTCGAAAATGAACGAGGCGCGCGATTCGTGTGCGTCACCGCTAGCGACGTCTAGCGCCTCACCCGTCGCAAGTGCAACCTGCGTCCCACCAACGTTATATGCCACAAGATTAACCTTGTGCGTATCGGTTAGGTTGGCAGCATCGGCTTCCGAGACTCCCAGAACTTCGAGCACGTCACCCGGATTCAGATAACCCGCGGGAATTTCAACGTAAGCGATTACCGCCTCCGTTGTCGTATCCGTGTGCGTAGTAGACTCGGATGCCGCCATTTGAAATGGCGCTTCCGGTCGGAAAGGCTTTCGACGACTTGTCATATCATTTCTCCGTTGGCAATATGCCAAGCCATATCAGGTTACAGAACTTCCGACGATACGGTCGGGGAGTGGACCGATGCCGGTCTGCTGCGCCCAATCGACAGACGAGCAGACGGCCTTGGTCTCGGGATCGATCCAGGCATCGTAGAATGCATCATCGCGCAGCCACAGATGCACTGGAATTCCCGTAATGACGGAGCTAGTGTCGCCCTCGAGTGCAACGCCGCTAGGCACATTTACAATCCAGGAATCGTCGTCCAGTTCATGATTGTAAATCCACGTGCAATTCCAAGCCATACCAAGGGTTTGCTGCGCTGTGTTGGGGTTAGCCGCGGTCGGCACAATAGCCGCGCCGAGAAGCTGCATGGCGGTATCGACAAGCGACAAGCCAACCTCAAGGATCTTCGGCGCTTGCGAAAGATCGTAAGTCGTCCCTTCATACGTTTGCCAATTGCGCAGTAGCGCAAACGCCGCCATAAGAGCCGCCCGATCCAGCACGCTCGTGAGCAGATTGGATCGTGTGCCAGTGACTGTCGGGTGTGACGCAGAGCACGCTGGCTTGCTTCCCGGCATTTGCGTGCCCGTGAATACGCCAGCCTTTGTTAGCTGCACCAAAGAGCGCATGGTCTGCGCCGTCTCGCTACCGAGACGTTCGTTGACCGCGCCGATTAGATACGGGCTATCGTGTGCGCGCCGCTTCGGGATGCGCACCTGAAGCGCATACTCGACGTACTGCAGCGTAAGTGCAAACGAAATATCGACCGTCTTCGTCGGCATTGTACCAGCGCCGTCCCATTCAGACGGCGCGCCGACACCTGTATCTGCCGCGACACGAAGTGCGGCAACATCATCGCGGTGTAGCGAAATTGCAGGCATGTGATCCTGGCTCACCTCGCGCACACCATCAAAATACTTCGTCACAGCAGTTGCTAGCGACGTGTCGGTATCGATCTCGTTCGCCATGATTCGCTCCGGGCTAGGGTCTACACCACGATACTACGATCGCGATCGCTGTACAGTCGGCTTCGGATTATCGTGCTCTATAGGCACAAGCACACGCTCCTGGCGATGCGACGAGTGCGCAGTCACTTCGGCACCCTGACCCACGGCACTTTCAACAAAGCGCTTTCGCCCGCCGTGGACCAAAGCGTCAAGGCGATCTCGGTGCTTGCGCTCGCGATCTAGTACATGCTCGGCATATGCCTGATTGTGGATGGCGAGATAGATCATCTTGTCCGGCTCTAGATCCCCCGCAAATTGAATACCGGGCGGTGCATCCACATAACCGCACTGGCGTGACCTTGATGCAATATCCTCCGCGTAGGGATCGCCCCGCTTACCCGCGCGGATAAATCGCCAACTCGTTGCGATTGCACGCCATTTCACGGCGGCGATTTTTGGGTTGCGCCACTCAACGAATGTAACCCCGCTGCGCTGCGCTTCGCGTTCGAGCTCAATTTCTTGAAGCCGCCACTTTTCAGCGGCTTCAAGTGACGCGATTTTTGCTGCTGCTTCATCCCAATCTACTGCTGCCATTTGTCACTCCCCATTACGCCATATCGCGATAGAGAACCCAAACATAAGATTCACCGGCCGTCGCCTTGGTGACCTCATCGCCTGTCGGATTCAGTGTCGCTGTTAGCGCGACGGCGGCAGAAACCCTCGGCTGATAGGTCGCTTCAGCCAGCTGCGCGCCTTTTGCCGCTGCCTGAGGACCAGGATCGGCGCCAGTAAAGACATCAATCGCTGCGAGCAGCGCATCAACATCCGGCGTCTCGTCTGTACCTACCGATAGTGTCATGGCACTAAGTGCACCACCGGACCATGGCGTAATCAGCGCAGAGCCGACTGCAAGGATTACTGCGTCATTAGCGAGTGCGGCCCCTAGATTGACGGTCTTTGCGCCGGCCCCGGCGGCTACCGATGCGGGCGTAATTGACAGTCCAATCAGCTTGACTGACTGACCAATGGCTGTATCCGCCGTTGACTGCGCCGCCACGCTGCTGGCGTATACTTCGATTAGGTCTGCCTTGATCTGTGCCGCGGGGGGGTCGCCGGCTTGATCGTACAGAAAATCTTTCGTGGCGTTCGTAAATGTCTGTGCCATTCTATTTGCCTCACTTCTGCGGTGGTTCTGGCGTAGCTTGACCTGGCTTTACACCGGCTGCTTTTGATTGCTTCTTGCCGGTCTGGATGCCACATCTCATTTCAGCGACACTTGCGCTGAATACAATCCAGTCCCCGGTGTAGTTGCTGGGTATACGACACGAACAAAGCGCGCGCCAACGTCACTTACGTTGATATGCGATGCGCCCGCTCCACCGCTTGCAGGGTTACTTGAAAATGCCAACGCAACAGCGGCACTATCGACAAGCGCAACCCAATTGACGCCATCGACACTCCCCTCGACTCGTTGCGTTCCGGCCGCTGCACTATCACCCGCTGTCCATTGCGTCGTCACAAACAGGCGCGAGTAGCCGTGCATTGCGATTGCCGCGCCCGTAATGATTGCGGCTTGCGATTGCGATGTAATGTAATGGTCGATTACCTGAACCATGCGTCACCTACTGCGTTTGCCTAGTACCCTCGCGATTGTCGTATCACGAAAGTGATTGCCGAACATAACAGCCTTCGTGTCGGGGATGCCGGCCCTAACCCGCTCCGCGGCCGGTTGCGCTGCAACAGAGCGAAATAACGCAGGATTTGCCTTGCGCATTTCGTCAATCGCGTTTCGGCCTTCTGTTGTGTTTACGTCAACCTTCGGCACAATCGACAGAATCAACTCGTCGCTGATTCCATCTTGCAGCCCGATTGCCTTGATATATGCCAAGCGTTCTTTGCGCTCGGTAGCAGCCTCATGTGCCAATGCCCGGTCAAGCGCAGCCTGTAGCGCGGTCGCTACCTCGGGCGTGGCCCGTGTCGCCTGCGTGGCCTGTGTCGTCGCTGCCTCAGTCGCTACCTCAGTCGTGGCCTGCGTGGCCTGCGTGGCCTGCGTCGCTACCTCAGTCGTGGCCTGCGTGGCCTGCGTGGCCTGCGTGGCCTGCGTGGCCTGCGTCGTCACTGCCTCAGTCGTGGCTACCTCAGTCGTGACTACCTCAGTCGTGGCCTGCGTGGCCGCTACCGTCTCTGCGGCTGCTAGGTAGGAGCGCCCGCCAGCAAAACCCCAGTACGGCACACTGCAAGTGCCAGTAAGTTTGCGTTCCATCACTGCCTCACAATGTTAATCGGCACATTGCCGGTTACGTCAACGCGACCCGATCCAGCGAATGCGTCAATCATCGCAGCGCGAATCTCGCGCATAATGATTGACGCGGTGTCTGGATCAACGTATGCGTCAACCAGTTCCGTTGCAGCCGCCAAAGCGCCATCAATGATTTGCACAATGCGTGAGTCGGTTGCGTCACTCATGGCATACCGGCCCGGTTACAACCGACGCGACCTTACCATCGGCTTTGATTGTGACAACGCACGGCGGGCCTTTTTCGATCACAATCGAGATCGATTCATCTGCGCGAACCTGCCGCGAAGCACAACCGCCAAATCCGATCGTCGACACAGTAAGTGCCAGGAGGATTAGCAAGATCGGCAATACAATTGCTACTGTGACCTTACTCGCGCTTGGCGGCTTGACGGCGCGCGCCTTTGCTTGAATCAACGTGTAGATAGAGCCGGCGATTGCCACAGCATATGCTGTCACGGCACCCTCTGATAGTGGCGCACCATCGCCAACAGCATTCACCACGCCGAACGCAAGTGATACGGTGGTCGAAACGAGAGTGACAATAGCACCGTAGACGGTACTGGTCTTACCGTAACTGCTCGAATCACTCATCTCATCCGCCATGTTTTAATCTCCTAGTAGTTTACTTAGCCGACGATTCCGTGCATTCAGGCGCGAAATTGCGCCAAGCTGTTTCCGTTGCAGCTGCTCGGAGACTAACTGTTCGACCGATTTAATTGCGGCCGATTGCACGCCAGCAAATTCATCTGGCGTGAATGCCAACAAACCGGCCGGATATATCTTACCAAGCGCCCGCGCGAGTCTATCAGATCGAAGGTTTGCGCCGCGATGCTTGCCGGAGAACATGATCGAAGATCCATTTGCCTTCGCGCGCACTGTCAATCGCGACCATAATTCGCCGGTGCGCGCGAAGTTGATCATGCCGTTTTTGATGACTCCGCCGGCTGCGGTGTATGCGGCTTTGCTGTTACAGATATACCAACCGGCCCATTTGCCTTTGGTAATCTGCCGCACGGTGTTGCCATTAGCCTTCAGCCGCTCGTTAGGTGGTGCCCAAACAACGCCGTCCGGTATTTTGCTGTATTGCCGACCGCCGCTAACCCAGCGGCCTTGCAACATTCTCGACCTAATCTTTTGCGCTAGGTCAACGGCAATATCGACGGTTGGTAATTCGAGATTGAGCTTACCGAGCTGCCCAGCATATTTGACTTTAATGTCAATCATGCCGTTACCTCGACGGGCTTGGCGTCAGCAAGGATTGCATTGGCGGTCTCGGCGTCAAGGCCAAGACCACCCGTCAGTAGTGCGATACCCCCACGCAGCGACATTGATCCAGCGCCGACTGCGGTAACGACGTCCAGCACCGCGGTTATTTGCGCTGCCTCCGTCGTCACAACTGGCATAGCAACCGCGAGATCGTCCGCCACAAGCTGTGTCGCTTCTGCCAACGATATGCCTTCGCGCTTAGCACGGCGACGCGCGATTGACAACAGCCCCGTGCGCGCCTCAATTTCTGCCGCCGTTGCTGCTTGCACTGGGTCGACGGCCGGTTCTTGGATGCGCCATTCAACCGAGACGTTGCCAGGTATCCAAAGTTCTTGACCGCCAGATCGCAAGTGCTGTGTCCACAATCGCATCAATTCGTATACACGATTCTCGGCACGAACGAATTCCTCCGCATGGCGCTCTCGTTCAATCTCGCGATCGATCAACTCGATTTGCTTTGCCAGCGCGGTAATGCCGGCGCTTCGCTGATACGCCGCGGGGTTCAGCCCGTGGTGTGATACAATGGTTGAGATGTATTGCTCAATCTGCGCAATCATGCCTTCGATATTCGCACCGGGACTCGCGAACTCGAATCCGCCGGAAGCATCGCGGATATGGATGGCGGTCTCAAAGCCGACTTCGATATCAAGCGTGTCAGATCGATTTGGATCCTTGATTACCGCTTGACCGAATCCCTGGCGCCTTGATACCTCGCCAACGTCTGTCAGATCGTGATTGATGGCGCGTTGCGCATCAAGCAAATCTTCGGGCACCGGAGCCCAGAATTCGTGCGGTGCAGGATCCGTTGCGCGCAATATAACGACGGGTATCTGCCCCAGCGGATTTGTGCCATCGGCATTGAAGACGCCGCGGCCTTTCCACGGGCCTGAGATCCAACGTGCTTTCGTCGCCGTAATCTTCGCCACCGAATACTCGACGAATTGCGATCGCATATCAATTGCGACTGGTCGTTTAATCCACCAAGCCTTTGCGTCACTCTCGTCGTGTCCCATACCATCGTATTCAACGAATTGCATATGGGGTGGAATGACCATGACTTGCGCCGCGGTTCCTGCGGTGTTTGGCCAGACCCAAAGCGTCGCGTTACCCAGCACTACAAGCTGCTCATGCGCTTGGCGCATTCTCCGATTGACGCGGGCGTTCGTGTATTCTGCCTCAATAGATTCTTGGTTATCGCCAGGGAATGTGCGCTGTGGCGGTCGAATGTAGAGTGTCGCGAGCTCTCGCGCCATGCGCCAAACGAACGGCACAGTGCGAAGAATATGACTCGCGCCGTTCTTCGGGTAATGCAGCAAGCGCTGTTTACGCGCGTCACTTGTATCCCGGCGCAAATAGTCGTATAGCGCGGCAACGCAATCGCGCCAACGCTTTCCGCCGGTCCCGTCAAGGACCGCGAATCCGCCAATCAAATCCGGTGGTGGAGCCGTGTTCACGTGCCTAGTATCCTACATGCATCGCATCCCGTCACGCTTCTTGGAATCGTAATGATTTCAATGCCTTCTGCGACGGTGCCGATCGGTTGCTGCACTTGCAGCATACGGCACATTCTGCGTTGCCGTTGCCCTTGGCGCGGCACACAGGACAGCCCAATAGCGCAGCGCATCAGCGCCATGATCGTGAATGTTGTCTTTGAATGGCAATGCAGCGATTGTGCCATCAGCATGTTCTTTATGCCGATAATTCCGTAGGCACTTATCAATGCCCCGGTGTCCGGCGTTTGCACCGCACAATCGTGTGGCAACATATAGCTTCGGTTCGTCGCTCATAGCAGGGTCAAGCAAGCCCTTCAACACACCAATCCCATGCGAGATTGACATGTCAACTTGACTTTGGCACCACGCCACGGTTGATGATTTCCACGTCGAAAACGCCCAAGTGCGATCGTCCGTAAGTGCGCGATCCATCGCGATGTTCTCGGGCGCCTTACCCAGCGCCGCGCAACGTCGCTGCACTTCTAGCCTATGCCGTTCCTTGGCGATCATATCAGGTGCGTATTCGTCGAAGACGACAAAGTAACCTGATGGGTGGCGCTGAATCCAAAGGTAGTGCGGCCATGAATCACCACCGTCAAATGCCAGGTCATACGGTAGATCTTTGTCGTATTGCCAATTGATGGCATGACGACCGCCATATTCAGCATACACCGCGAGTGTAGCGGATTTGATCTTTGCCATGACGGTAATGTCATATTCAAGCTGGCTCATGTTCGTTGAAATGCCACGCACGTATTCCTCGGGACTTGGCTTCAAGAACAAATTATCAAATGCCGTGGATCGGATCCAGAACCACGTTTGCGGATTTGTTACTCTCGATTTCTGCCAAATACCGGCTGTCCCGTTCAGCCCTTGATCTGGCGTAGTGGTGACAATGATCTCACGCCATTGCGCGCCGTTCTCGCGCACTCGGGTATTCACCGTGTCAAATACTTCGTTAGGGCGCATGACAGTGTCGAGTTCATCAAGCCAAACAACGGCAAACTCAAAGCCGAGCAGGTTCTCAACTTTGTTGTATGAGCGGAAATAGACCTGACCACCGCATACTAGTTCGTCGATTAGCTCTGTGCCATGTACGCCTTTCTTGCTGATACGGTATCCATTTGCCGCGGCAGCGTCAACTAGCTTCTGCCATCCGCGAATGATAACGCCTTTGACTTGATCGTAAACTGGCGTTGCCACGAGGAAGCGGCAACCTGGATTTGCCAACACGGCAATAAATAATTCCAGCAAACCCCATGAGGTTTTGCCAGAACCGTATCCGCCAAGTGCCAACTTGTGATACACGCCGTCTTCAATCGACGTGCCACAAGCCAACGCTGCGCTTGCTTGCCATGGTAGCAGATCGCGCGTGTTTGTGATGGCACAAGCGAATTTGGTTAGCGCTTCACGATCTAGTGCTAGCTGTTTACGCCATTGAATCCAATGGCGTAGTTTAAAGTCACTCATCATCCGCGGTCAAATCTGCCGCGTAATTGACTATCGCTTTACTCACAAGATCGTCAACCGCACTCGGAACCGGAACAAGAATGTCGGGGTTAACGCCGCCTCCCGTGCTATCAATCAATTGATGCAATTGACGCCGTAACGAAACCGCCATGTCCGTAAGTCGCAAGCGCTCGCTAATCTCGCCGCTTGGCAACCGACGGCGACGCGCCACAACCGCTTGGTGTTCGGCAAACGAAATGGCAATTAGATCCTGCAGTGTGATCCCGCCGGATTCAATCATTGCGTCAACGGAAGCTGCTACGCCTTCTGCGTATTGAGATCGCACGCGATCCCAAGCCGATGTTGTGGCGTGTGCTTCGCGCTGCAGGCGCAGCGCGTCTTGCGGTGTTTGACTTGGCATTACCACGTCTCTGGATCTGACGCGAGTTGCTCTAGCTGCGTAAATTTAATCTGCTCTTTGGCCAGTTCGATTTCCGCACGACGCAAATCCACATCACGGCGCGCGCGTTCGAGCAGCCAAATCGCCGCGCGTGTATCGCGTTGTGACAGTGTCACAATTGTTTGCTGCCGCGCGATGCGCCCACGCGCCTCCGCTGCTTCGATCTCAAATCGAAACTGCGCATCACTCTCGAGCTTGGCGCGGAGGATCGCGACCGAGATACCGGCCGCAACGGCTGCGTCATAGCGGTCTGCACCTAGCTCGAGTGCGTCTAATATCTGAGCGGGTACGATCATGGTGCTATTGTGCTACTCGTGCGCATGAGAGTCAAGGTTCTTGCTGTTGCTCGGGATCCCTGCATGTCGCTTGCATTAATTACTTAGGTAACAACTACGAATATGCCAATGTGCCATTCTTTTACTTCAGACCCGCCGAAAAACAGAAAAAAGTTTGACCGTCAGGGAC
>Ga0210043_1001057_pt1 | contig 25675 bp, 17 predicted proteins | sample CryGeymet201501t_FD_183990 | JGI IMG/M metagenome (GOLD analysis project Ga0210043, IMG submission 183990) | Groundwater microbial communities from Crystal Geyser aquifers in Utah, USA - Crystal Geyser metaG 2015-01t (SPAdes) (version 2) | ecosystem: Environmental > Aquatic > Deep subsurface >... | reverse complement strand
TAAGCCTGTGGAGAGAGTTGAACTCCCGACCTACTGCTTACAAGGCAGCCGCTCTACCACTGAGCTACACAGGCAGATTAAATTATTTAGAAATTAGCTTTTTTAAAAGTTGTGAAATTATTGTGTTTTCTCTTTTTCAACTTTTATTACTCTAATTTCGCAAAGTGATAATGGGTAAACTTTTTTTAATTTTACACTTAATTCTTTTTGTATCTTATTTTTCAAAACGTCTTCGAATAATTTTTCAGCAGTATTTTCTTTTGCCCAGTTTTTCAATTCTTCATTTGTTAAATTTCTTAATGCTTTTCTTACAGCCCTAGAAACTTTTCTTCTAGTAACTAAAAATGGTTTAATTCTAACAATTGAATCTTTTGCTTCAGTAGAGAAAGAATCTTCAACGTAGTTAGTTCCTCTTCTAACCATTCTTTTGATGTAACAAGGTAACAATTTCAATTCTTTTGGAACTGTTGTAACTGTTTCATCTTTTAATTTTGTTTTGAATGTAATTATACTTGATTTACCTTTCAAACTTCTTGTTAAATCATATTGGATGAATCTATCTCCCAATTCTTTAATTTCGTAAGCTTGCAGTTGAGTTGTCTTTCTGATTAAAGGCATTTCAATATTGTAAAATCTTTTTTTCTTTTTTGCGATTGCCATTTTATTCTTGTATTACTTTTCCTGCCCTTTTACCTTTATTTTGATATTTTGACTTATTACACTCTTTACAGGTATACATAATGTTTGTCTTTTTAGTTGTTTTGGATTTTCTTTTGAATTTTGATACAGCTGGTTTAGAACCCCATTTTCCTTTGTTTCCAATACCAATTCCAAGACCTCTTGTTTTTGCTCTAGCGATACCTCCTCGCTTTAGAGTACCTCTTTTCCCACCTGTTGAAACTACTTTGATTTTTTGTTCAGTTCGTTTTTTACAATATGGACAAAATCTGTTTATTGTTTTTGGAATCTTCATAGTTGTAGTTTGAAATTTTAGTTTATAAAGTTTTTGTCTTGTATGGTCCCATAGTTATTTATACTTTCTTTTCTTTTTTCATCGATGCAAAGAGTTCAATTTGAAAAAGGAAAGCAAAGAGAATTTTTGAAAAAAGTTATTTTGGAATCAGGAGCACCAAGTCTTCGAAGATTAAATCAGTTTGGTTTTGATATTCCTTATTCAACTTGGAAAAATTATTTTGTTGAAGTAAGACATTTACCAAAGAATTTATTTCTTGAGTTATGTCAATTGATTAGAATAAATCCAAATGAAATGGATATAAAATTTCTTCCTTCTAATTTTGGTCAGGTTAAAGGTGGAAAAATAAGTAAAAAAGATTTAAATATTAGAAATAATTAGTTTAGTTATGAAGACAAGAAGTGGTACAAATTTACTTCCAATAGTTTATTTAATTTTTGGAATTTATTTTTTGAATTATGGTTTTCAATTTATGAAACTTCCAGAATTTGTTTTAGGTATCAATCAATGGATTATTGCTCTTGGAGGAGTTATACTTTTAATTGCCTTTCTTAGAAGTATTCTTTATTCTAAAGGTCGTATTATTAGACAAATGGCTAGAAGTACTAGGTATTAAGTACGAGTTATTAGTTGGAAGCACGAAGTAAATTAAGAAATTAGCTATTCTGAAGCTTGAGAAAATAAATTTTTGCAATTTATATTCAAAACAACCCACCCGCCCACCCAATACTAAAAATTTATTTTCCGAATTTAATCAAGGGGAGAATAAGTATAAATTACAAAGTAAGAAGTTAGAAGTGTGGTGAGATTTTATTATTAGATTAGCAAATAATTTATATAGAGAGTTTTCTTTTCTTATACAAGGGAAAAGAGGTAAAATGTTATTTGGTAAAAAAGGTCAAGTAACTATTTTTGTTATAGTTGCTATTTTAATTATTGTAGCAGGGCTTAGTTATTTTATGTTTAGAGACGTTTCAAAAAAGGAAGTTATTCCAACTTCAATTGAACCTGTTAATACACAATTTGTACAATGTATCGAAGATTATACTCTTGAAGGGATTTCTCTTTTAGAAGCAAATGGTGGGCATATAGATTCAGTGGATTTTTCTCCTGGTTCTAGGTATTACCCTTCGTCTTCAAAATTAACTTTTGCTGGTGCAGAAATTCCTTACTGGTTTTATGTTTCTGGCGCAGGTATTTCAAGAACGCAAGTTCCAGAATTAGAAGACATGGAAAAAGAGTTAAGTAGTTATTTAGAGGATAAAATTAAATTATGTTCTCTTCAGAATTTTATTAATGATGGCTATAATATTGAAAAGGGTTTACCAATAGCAAATGTTTTTATTCAAGATGATTATGTTGATGTTTCTTTAGATATGAATTTGTTTATACAAAAAGGAGATGAAGCGTCTTCAATAACAAGTCATGAAACTAGAATTAATTCTAATTTAGGAACACTTTATTCTGAGGCGAAAGGTGTTTTTGAAAAAGAAAATACTGATTACTTTTTAGAAAATTATTCTATTGATGTTTTAAGACTTTATACTCCAGTTGATGGGGTTGAACTTACTTGTTCACCAATGGTTTGGTCTGCAAATGAAATTTATAATAATTTAACTGAAGCACTTGAAGTGAATACAATGTCTTTAACCAATATTGGACCTAATGATGATTATTTTGTTTTGGATTTATCTACAGAAACTAAAATTAGTTTTATGTATTCAAAAGATTGGCCAACTTATTTTGAAGTTAATCCAACTGATAATGGAGTTTTAGTTGCTAAACCTGTTGGAAATGAACAGGGTCTTGGAATTTTGGGATTTTGTTATGTTCCATACCATTTTGTTTATAATTTACGTCATCCAGTTATGGTTAGATTAGAAAAAGATGGAGAGAGTTTTCAATTTCCAACAATGGTTTTAATCGAAGGTAATGTTCCTAGAACATCTCGGAAAGGTGAATCTATTGCTTCAAATGCGCCTGAACTTTGTAATTATAAAAATTCTGAAATTTCTGTAAGTGTTTATGATACTGATTTGAATCCAGTCGACGCAGAAATTAGGTTTGATTGTTTTGGTTCTACTTGTGATATTGGAACAACAAGTAATGGAGAACTAAAGGAGAATTTTCCTCAATGTGTTAATGGTTTTATCAATACAAAAGCTGAAGGATATCAAGATTCAAGAACTATTTTTTCAACGGTTAACGAGGGAAGTTTGGTTGTAATTTTAGATAAGTTATATGAAAAGGATTTAGAATTAAATTTTGGTGGGAAGAAGTATTCAGGAAATGCTATAGTTACTTTTAGTGGTGAAGATGAAACAAAAACAATTATTTACCCTGAACAAAAATCAATTAATTTGAGTCAAGGATTTTATAATATCAGTGTTATGTTATTTGAAGAATCAACTTTAAAACTTCCTGAATCAAGTGAAGAATATTGTATTGATGCACCAAGGAGCGGATTACTTGGTTTAGCTGGCTTGACACAAAAACAATGTTCGACAATTACTGTTCCTTCTCAATTGATTTCAAATGCTTTAGTTGGTGGAGGAGAAACTGTTTATTCTTTTGTTGATTCTGATTTAAGTTCTTCAGAAAAAATAATTATTGTCGGAGACGAAATTAATGTTCCTACTTCATTAGATGAATTACAAAACAATTATATTTTAATAGACACAAATGCTTTGGAGGTTAGATTAGAATGAGGGGAAATAAAAAATATATAATTTTTGTATCATTTATTTTATTATTGGGTTTAGTTTTAGCTTCACCGTATACAATTTCGAATCCAAAATTTACGGAAGGAACAGGATATAGTTCATTTATTCCAACGCAAACTACGTCTTTTGATACGAGTATGTGCGTTGAGGGTCAAGATTTTATTGTTCAGGTTGCACCAAATGGTTGTACACCAACAGTTGTTAGAAGTGATTTACTTGAAGATCAAGACATTACAGTTTTTTGTCAATTGCAAGCGATAAAAATAAATCCATTAATTAGTGTTGATGCAATTGATTCACTTCAATTTAAGGGAGAATATCCCCCTGAAGTTCAAACAATTGGTTTTTACCCAAGTTATTCTGCTCTTGGAGGAAATAGAGATTTGAATAGTTTAATGTGGAACAATATTGGTTATGCAACTATTCAACTTCGACGAGTTTCAGAACAGAATTTAACAAATTGTGAAGATTCAAACTTTGGAGGAGATGTTTGTTATGTTGAAGGAAATTTATCTGTTAGAATAAAATATGATTTGGAAGGAGGATTTGGTTTACGAACTCATACTTTTTATTTGCCTGTATTAAGTGATGAAGAATTTTCAAATAGATATGGTCAATATGCTTTTTTTGACAAGAGAGGTTATATTAGAGCAGAAGATGTAACAAGTGATTCAGCGACAATTGCGGTTTATTCTGGCCTGCTTCAAAATCCTTATGAATCTGGAAGTGTGGCAAAACAAGGGATGCAAGAATTTAATTTAGATTTAGGAGAATCAACCCCAAAAGTTTACCTTCCAGGACTTGATTGTTTGTCAGCAGTTGAATTTCAATTAAAAGAAATTGATTATGCTGACAGTACTGTTCAACTTTCAATTAATTCTGAAATTGTCGAGGTTAAAGAAGGAGAATGGTTTTTGGGAGACAGGTGTAGAATTTCTGATGTTGAAGGAATGAAAAAAGATGGATTAAATCAAGAAGTTGAAATTGTTTGTCGAGATGATAATTCAAAGACAACAAGATTTTCTCTTTACGTTCAGCCAAAAGTTAAATTAAAAATAGATGGTGTTGAAGGAACTTATTCTTTGGGAGATAAACTTTATTCTGGAAAAGATGGAGTTGTTTATCTTGGATATTTAGATTTAGCACAAGATGGCGAAACACCAATTGCTTATGTTGTTTCAATTAGAAGTGATAGGTCTAAATTGGATTCAAGTACTTTGGATGTTATGAAATTGTTAGTAGATGATTATAATAGCAATTCTGGTTTTACTAGTAATGTATTAAAAAAAATTAGAGGCGGTTTAGTTAATTCTTGGGAATATTTAGCTAATGGAGATAAATTTAGAAAAATTGAATTGGGCGGATCAACTGAACTTGAAGGAAAAAAGGTAGAATTAGTTGGATATGGCGGAGGAGTAAATAAAAAATTAACTTTGGAATCAAAGAATTTTTATGATTTGGCAGTGAATGATTATGACAGAATAATTGAGAGTTTCACTTCCGACAAATATCCGACTGACAGCAAATATACTCTTGCTGAACAAGCATTTGTTAAGAAAATTGAAATTGCAGAAACACTTAATCAACTAAATGATGTTGGTTTATTTTGTGATTCATTTAAAGAAACATTTCCTGATTCAGATATTTTGTCTGATAAGTGTAGCAATATGAAAATTGCAAATGATGGAGTTTCTTACAAAGATGTCTTGATAAATGGGGACTACAAGAGAATAGGTTTTGAAAGAATTTCTGAACCTAGCTTGGAAGACTATAGTGCCGAATTTAAAATTGAAAATCCTACAACAGGGGTTAAATATTTTAAAACTCTTGGAAAAAACAAAATTGAATATTTAGATGAGGAGGGACATTTTGTGAAACTAATTTCACTTGATGGAGATTATGCAAGAATATTAGTTCAGGTGAATAAATATTCTTTTTTACAAGGAACGAAAACATTTTTTTCTGGAAATAAAGAGTTTGTAATTAAAATTGATGAGCCTACATTATTTGATGATTATACAATAACATTACAAAAAGTAAATTTGGAGAGAGTTGCTAAAGTTGTTGTTAATCCAAGTATTAATATTCAAGGTAGCGAGGCTACATTTCCTTTCAAGATTGGAATTGAAAAAAGAGCAATTCAATTATCTCCAGAAAAAACAGAGTCTTTGATTAATACACTTAATGATAATATTGAGAAATGGACAGACATATCAAGTAAGTTAGGAGATGTTGTTGATGTTATGCAAAATTCTTGTACTTATGCTGCTGCAGGATTAACTGTGAAAAATTTATTATTTAATAACGATGAAAAATCAATTGCACGTTCTGAAGTAATGGATGGTTGGAAAGAATATTGCCATAAAGAGGTTGCAGCAGGAAGAGAATACAGCGTTGATGATTGTTATTTAGAACATTCAAGTGAGATTGATTCAGATGTTAGTGAAATGGCAACAGTAATTAAAGATCAAAATTCAAGAATAAGTAGCATACAAACTGTAAAAAAGAGCGGAGGGTTTTTGGGAGAAGATATTGTTGACACAGATAAATTATTGGTTGATTATGCAAATCAAGTTAATTCAAGATTAGATGAAAAAGAAATAATAAAAAATCCTAATAATCCAAATGAACAAATTTCTATTTCTGAAATAAAGGCTTTACTTGTTAATGATGAAGCAAGAGCACAAGGAATTTATTCAGTTGATGATTTGAAAAAACTAGATTTATATTCAACTTTGTATAAGTCTAACCCTTCTCAATATCAAGAGGAATATTATTCTTCATTAAAGCAAATGACAGTTAATTCAGAATATTTACAAAATATACAAAAATTAAGTGATCAAACAAAAATTCCTTCTTCAAAAATAACTTTTGTTGAAACGAGTAAAGAAGCCAAGGAACTAAGATATGAAGGTGCTGTTTTGGGAGACTATCCTAATAGAGTTAAACTTTTGGAAAGTTCAAAAAATAGTTATGATTCAAAAACACCTGTTGCATTTGTTTCTACAAGTGCTGGTGGAAGTTATGTTTTTGTTTTAGATAACCAGTTTGGGATTTCTAATATGCCAATTTTGAAAGATAGTGAAGGAAATTTACAAGTTTTTGATTTTGCAACAGGACAATTATCAAAAGACAGAAACAAATTTGAAAATTATTATTTCAAAAAATATGATGCTTCACAATATAATAATCAAATAAAGAATGCGGAAATTAGATATTATGAAACTGAGCCATATAAGGCTCTTCCAGCTGTTGTTCCATTTGATGTGAAAAAAGGTTGGTATGTTTATTTACCTCAAGACTTGCCTAGTTATGGAGCAATTCGTTCGTATGATGATTCTGGTAGAGTTAATAGTTTTGAATTATGTAATGTTGGAAGTAATGGAATAATTGAAGCAACCCAAGGTTATGGGGATGACACTTGTCAACAGTATTTATTGACTAGTGGAAGTTATAATAATTTTCCAGGGCTTGGAGAAAGTGAAACAAAAACACTTGTGAATAATGCTGTGAATTCTATTTATTCAGCTTCAAGAGCATATGACACTGGTGTTGATGCAGTTAACTTAAATGGAGAACGTGTAAAAGTTGGAAGCCCTTATGTTGGAGCGAGCGGACTTGATTGTGCTGAAGTTATGAGTCCAAAAGAGTGTAAGTTATTATTTAATTTGTGTGACCCTGTTGTTTGTCCTTCAAGTAGATGTGACTTTGGTGGAGATTACCCTGTTGAAGATGTAATTCAATCTGGAATTATTGGAAGTATTGCTTTATGTTTACCAAATGCCCAAGAAGGAATTTATGTTCCAGTTTGTTTAACTGGAGTTAAAGCAGGAATTGATGGATTACTTTCAGTATTTAGCGCATATAGGGATTGTTTGAATTATAGTTTAGAGACAGGAGAAACAGTTGGTATTTGTGATGAGATTCATAGTATTTATTTATGTGAATTTTTATGGAAACAAGGTTTACCTTTGGCAAAATTAGCCATTCCAAAATTATTAGAATTTGCGACAGGAGAAAAACCTGCTCGTGGGGGAGGAGAATATTTGAAGATTCAATCTGCTTGGGAAAATGCTCAAAATTCAGTTTCTTATTTCACTGAAACTTACGCGGTTAATTCATTTAAGGCTTTCAAGGCAAGAAGTCAAGAAGAAGTTGGAACTGAAGTTTGTAAGAGTTTTGTTTCAATTAGTTATCCTGAAGGTCAGGGATTTTTAGATGTTCTTTCAGAGACTGACAGTCCCGCACAATTCAATGCGAGGTTTGATGAAATTCCTTATACTACTGCAACAAATCCTCCTACTAGTCAGTATAAAGTGTACTACCATATTTACGCTGGGGCAAATCGTGGAGCTTATTTTAATGTTTATCTTAAAGGTGGAGGAAGCTCATATTATCAAGATACAAGTACTCCAAGAACAATTGCTTCAGGTTATATTCCAACTGGAGAATATGCAAGTGAAACAAAAGATTTTGTTGCTCCAAGTGGATATGGGGAACTTTGTGTTCAAGTAAATGAACAAACTGAATGTGGATTTAAGGAAGTCACAACTTCATTTGCTGATGATTGGTTGAAAGATCAATATTTAGAAAGTGAAACTAGTTCAACGGAAATAACAACAGAAACAGAATGCCTTTCTGGTAGTCCTAATGTTTATAGTTTTACAACATTAAATGCTCAATCTTCAGTTGAGTCTTTGATTAATCCAGAATTATATAATAGAGGAATTATTAGAACTTGTGCAACTGATAACCCAGGAATAAGTACAGATGAAGATATTGGAACTTCTCAACAGAGATGGAAAGAGGTTGGAGTTTGTGGAGATGACAAGATGAAATGTTGGCTTGATACAGACAGTATTAATTCAGCAACTTTTGAATTTGAAAAAACTGCAAATGAAACACTGCAATCTTTGGAAGATACATATTTGAATAATTTTTTGAAAGAGAAAGGTTATTTGGATGATGAATTTAGTTCTGTTGAAAAGAATATAACTTCTACTGAAAATTTAGATGAAAGAATTAAATTAATTGAAGGTTATTTTGATAAGATTTTATTAAATAATCATAAAGCCTATTTGTTTTATTTGAGAGGAAATACTTTTGGTGAAATGTTGTTGAATTATTTAAGAGAAAATCCTTTGGCTTTAGAAGAGGAAATAAATCAAGTTACAGATTATGCTGATTCAACAGGTGCACAAAGAAAAACAATTTATGGATTTATTGAAAGTGATGATTTTTCACCTTTAATTCTTCAGGCAGAGTTTAGTGGTTTAGGAAATGATTTGTATTTTAATTATTTGAAAGGAGAATGGACTTGGGTTAAAAAGTCTGAGTTAAGTGGTGGTTGGAAGAAAGTAGTTGATTCAAATGGGGCAGGAACATATGAGGATTTTGTAAAATCACTTAATGGTAGAACATATCCTCAAGGAATTTTACTTTTAGTTAATAAAATTAAGGGAAACAAAAATCATGATTTAATTACACAAGATGTAACTATGGATAATGATGGAATTTTTTCTGTTGATTCTATTGTTTTGAAATTTAATGAAGGTAGATGGTTGTGGGGATACACAGCAGTTAAGGAGGAGAGTAGATGGGTTGATGTATCGGTTTTGACACATCCAGTTCTTTCTGGAGCTTCATTAAATGAAAGAGAAAAATTGTTGGTAACTCTTTTACAAGATAAAGGAGAAGAGGAAGGAACTTTAATAATTTTAGCAGGGGAGACATATTGGAGAAAATTAAATCAGGAATCAATTGATTGGGGACAAAAGATATATGGTGTTGCTAAATCTTATATTGGGCAGGATACAACTCGTATTGAACAAGGAGAAGAAGTTTACACTAGGGTATGTGCAACTTTTGTTTCAAATGTTTTAATTGATGCTGGCGCTTTACCTGAATTTAGCGAATGTAAAGTAGATTCTATTCCTGAACGTGATGCGGTGATTGAACTCGATAAATTATTTTCAAGTAAAGAAGGATACAAACAAGTTTCTCCAGTTGATTGGAATAATAATTTGAGAGTCGGGGATATATTAATTTGGGGTTGTCAACCTTTGGCAAAAGATGGGGGTCAGTCTTATTGTAATAGTAAAGAATATCAACATATAACTATTTTTTCTGGTTATGATTCTGAAGGAAATTTCAAAGTAATTCATGATGGTGGCGCTTCGTATAATATTTTAGAAAAAACATATTCTAAATCTGCAAATGATGCAAAGGTTTGGTATATAACAAAAGTTTGGAGATATGATTATGTTTCTTCTTCTACTGAATCAACACAAGAGGTTAAGGAAGAAACGGTAACTCAAGAATCTTCAGGTGTTGTTAGAACTAGTACAGAAATTTCTAAAATTTTGGGTTCAACTTCAGTTTATGATGATAATGATAGGAAAACTTTTTTTGAAGCACAGGAATGTACTGATTGTGGAAAATATGGTACTTGTGGGAAAGATGAATGTAGTGCATTGTCTAAATTATTAGATAAAAATTGTGAATACTCTTCTATTAATTTTATTCAACCTTGCAGGGAAGTTACAAAAACTAATTTTGCAGGTACTTGTAACACTGTTCGTGAATGTCAGGTGCTTTTAGGAAATCAGATTAAACAAATTGCTTCAGAAGTAAATGGGGGTGTTTTTTCAAAAGATGGTTTTAGTAGAAATGCACCTGCTGAATCTTTTGAATGTTTAGTTTTAATGGTTGGAATGCAAGAGAGTCAATTAAGTTTTTGTAAAGGAGAACCAGTTAATGGAAATCCATTATATTGTGAAGGTGATAAAACAAATGTTATTAGTTCTGGAACAGATTGGGGAATTATGCAATTAAATCAAAATTATTTTCAAGAAAAAGATAGATTATATTTTGAAAATAATGTTAAGGCTGGAGCTGAAACTTTAAAGAATTATTATTTAGAATATAGAAATAAATATGGCGCAACTTCACAAGGAGAATATTATTCTTGCAATGGGGAAACTTATTCTGATTGGGAATATGCTTTAAGGAAATATAATGGTTGGAGTACCGATTGTTCAAAAGGAAATGTTGATTATGTTGAGGAAGTATCAAAACAAGTTGAAATTGTTTCACAATTATTTCCAGAATGTGAAATAACTCGTGATTTAGCAGAATTTAGGTTGACTGGCTGGACAAAAGAATCAGCATATGAAACAGCAATTTATTATAATAATCTTTATCCTGGAGCTAAATTTGCTTCAGGAACTGAACCAACAGAATTTTTATCAAGTTTGTTTGAAGATGATTTTATTACAGTTCAAGAATATAATTTAATTCAAGGAAAAGATTTGGAGTTCTTAGTTGCTTTTTTGAAAGCTAAGTTGGAGAAAAATTAATACAAGGGACGCTTGAGCTCCGTGAAATTTGATAAATTCATTATATTCATTTATTAAAATTTCAGAAGACTCTCGGGATTCGAGTTCGAATCTTATTGATATAAATTTAAATTGGACTCACAAAATTTTTTGAATTTTGTTCGGTCCTCGAAATCCCTTTAGGATTTCTTGCGGAGCATTTTATTCAATGTTTTATGAAACTCCGTGAATCTTTTTGGATTCACTCCGAGACTTGAAATTTCTTTTTGAAATTTCTGCGTCAAAATTTATTTCTGAAAGAAATAAATTTAATGCAAGGGACAGGATTCTTCTCGTAAGCTCACTCGATAGCTTCGCATTAATTTCTCATGAACATTACTCGACCTGCGCAGCGCAGTTTCAAATTAGAATTATGCAAGGGACAGGATTCGAACCTGCGCAAGCAGTTGCTACTGGAGCCTAAATCCAGCCCGTTTGACCACTCCGGCACCCCTGCATATTTAATTTTTAGAGATGTTTAGTATAAAAAGGTTTAGAAAAATTTAGAATTACTCTTTAGCTGCTTTTTTTTTCTCTTTGTTTTCAGCTTCTTTTTGTTTTATTTTTTCTTCAAGTTTTAATCTATCAATTAATTCTTTGTATCTATTTCTAATTGTTACTTCTGTAATCCCTGCAATATCTGCTACTTCTCTTTGGGTTTTCTTTTCATCGTTCATTAAGGCTGCTACATAAAGTGCTGCAGCAGCAATTCCTGCTGGGCCTCTACCTGAAGTCAATTCAACATCTTTTGCTTGATCTAGAATATCTAATGCATCATTTTGTGTTGCAGGAGACAATTTTAGAACGGAAGAAAATCTTGAAATATAATCTTTTGGACTAGACTGTTTAACTTTAATTCCTAATTTTCTAATAATAAATCTGTATGTTCTACCAATTTCTTTTCTTTCTACATCTGAAGCTGTTGCCATTTCATCTAATGTTCTTGGGATGTTATATGAACGACATGCGGCATAAAGGCATGCAGCAATTACTGATTCCATTGAACGTCCACGAACTAATCCTCTCTGTAAAACATAATTGTAAATTCTTGAAGCTTCATCTCTTACAACATTTGGTAAATTTAAGTATGAAGCAATTACTCTTAATTCCGCCATTGCAAGCCTTAAATTTCTTTCAATTGAGGTTGAAACTCTTTCTTGCCATTTTTTTAATCTTAAAAATTTTCTAGTTTGTTTTGGTTCTAATCTATATATATCTGAAATTTCTCCAACATTTGTAGTTAATCCTTTATCGAATTTTTGCATAGAAATTGGTGCTCCACCACGCCCTTTTTTTTCCCCTTTGTCAAATTTCCCAGATAAATCAATACCTGTATCCACCATTTTTTCTTCGACAACTAATCCGCAATCATTACAGATAACTTCTCCTAGATGAGAATCAAAGGTTAGATTTACTCCTCCGCACTCTGGGCACTCCCTGATGTTTGACATTTTAGAATTTTCCTTATTTACATTAAAACTACTTTTATTTTATAAAGCTTTTGGTCTTTTTTTTACAAAGATTTGTTTTTTTCGACGATAAATATTTTCTGATGAAATAGAAAAAATTTATTTTTTTTAATTTTTATTTAAAAATTTTTTGGAAAATTATTTTTAAAATATTCTTATTCATTTAATTTAGTTTTAATAAATTAAGAATAATTTTATTAAAAAGATAAACAATAGATTTATTTTTTGAGAATTAATTTATTCAACCAAAAGTATTCCGTTAATGTTTCCTTCTTGTGTTGGCCTATTTGTAACCTTAACTTTTCCAAGTTCTGTTTCAACAATAGTACCTTTTGTAATTATATTTTGTCTTGCAAGGAATCTGTTTGATGGCGTTTCAATAACATTTTTTATTTCAGCTTTTTGTTTTTTATTTTCCAAAATAACATTTATAGTTTTTCCTTTAAGTAAGAATGTTTTTGAGTTTCCACCCATTGTTCGAACTGTTTTTCTTTTTTCTTCACCTAATTTAACAATTCTTTTTTGGCCTGGTCTTTCAAACTTTTTTTTCTTTCTCTGTTTTACGTATTTTCCACCAGTAATTTTTCTTCCGAGTTTCATGATATTTCAATTCAATTTTGGTTTATAAAGTTTGTGTTGATTTTGATATTTTAATTTTATCTTCTTTTTTATCGAGGAATTAATCTTATTTTGAAATATAAAAAAGTTTATAAACAAAATTAATGGAATATCATTATGGTAAACGGAATTGAAAGACCTTTAGATTTGTTAAACACGTCGAAAGGGAAAGAAGTTTTAGTTCGGTTGAAAGGCGACAAGGAGATCGTAGGAACTCTTTTAGCATTTGATATCCATATCAATTTGGTATTGGATAACGTAAAAGAAATGGAAAACGGTGTTCAAAAAAAGTCATTAGGTTTGACTTTTTTACGAGGAGACACTATTATTTACATTTCTCCAGCTTCAACTGCACTTAAGTAAGTGGGCGTTTTTTACTCCGTATTTTTCGCCGGGGTAGAATTCTAGATAAGTTTAGGATAGCCGTGGCTCGAGTAAGTTATTTAAATTGAATCCATTTTGTATTGAAATGGTAGGAATAACTTTTCTTGGAACTGCTGATTCTATTCCTAGTCGTGACAGAAATCACACTTCAATCCTTTTGAATTTTAATGAAGAAAACATTTTGATAGACTGTGGTGAAGGAACTCAAAGACAATTCAGGAAAGCAAAATTAAATCCTTGTAAAATTACAAGAATTTTAATAACACACTGGCATGGAGATCATGTTTTAGGAATTCCAGGGCTTCTTTCGACACTTTCTCTTAGTGGATATAGCAAAACATTGAATGTTTATGGTCCTAGGGGAACGGAAGAAAAATTTTGGAAATCATTAGAAGTTTTTCCATTTAGAAGAGAGTATAAAATTATTTTTAATGAAATTTCTTCGGGAATCTTTTTTGAAAATGAAAATTTTTATTTAAGTGCAGAGGAAATGGAACATGGTATCCCTTCTTTGGCGTATTCTTTTATTGAAAAAGGACACATAAGGATAAAACCTGAAAAAGTTAAAGAGTTGGGTTCTGGACGTCATTTGAAAGACTTGAAAGAAGGGAAAGATGTTGTAATTAATGGAAAAAAAATAAAATCTAAAAATTGCATATACAAAGAAGAAGATAAACAAGTTTCAATTGTACTTGATACAAAATTAAATTCTAAAATAATTCCTTTTGTTAAAAATGCAAATATTTTAATTGGGGAGGCAACTTTTTCTTCTGAATTAAAAAAAGAAGCAGAAGAACATATGCATCTAACAGTTTCACAAATTGCAGAAATTGCAAAAAAGGCAAAAGCGAATAAATTAATTATTACTCATATAAGTTCTAGATATTTGAAAAATCTTAAATCGTTTTTAGGTGAGGCAAAAAAAATATTTCCTAAAAGTTATCTTGCTAAAGATTTAGATTTTTTTTCTTTATAATTTTTTTATTTTTTAGCAAATATGAAAAGATTATTATTAATAAAATACTGCTAAAAATATAATAATAAATATTTTCTTCTTTATTTTTTTTAACAAGGAAGGTTTCTGAAGCAAGTGCAATTTTCTCATTATATTCCGTTCTTAGTGAAAGAATATATTCTCCTTCTTCAATATTTTTTGGTAAAATAAGTTTTTTTATGCTATCAAGATGTGTTTCTACTGCGACAGTTTCAACTGAACCCAAAATAATATTTCCTTCTTTATCTTTTATTGTATAAGAATTAAGAGCATCTATTCTATTTGTTTTCCCCAAATTATATAATTTTGTTAAAACCAAAATTTCTTCTCCGGGGTAAAAAGTATTTTCATCTTTGATTATTTTCATTTCAACATCAAACAAGGAATTTTCTTGTTCAACATTTAAAACAATCCAAATTTCTTCGGTGAAGTCTTCCGTTATTAAGTTTATTTTTCCCAAGTAAGTATTTGGAAGAAGATTTAATCTAGCAATGAATTCTAAATTTATTGATTTTTTTTCAGAAGGGGCAAGAAATATTGTTCTATTTTTTATTTCTAAAATATCTTCTAGTCCTTTTTGTTCTAATTCAATTTTTATTTCTTTATTTAATTTGTTTTCAATAATAATTTCTTTTTCTATAATTCTTCCTTGCACGGTATTTAATATAATTTGTTTTTCTTCTAGATTAAATGGATTTGTTTCTTCATTATTCCTTTCTAAGATATTTGAATTTCCTCCAGAGGATATTGTGTTAATTTCCGCCTCCTTAAGTTCAATATTTCCTATTTTATTAAGTTCAAAAATTAATTTATTTTTATCTTGAAAAATAATCTTACAAATTTTTTCATCACAAATTTTTTCATCTAAATAAATTATTGGATTTTGATAATCAAAATTATAAAATTCTATTATTGCATGTTTGTTAAAGTTAGGTAATTCGTCAAGATTTATTTCTAATTTTGTTTTACCTATTTTTATGTTTTTGTCAATTTCCAAAATTCCATCCGAATTGTTTTTATCTTCAATTAGATTTATTTTTTCTTTGAAAAGTATTTTTCCATTTTCATTTTTTAATGTAATATTTTCAAATGAAGTATATTCTTCAAAAGGGAAAGAATAAAAATTTGTTGTTTCAAAATAATTTGAATAATTTTCATAATGTATTTCAAATAAGTTTGGATTTATTTCTAAACTGATTTTCTTTTTAGAAATAAATTCTCCATTTATACCATAAAGATATATTGTATGATTACCATTTCCTAATCTAAAATTCACTGGCCCAATAATTGACAAATTATTTTGATTATCCACATTAAATAATATTTCTTTTGCATTTATGGAAGTAAAAATTAATTCTACTAAATTTGTTAAATATGTTCCGTTTTTTGGAGAAATTATTTCTATTATTGGGGTTGGTGTTCCAACAGAAATACTTAATCCTATATTTTCTTCAACATTTTTTCCTGTAATTCCCAGACAAAAAGGTAGAATTAAAATAATTAGAAAGAACAGATTTATCTTTCTCATTTTTATTAATTTATTTTCTCTTTTTTTTCTTTTTATTTTTCTTAAGTAAAAGGAAAACTAGAAGTAAAATTATGATTGCTGATAATCCGATTATCAAATAGAAAGCTGTTTTAGAAATTACTTTTTTAGATTCTGTTTCAACTTTTATTGGAATAACTCTTTCTACACTATTCTTTAATGCAAAATTCCCTTGTTCTGAAGTTGTTTCAAAAGAGACTTTGATGTAATAATTTTTTATTTCTGTTCCTTTTGGAGCTTTAACTTCAATTATTACTTTTGTCTTTTCTCCTGCTTTTACTAGATAAGTTGGTTCTTCAATAAATCTTGCAATTCCTGTTCCTTCAGTTATTGACCCTTTTGCAGTAATGTCCTCAGTCCCTGCCATGTTTTGTAAATAAATTTCAATTTGTTTTGTTTCTCCTTCAGTCATTGTTAAAGGATTTTCTTCCCAATATTGTGATGAAACAGCAAATGCTGATACGTTAATTAACAAAGAAAAAAATATGATGCCAGATAATATAAGTTTATTTGTTTTCATTTTATGCTATTCTTACAGTCCATGCACCCTCCCCTTGTGTTGAATATATTTGTTGTGTTAAATCACTTGATGCTTGATTTAAACAGAAGTAAACTATCTCTTGGCCTGTTCCATCATTTAATAAATAATTTCCTTTTGGAAGTGTTGCTCCAACTATTTGAACAAATGTAAAACGGTTCATTCCTGTTCCTGCACATCCAGAATTTATATCTATTGAGAAATCATTCGCAAGAAGGGATTTTGTGTTATCAGTTTCACCTAACAAGTTTGTTGAATTCACTTCAACATTTCTTTGAATATTACCTGTGTTATTTAATGTAACTGAGTTTAATGCTGGTTGATTTGTTGCTCCTGGATTAATTTCGGACCAAACAACTGATGTTGGATAAATTACAAAACCGGCTGTTGAACCAACTGCAAATGTTTTTGATGTATCTTCAGCATAATTTCCGTTTAGATCTAAAATGCTCGCATTAATAATCCATGTTCCTGCACCGTCCCAAAATTGCATAGTTACAGTGCAAGTATAATTAGTTGAGGTTCCTGAAGATTCTGCACCCACTTTAGTACAAATTGCAGAACGAGTATCTTCTCCTGATTTTGTAAATTGTATTCTTGCAGAACTATCATTTATGTTTCCAATTCCTTCTAAGTCATCAGCTTCGAATTTTATTGTAATGTCTGTAGTCAATGGACCTTCATTTAGTCCTCCTGAAACATCAGTCATTAAAGTCTCATATACAGTTATTGTCGGGGCGTGTCCTCCAGATACGTTTATCTCTAATTGAACTTCTTCAGAAATTGGTTTTCCTGTTATTTTATTATAGAAATCGCTTAATGTTGCAGCACCAAATGGAATTAATAGGGCGAATGTAATCAAGAGTCCAATTGTGAATTTTTTCATATCTTAATAAATGAATTTTCTTTCTTAATGATTATTTTTTATTTAAGATAAATTATTTTATTTTTTGACAAATTCTTGAATTAATTGTCCAGATATTTCTTTGGTCCCGATTTAGCATTTCACCTATTTGTTTGTAATTAAATCCTTTTTCTTTCAGATATTTAATTATTGATTCTAGTAAGGTTAATTTTTTATTATTTAATATATTAATAGGAATGAATAAACTTGTTGGTTTTATTTTAATTGTTTTGTTTTGTTTTTCTGTTGCTTTTTTGTATGCGTTCCAAATTGTTCTTTGATCCCTATTAATTAACTGAGATATTTCAACGTAACTTAAATTTAAATTTTCTTTAAAATATTTAACTATCACTTCTAAAACCCCTATTTCTTTTGTGAATATATTTATTGGAATATTTTTTTCTTTTATTTCTTCTTTTATTTCTGGATTGATAATTTCATAAATTTCATTTTCGTTAAGTCCTTCATTTTTGAATTCATCTATTAGTCTTTTTGTTTTTTCAATTATTTTTTTCTTTTTCTTTTTTGGAATTGAAATTAATACAGCAAAGATTCTTATTATCCATCCTCCTTCTTCATTTGTAGAGTATGTTTGAGCTGTTAAGTCTGAAGGAATTTCTTTAATACAAAAGAATAATTCTTCTTGTCCTGTTCCGTTGTTTAATGTGTAGTTTCCTTTTGTTAAGAGTGAATTTTCTATTGTTATAAAGTTAAAATGGTTCATTGTTGTTTCAAGGCAATCATTTTGTGGGCCAACTGAAAAGTTGTTTGCATAAATTATTTTTGTGTTATCAATTTCCCCTTTAAGATTTGTAGAATTAATTTCTATGTTTTTCTCGGTATTTCCTATGTTATTTAATATTATTCCATCTGTTGCTAGATTGTTTTGTGCGCTTGGTGTTAATTCATTCCAGAAAATATTTGCTTGTCTCAAAAAGAAACCAGAAGTTGCTCCAACATAAAATGTATTTGAATTATTTTGTGCAATATTATTTTCACTGTCTTTAATTTCTGCTTCTATGTTCCATGTTCCAGGACCATCAAACCACCACATTTTTACTTCGCAAGTAAAATTTGCGTAGTTTCCGTTGGATTCTGAGACAATTCTTTCACAAGTTGTATTACGCGTAACTTCTCCTGCTTTTATGAAGTTTATTTTTGCAGAAGAATCAATTAAATCTTGAAATCCATTATTATCAAAAACAGAATACTTTATCGTTATATTTGTTGGGAGCGGACCTTCATTTAATCCTCCAGAAACATCAGTCATTGTTTCAGTAAATATTTTTTCTATTATTGGAGGTTCATTTAATTCATGAGAAATATTTAGACAAGAATTTTTTATGAAATAATCTGAAAAAGAATTTGAGCCTAATAAATCAATACTTCTTGCTCTAAAATCAATGCATGTTTGTTCGGGAATGTTTGTTGTATTCCAATAAAATGAACTTTGTTCTGTGTGATTACCAATAAAAATCCAATTTTTGTGTATTAAATTAATCCAAATATTTGTAAAATTAATTTCATCTCCTGAATCTAGATAAATTCCTTTTATTGTTATGTCTTGATTAACTTTTGATTGCCACGAATTCAGTATATTTTGGTCTGTTATGGAAATTGTGAAATTTTGGTTTGTGGTATCTAATGTTTGGGAAGTATATTTTGTTGGTAAACCTAAAACTCCTAAATCAATCCAAGTTGTTCCATTATATGCTTGTAAAAATAAATCGGGTTTTAAATTTCCATTTTGTGAAGAATATGTTGGATTATAACTATCAATTTCTATTTTTATTTCAATTTTTGTTAGTTCAGTATTGTCAATTGCTAAATCATTAAATGTTTTTATTGTGCTATTTTTTTCTTGTTCTCCATAAGGATTTATAACGTTAAAACTAACATCATCGTTATCAAAATAATTTGTTGTGTCTTGACATGTATCTGTATCTGTATAATATCCAATTCCACAACGGACCCAATGTGTTCCTGTAACATTATCTACTGTAAATGTTGTTGTCTCATTAACTAATTTGTTTGAACCCCACCCTATATGTTCAAATAATTTTCTCCAGCCTGTTCCATTATAATACCAAATGTATGTATCGTCATCTCTTCTGTATGGATCAAATTCACAAGTTACAGATAACCTGTCTCCAGGATAAACTTTTGTTGAATTAATATAAATTTTTTCCACTGATTCATCTGCACCAGAACCATAATTACAAGAATCAAAAGTATTGTCTCCTCCAGTTTCAGGCGGTCCAGTTCCACAATCAAAACCCCATTCTTGAAAACATGTTTTTGTTGAAGTGTTTCTTGGAGTTAAAGTCGTTTTTATTGAATTTGTTGAAGTATTCAAATAGGTTGTGACATTTTCTAATAATGCTTCAATAAAATAATTGATTGTATTGTTTTCTGAATCTATTGAACCACTAGAATTTAATTCTACGCCTGAATTTATTGTGATGTTACATCCACCATTATTGCAAGAAATATTGGTCGGGGTTGTGGGTGGAAAATTAGAAGAGATTAATGTAAAATTCATATCATCGTTGTCGTACCATGAACCTGTATTCATACAATTATCTGAATCAGTTCCGGTTCCATAAATTATTCCACAACGTATCCAATGTGTTCCGATTGTTTGGTTTGGAGTGAATACAACTGTTCTATTAATGTTTCCTGTACTTCCAACGTTTAACTCTTGAAATATTTTGTTCCAGCCAGTTCCATTGTAATACCAAATAAATAAATCATCGTTAGAAGTATAAGGGTCAAATTCACATGTAACTTCAAGTTCTTCATCTAAATAAACGGTTTTTGATGAGAGATAAATTTGTTCAACTGATTCATCTGCCCCAAGACCATTTTCACAAGTGTCAAAAGTATTATCTCCTCCAGTTTCAGGTGGTCCTGTTCCACAATCAAAGCCCCAAAGTTCTGAACAAGTTATTGGAGAATATGTGGCAAAATTATTTGCATAATCTTTTACTCCTCCAAAATCAAATTCCAATGCATGAACACCTGAAGTTAAAACTTTTGATGTTTCAAAGCTGGTTTTTTTACATTCGTAATTTTCAATAAATATGGAATTATTGAATAAACTTGCAGTTTGCAATTTGGTATCACAAAGTAATTCTAAAAATTTTAAATCATCTGGAAAATTTTCTCCAAATGTTGTTTCATTTATCCCTTTTATTGTTAAGTTTGCAATTCCCGTTGTTGTGAATTCGACAGTCCAGTTATCTTCAACCATCGGATAACTTTGTGTGTTTATTATTGTTAATTCAAGTAGATATGTTTGATTAGATAAATGAGGAACAATCCATTCCAAATAATCAATTTTTCCGTTGTTGTTTGTGTCCCTTTTTGTTAAATTGATTTTAATTTTTTCATTATCTACTAAATGATACATTTCAATTCCTTTTTTGTCTGTTTCAACTTCTAAATTTGTATATGCTAAAATTTCTGTATAATTAAGTTCATTTTCTGAATAAATTTTTATTTGTTTTTCAGAAGGCGAGATAATATTCTCTTCTTTTTGTGGAGGGGAAGTTTCATATTCCACTTCGTAGATTGTCGCATTATCTTCAATAGTTATTTGAATAGTTTCATTTGTCTCTTGTACTTGTACAACTTTTCCTGTTAGAGAAAAACTTTTCTTTATTTCAGAAGAAGGTTTTCCTTTTATTGAGTATTTTGCTTTTTCGGATGAAGATAAATTTTCTGTAACATTTTCTGTTATTTTATTTACTTCAATATTTTTTGATTCAATTGGAATTTCAACGATTGTTGATCCTTTTTCGTCTAGAGTAATTGTCTTTTTCCATTTAACTGGTTCTCCTAATTTTATTGGTTCATTTTTTAGAGTGATATTTTCTGAAATTATTTGTGTTTTATTCTCTGTTATGTTTGCAATCTCTGGATTTTTAATTTTATAATTTATTTTTTCTAAAGATAAAGTTGAATTTTCAATTTCTATTTTTATTTCATAAAATTCTTTTTTTGGTAAACTTATAGAACATGTTTCAAAGCAATAATTTTCAATATTTGTTTCTTTTCTTGTTTCATTAGTGATGTTCTCTAAAGGAGGAGAAATTTCTGAAGGGCTAGTTTCATTTAGAATCTCCTCCTTTGGTTGAGTAGGAATTTGTGTTTGTTTTTCTGTTATGTTTTCTGTAATGTTAAGATTTGTATTTGTTTCATTAGTGATGTTCTCTAAAGGAGGAGAAATTTCTGAAGGGCTAGTTTCATTTAGAATCTCCTCCTTTGGTTGAGTAGGAATTTGTGTTTGGTTTTCTTTTTCTATTGGAAGATTATCAAAACTCGTTTCTTTTGGCTGAGTTATGTTTTGGTCTTCTATAACTTGGCCTGTTATTGATCTAATAATTTTATTTGATGTTGATAAATTTTTTTCTTTTATCTGTTCAGTGTCAAAGATAGTTAAATTTTCAATTGTTATTTTTATTTTTCCATAATTTGATATTTTTCCAGAAATAGAAATTGAAGTTAATTTTCCGAGTTCTTCAGGGGTTAAATTGTAAACTCCAGATTGATTAAAGTTTAATTTTATAATTTCAAAATAGTTTGATTGCTGTTCTCCGACAACAAAACCAGTTAGTAATGGCCGAACAAAAAAGAAAGTGATTAACAAAAGAAAAACAATTACTCCTCCCCATAAAGTTATTTTCGAGAGAGCTAGTTTTTTTAGGTATTCTCTTTCTAATTTTTGATAGGTTTCTCTCCATTCATGCGGAGTTTTTCCTTCTGTTTTTTTATAATAATATGAAATAAATTCTTTGTAAGTGATTTCTCCTTTCTTGAATTTATTTTCTAGTTCTTCGATATATTTTTCTATATGTTTTCTATTCTGTTTAGAATGATTATGTTTTTTCTTTAGAGTTTCTACTAAACTAGCCCTTCTCATACTTATTATTTGTGTATGAGTAATATAGTTTTTATAGAGAAATTTTATCCTTAAATTAAAAATAAAATTACTTATTATGTATGTATTAATTTTTGCAGATATTTTTTATCAATTGGAAACATTTTGAAGAAAAAAACAAGCGAACTCAACTTTGTTGTTTAGCATTTAATTTTCAATCAGTTTAGAATAATTGGAGAATATTCGAAAGAAAATTAAGCGAACGACTTTGTCCAGTTACTTTATTTTTTCAGACATTTCAAAATGATTAGAAAACATTTTGAAGAAAAAACAAGCGAAGGGTGGGACTCGAACCCACGAAAAGCCGGGTTGCAGCCGACCGCAGTAGCCGCTGTGCCACCTCCGCTTATGAATTAGATGAGATGTCTTATTATTTAAAGATTATGATAAATAATTCTCTGTTAAAATGTGTTTTTACCAAAAGAAAACACTTTTAAATTCAATCTTCAATTATAATTGTATAAGCCTTGGTAACTTGGCTCGCAAACTCAATTGCGAAAAAGTTACGTGAACAAATGATGCAATTGAATATTGCTCGGCCTGGATATCCAGTCTGAAATCATTTGTTAAAAGAGCCTTGGTAACTCAGCCTGGATAGAGTGCCAGCCTTCTAAGCTGGAAGTCGCAGGTTCGAATCCTGTCCGAGGCATAATGTGGGCGTAAAGCCCACTTTTTCTTTAAGTTATTCAAGGAGAAAGATTTTTGAATATCGAATTATAATAAATAAATTATCATAATCATATCCATCTGTAGATATGATTGACCAACTCTTTTCACGGGAGAGTTGGTCTATATCTAATAACAACTTTTAAATATTATTTTCATTCAATTTTATTATGGAAAATAAAGAAATTCTCTCAATTGATGAGATGGCAAGTTTTTGTAAAAAGAAAGGATTTATTACTAAATCTGGAGAAATTTATGGAGGATTTTCTGGATTTTTTGATTATCTTTTTTTAGGAAGTGAATTAAAGAAAAACATCAAAGATAATTGGTGGAATTTTTTTGTTCAAAGAAGAGAAGATACTGTCGGAATAGACGGAGCAATTATCACTCATCCAGATGTTTGGAAGGCTTCAGGACATGTTGATAGTTTTAGTGATGTTTTTGTTGTTTGTAAGAAATGCAAAAAACCAGGAAAAGTTGACAAGTCTGAACTTGGAAAAATAAATTGTGAATGTGGTGGGGAATATGATATTACTAATGCAAAAGATTTTGAATTAATGTTTAAGACAAATGTTGGGGAAGATGGTTTTGCATATCTTCGTCCTGAAACAGCACAATTAATTTTTGCAAATTTTAAATCAATTGTTGAAGGTGCAAGATTGAAAACGCCTTTTGGTATTGCACAAATGGGAAAAGCTTTTAGAAATGAAATTGCTCCGCGTAATTTTTTATTTAGATGTAGGGAATTTGAACAAATGGAAATTGAATATTTTATTAAACCAAATGAAGATTGTCCTTATGAAATTCCCGACGTACAAGTTCAGGTTTTAGCTGAAGGTTGGAATGAAATGAAAATTATGAAATTAAAGAAGGCTTTTGAGGAAGGAATAATAAAAAAAGATTGGCATGCATATTGGTTGGGACAAAGTTTATCTTGGTTTGAAAATTTGGGTGCGAATTTAGAAAATTTTAGAATTGTTCAACATGAAAAAGCAAGTCTTGCTCATTATGCAACTGATTGTTGGGATTTAGAATATAATTTTCCTTTTGGTTGGAAAGAATTACAAGGTATTGCTGACAGAGGGGATTATGATTTGAGTCAACATCAAAAATTTTCAAAAGAAAATTTAACTATCTTTGATGAAGAAACAAAGGAAAGGTTTTTACCTCACGTTATTTGTGAACCTAGTTTTGGTTTGGAGAGAGCACTTTTGGTATTTTTATACGAATCATATTCGGTAAATGATAAAGGAAATGTAATTTTAAAATTAAATTCTAAATTGGCACCGGTTAAAGCAGCAGTTTTTCCTATAATTAAAAGAGAAGATTATGAAAAAATTTCTGAAGAGATTGTAAAAGATTTAAGAAAAGAATGGAATGTTAATTATGATAAATCCGGAAGTGTTGGTAGACGTTATGCGAGAAATGATGAAATAGGTACTCCTTTTTGTATTACTATCGACGAAAAAACAGTTGAAGACAATACTGTAACTTTAAGAGAAAGAGACACAACAGAACAAAAAAGAATTGAAATTAAAAATTTAAAAAATATTTTAAGACAACTTTTCGAGGGAGAAATTTCCTTCAAAGATTTGAAATAATTAAATTTTGTTTTTTGATTTTATTTTAAAATTATTTTTCCCGACGAGAAATTCTTTTTTGCAATAATAAATTTTTTTTAGAAATAAAAAAATATATAAATGTTTTTTTCTTGTTAGTTTTAAGTTTATACAAACTCAATCCGAATTTCATTCGGTTGGCGTCCAATTAAAAAAAGGAGGGTGATACATGGCAAAACCAAAAACACCAAAGCAACTAGAGATTAGCATTAAGTCTTTGAAGAAGAAAATTGCAACTTTAGAAGCACAAAAGAAAAGAGCTGAAGCTGCTATTAAGAAAAAAGCTACAAAAAAAGTAGTTAAGAAAAAAGTAGTTAAGAAGGCTGTTAAAAAAATGGCTAAGAAAAAACCTGCAAAGAAGAAGAAATAAATTTTTATAATTTATTTTATCTTTTTATTTTTTATTTTTTTATTGATTAACTTTATATATTTTTGATTTATTTTTATTGTATGGATGATTGTATCTTTTGTAATATTGTGAAAGGAGAAATTCCTTCTGACAAAATTTTGGAGAATGAAAACTTTTTGGCTTTTTTAGATATACATCCAGAAGTTGAAGGACATACATTAGTAGTGCCTAAAGAACATTTTGAAACAATTTTAGATTTTGATTCTTCTCTTTCCAAAGAACTTATTGATTTTATCAAAGAAGTTTATGAAATTTTAAAGAAAAAGTTTAATTCTACTGGTTTTAATTTAGTTCAAAATAATTTTAAGTCTGCTGGGCAAATTGTTGATCACATACATTTTCATATTTTACCTAGAAGAGATAATGATAGTCGTGTTTTGAGTTTGAAATAATGGCTCTGGAGAGATTCAAACTCTCGACCTCCGCCTCATGAGAGCGGCGCTCTAATCAACTGAGCTACAGAGCCACAACTAAATGTAAAAATATTAGAAAAGGTTAGTTTAAAAGATTTTTT